>ENA-OYXB01001050-OYXB01001050.1-human-gut-metagenome-genome-assembly--contig:-NODE-1050-length-11523-cov-11.636031_pt1 | contig 11523 bp, 8 predicted proteins | sample MGYA00244176_ERZ653409 | MGnify/ENA primary metagenome ERZ653409 (study PRJEB26926, sample SAMN06164912) | human gut metagenome | biome: ENVO:00009003; feature: ENVO:2100002; material: ENVO:00002003... | reverse complement strand
CATGCGAACCTCCAGTCCGGACCGCTTCACGGTCCAACTTTCTGTCCGCACCCCCGTTACGGCCTCAAAGTGGGAGATTATCCACGCTCATCCGGAAAGTGTCCAAAAATCCACGCTCGTTCCTTTCGGATTGCGCCGCCCGTGGCCGGCAGCCGTGCGCCACCGGTCCGCGTGGCGGCGTATAATCGGCGGCAGATGACTTGGACGTTAGGAAACCATGACCGATAGCATGCAGCAGATGGCGCTCGACACGCTCGGCGCCTATTTTGGCTACACCTCGTTTCGCCCGGGGCAGGACCGCATGGTCGATGCGATCCTTGCTGGCCGCGACGCGCTGGGCGTTATGCCCACGGGCGCCGGCAAGTCCATTTGCTACCAGGTGCCCGCGCTCATGCTGCCCGGCATTACCTTTGTAGTGAGTCCGCTGCTGTCGCTTATGGAGGACCAGACCCGTGCGTTGCTCGCGGCGGGTGCGCGACCCAGCTATCTCAACTCCAGCCTTACTCCGGCCCAGCAAAACACCGTGCTCAGGCGGGCGCGCGAGGGCCGCTACCAGCTTATGTACGTGGCGCCCGAGCGCCTGCTCGAGCCGCGCTTTTTAGCCTTTGCGCAGGAGGCTGCGGCGGACGGCGGCATTGGTGTGCCGCTCGTTGCCATTGACGAGGCCCACTGCGTGAGCCAGTGGGGTCAGGATTTCCGCCCCGCCTACCTGCAGATTCGCGAGTTCATTGACTCCTTGCCGCAGCGCCCCATCGTGGCGGCCTTTACCGCCACGGCGACCGAGCGCGTACGCGCGGACATTCAGCAGATGCTCGGCCTGCAAAACCCGGCGACGGTGGTGACGGGCTTCGATCGCAAGAACCTCTACTTTGGTTGCGAAGAGATAGGCGACAAGGCCAAGACCGCCTGGGTGCGCGACTACGTGATCGCGCATTCGAGCGAGAGCGGCATCGTGTATTGCTCGACCCGCAAGACGGTCGATGCGCTGGCAGGCGATCTTGCCGAAGCGCTGGGCCCCAGCGGCATTCGCGTTGGCCGCTACCATGCCGGCATGGGCAATGACGCCCGCCGCCAAAGCCAGCGCGCCTTTATCGACGACGATATCCAGGTGATGGTTGCCACCAACGCCTTTGGCATGGGCATCGACAAGCCCAACGTGCGCTACGTGATTCACAACAACGTGCCCGAGAGCATCGAGGCCTACTACCAGGAGGCGGGCCGCGCCGGCCGCGATGGCGACCCGGCCAGCTGCCACCTGCTGTGGAACGGCAACGATTTTCGCATGCGCCGCTTTTTGATCGACCGCGGAGATGCTGCCGACGAGGCACTTGACGACGAGCAACGCGCGTGGGCGCTCCAGAATCGATATCGTCTGCTCAGCCAGATGGAGGGCTACTGCAATACCACCGGCTGCCTGCGCGAATACATGTTGCGCTACTTTGGTGACGAGGCCGCGGCCGAGCATGCGGCAGCCGCCGCGGGCGGCACCGTCACGGACGAAGCCGAGGGCTGCGGCAACTGCAGCAACTGCCTCACGCAGTTCGAGGTCGAGGACGTCACCGATATGGCCCGCGCTGCCGTGCGCTATGTGGCCACGCGTCCCATGCGTTTTGGCAAGTCGCTCATCGCCGACGTGCTCCACGGCGGCAACACCGAGCGCATTCGCCAGATGCATCTGGACGAGGACCGCGGCTACGGTGAGCTGTCGAGCGAATCGGTCGGGCGCATCAAGGACATTATCGGCCAGCTGTGCGGCCGCGGTTATCTGGCCACCTCGCAGGGGCAGTACCCGGTCGTTGGGCTGGGCCCGCGTGCCGGCGAGGTCGAGGACGAGGCGTTCGTCTTTACCGTTAAGCGTCGCGCGTCCAAGCGCAAGGCCTCGGCCCGCGCCCGCCGCGCCGTCGATCTGCTGCGCGAGCAGGCCGAGCTGGACCAGCACCCGCGCGTTGGCGACGATGCCGAGCTGTTCGAGCGCCTGCGTGCTCTCCGCAAGGAGATCTCGACCGAGCTGGAGATGGCGCCGTATATGGTCTTTTCCGACAAGGCCCTGCGCGGCCTGTGCCGCCTGCGTCCGCAGACGCGCGAGGAGCTGATCCAGGTCAACGGCATTGGCGAGAAAAAAGCCGACGCCTTTGGCGAGCAGTTTATGGCGGCGATTGAAGAATTTGAGTCCGAGCATGCGCGGGATGGAGCGTAACGATGGCATTCGACGATAAAACCGACCGCACTGACGTGCCCGCCGTGCCGCTGTACCAACAGGTCATGGATGACCTAAAGGGCGAGATCGCGCGCGGTGTGTACCCCGCCGGCTCGCGCATTCCTTCCGAGATGGAGCTCGTGAAGTACTACGGCGTGGGACGCATCACCGTGCGCCGCGCCATCGAGGAGCTGTCGCGCGCGGGGTATCTCAACCGCCAGCAGGGGAGGGGCACGTTTGTGTGCGCGCCCAAGCTCAAGCGCAAGATTGTCCAGAAGGGTGACGTTCAGAGCTTTTCCGAGGGTTGCGCTGCCAACGACATGGTGGCCGGAGCACGTCTGGTGTCACGCACGGTGGTTGCGGCGACGCGCGAGGACGCGGCGTTTTTTGGGGTGGAACCCGGCTGCGAGCTCATCGTTGTCGAGCGCGTGCGCACGGCAGACGGCGTGCCCGTCATGCTCGAGAACAACGCCTTTGTGCTTGCCGACCATCCCTACCTGCAGACGCTGGCCGACGAGGACCTCACCGATAACTCAATCTTTGCGCTCGTTGCCGAGCATTCGGGTCGCGCGCCGCTCAAGTCCGACCCCTGCACCGTGGAGATTGCGCTTGCCGATACTCAGACGGCCCCGCTGCTGGAGGTGCCGGTCGGCGAGCCTCTCTTCTATATGGAGGCCTACTTTACCGACGCCGGCGGGCGCCCTCTACTGCTCGGCCGCCAAAAGATCGTGGGCTCGCGCTACGTCTTCGACATCTAACGTCCACAGATAGAACAACATAGAACAAATTTGCTGAGATGACTTCACGGGCGTTGTTACACGTGCTATAAATAGGACAACATAGAACGACAGCAGGTACGAGCTGTCGTCGTTCAAAGCCGCCCCACAAGGAGGAGCATCAGCATGAACGCACATGATCTGGTTCAGGAAATCATCGAGCGCAAGGGCAAGATCGAGAACGTCTTTTGGATCGCTTGCGGCGGTTCGATGATCGACCTGATGCCGGCCAACGAGCTGCTCAAGCGCGAGGCCACCACGTTTACCTCGACGGTCTACACGGCGCGCGAGTTCTGCCTGATGGCCCCCAAGAGCCTCGGCGAGAAGTCGCTCGTCATCGCTTGCAGCCACAGCGGCAACACGCAGGAGGTCGTCGACGGCTGCGAGATGGCGCTGGCCGCCGGCGCCGAGGTCGTCGCCATGACCGACTGCGAGGGCTCCAAGATCGACAACGGCAAGTGGACCACCTGGGTCTACCCCTGGGGCGAGGGCGTGTCGCAGGCCGAGGTGCCGCAGGGCATCGGCGCTCTGATTGCCGCCGAACTGCTCGATCAGCAGGAGGGCTACGAGGCGCTTGCCGACATGTACGAGGGTCTCAAGCAGATGGACGCGCTGCTGCCCGCCGCCCGCGAGAAGGTCAACGCCGAGCTGGGCGCCCGCTTTGCCGAGCTCTGCCAGCAGCACAAGTTCTTCTACATCCTGGGTTCCGGCCCCAACTTTAGCCAGACCTACGCCATGGCCATCTGCTCGCTCATGGAGATGCAGTGGCAGCATTGCTGCTACATCCATTCCGGCGAGTACTTCCACGGCCCCTTCGAGGCCACCGAGCCCGGCGTGTTCTACTTTGTGCAGCTCGGCGCCGGCGAGTGCCGTCCCATGGAGGAGCGTGCGCTTGCGTTCCTCAACACGCACACCGACACGATCATGGTGCTCGACGCGCTCGAGTACGGCGTGGGCGACGTGCCCGCCAGCGTGCGCTCGTTCCTGGAGCCGATTTTCTTCTATGCGATGAGCTGCGAGCTGCGCGCCGCCCGCGGCAAGGTCTTTGACCACAGCCCCGAGGTTCGTCGTTACATGGGCATCGAGCAGTACTAAGTAACGGGAAAAGCATTCACCTTCGATTCGCAAGTGAACAGCGTGCGTAAAAAGCGGGCCGCGCCGGGGATTTCCGGCGCGGCCCGCTTAGTATCGCGCTTAGATTCGCAAGGTTGCGGCAGACGGCGGCCTACTTTGCGTCGTAGGCCTCGGCGTCCCACCAGTCGAGCTGGGCGATGTTATCGCGGATGTGCTGACAGCTCTTGTGGAAGCCCTCGAGCTCATACTCGGAAAGGTCGAGCGTGTAGACCTCCTCGACGCCCTCGGCACCGATCACGCACGGCAGGGAGGTAAAGATGCCCTCCTCGCCATACTGGCCGGTCATAAGCGTGGAGGCCGAAAGCACGGCATGCTCGTTGTGCAGCACAGCGGCGCAGACGCGCGCGGCGGAGTTGGCAACGGCGTACTCGGTGCACTGCTTGCCCTGGTAGGTTACGTAGCCGCCCTTGCGTGCGAGTTCCTCGACCTCCATGTGGTCAAAGGCGTACTTGTCAGGGTTCTCGGCCTGAAGCTCGTTAAGGCTCTTGCCGGCGATGGTTGCGGCCTTAAAGGCGGCCAGCTGGCTAAAGCCGTGCTCGCCGATCATGTAGGCGTCGATGGACTTGGGGCTCACGCCGACCTTCTTGGAGATCTCGGTGCGCAGGCGGGCGGAGTCCAGGCCGCAGCCCGAGCCGATGATCTTCTTGGGATCGTAGCCGGTCAGGTGCCACAGCTCGGTGCACACGACGTCGCAGGGGTTGGAGATGCTCACGAAGATGCCGTCAAAGCCGGCGTCGACGATGCGCTTGGCAAAGGTGCGGGCGGCGTCGGTGGTAAAGAACAGCTCGCCGTCGCGGTTGCCGGCGGCCAGTGCGACCTTGCCGGCGGCGTTGACGATGACGTTGCAGCAGGCTAGCTCCTCGTAGTGGTCATAGCAGTTGACGATCTTGGTGTTGTACGGGACAAACGAAAGGGAGTCGCGCAGGTCCTGGACCTCGGACGTCACCTTGGCCTCGTTGATATCGCACAGGTACAGCTCATCGGCAATGCCCTGCATGAGCAGGCTGTTGGCGACATGTGCTCCTACGTGGCCCTGGCCGACCACACCGATCTTACGCGTCTGGTACATATATGTATCCTTTCGGCCGAGTTTTTCGCGTCGAACCATTGTAGCGTCCTGCTGTCACTTTGCTAGACTAAAGCGCCGTAGATTTTTGGGACATGCCTTAATCTCTACTTTTGGCTGTTTTGAACCACTGGCGGTGTCTCGGGGCGATACGCTCGCGCGGATGGGGCCGGTCGTTGTACCATAACTGCAACTGACTCGTAAGGAGCATCCATGCCCATTCGTATCCCCGATGCCCTCCCTGCCGCCGCGCAGCTCGAGAGCGAGAACATCTTTGTCATGACCGAGTACCGCGCACTGCACCAGGACATCCGTCCGCTGCGCGTGCTCATCCTCAACCTCATGCCCACCAAGATTGCCACCGAGACGCAGATCATGCGCAAGCTCTCCAACACGCCGCTGCAGGTGGAGGTGGACCTGCTGCGCACCAAAACGCACGAGGCCACGCACGTGAGCGCCGGCCATCTGGAGACGTTTTACCGCACGTTCGACGACATCTGCGACATCCACTACGACGGCCTGATCATCACGGGCGCGCCGGTGGAACAGATGCCGTTCGAGGAGGTCGACTACTGGCCCGAGCTCTGCCAGATCATGGATTGGTCCACCACGCACGTGCACTCTACGCTGCACATTTGTTGGGGCGCGCAGGCCGGCCTGTACCATCATTACGGTATCCAGAAGCACGATCTGCCGGCAAAGGCGAGCGGCGTGTTCGAGCATTATCTAGTGAAGCCGAAAAGCCCGCTGGTCCGCGGCTTTGACGACCGCTTCTATGCCGTACATTCGCGCAACACCGACGTGCGCCGCGAGGACGTGGAGGCCGAGCCGCAGCTTGAGGTCGTGGCCGTGTCCGACGAGGTGGGCCTGTACATCGTCAAGTCGACCGACAGCCGTCGCTTCTTTGTCTTTGGCCATCCCGAGTACGACACCGATACGCTGCGCCTGGAGTACGAGCGCGATGTGAAGCGCGGGCTCAACCCGGAGGTGCCGGCGCACTACTTTCCGGGTGACGACCCCTCCGCCGAGCCGCGCAACGTCTGGCGCAGCCAAGCTCAGCTGTTCTACACCAACTGGCTCAACTACTACGTCTACCAGACCACGCCCTACGACCTGGCCCGCGCCGGCGAGGAGCACTAGGCTGCGATGGTACTGCTGTAGCCGTGGCTGATATGGCGGCGATTAGGCGCTGATGATGTGGGGTAGCGGCAGGTCGTGAGCGTCGGTGGGAACGCGGTCGACACGCTGCTCGTCAAAGGCGATGCCGATGATTTGGCATGCGGGCGAGAGCATGGGCAGGTAGCGGTCGTAGCAACCGCCGCCGTAGCCCAGGCGCGCTCCGGTTTGGTCGAAGGCCACGAGCGGCACGACGATCATGTCGAGAGCTTCGGCAGGCACGATAGGGAAGTGGTTGCTGTCGATGTCCGTGGCCGCAAAGGCCCGCGTAGGGTGGGCGATAAACGGAGCCGCGGACGCATCGTCGGCGGCAACTGCCCGCATACACATGCGCTGGCCACAAGCTGCGGCATCAATTGCCGAGAGCATGCACGGATAGGCTACGCGCCAGCCGCGCACGGCGGCCGCAGCGGCAAACGCGGCAGGGTCTGCCTCGGAACCCATCGCGGCATAGACGGCAACGGTGCGCGGCGCCGCGGCATCCAAGCGGCCCAGCAGCTCAACCAGCCGCGCACAGATATCAGCAGACTTCGCCGCCCGTACATCCAAATCGAGATCGTCGCGCCGAGCAATCATTGCCCGCCGCAACTCAGCCTTGTCCATCCCAGCCTCCTCTAGCAAACCTGCCAAAAAGGGACAGGTTTATTTTGGCGGGTTTTATCTGGGCAAACGTCGAAGCCGCCGCAAAGGCGCCCTTTGTGGCGGCTTCGACTCGACGTTGGCTTCACAGCGCCGCAGCGATCGCTTCAGTCACAAACTTATTGAGTGACTCACCCCTCTTTGCCGCCGCCAGCGCTGCTTGCTTGTGGAGCTCAGAGCCCGTTCTTACGTTGAACGAGCCCTTAAAAGCCCGCTCGGGTTCCTTGCCCTTCTCGGTGCAAAACTCAAGGTAATCGTCGACGGCGTCGTGGAAGCATTGCTCCACTTCTTCAGCCGTGGAGCCTTCAAATACGATTGCGTCCCTAATGCCGGCGACCATACCTGTTAGCACATGCTGTTCGGCATCGAACTCGACCGGGGCGAAATAACCCTTGTATGCCAAAACGTTACTCATGACTACCTCCGACATCTTGCAGAAAGCGAACGATGTTTCGAATGGTCCCCGCTGTCAATTCGTCAGATGGATGAGACTCGTGCATTACGAACATCCTGCCATCTGATGGCCTGTAGAAGCGAACACGCGATCCGGATGTCTTGCCTTTGCTGTTCATTTCAAAGCCATACGAAGCCATGACTTTTATAAAATCCGCATACCGATACGTCGAAGGGCAGCTAAACAGTTGGGCGATGAGTTTATCGGTCCGCGTCATCCCGCCTCACATTCTGCAACTATATTCTAGTTGCAATTTCAGTTCGTTGCAAGCACTTCTACTATAGAACATGTGTGCGTATAGAACAAGTGTTCGAATCACCACTGAGAATGGGGACAGGCATCTTTGTGGTGGTCTGTGCTGTGGAGTGGGCGTCTGCGGCAGTTCGTCTCGATCTGTAACAGTAACTCGGCAAAATTGGACCTAGATGTTACAGATTGAGACAAAGGGCCGGCGTCATCCGGAAACGTCTCGATTTGTAACATCTGGAGCCAATATTGCCGCCTTAGCGTTACAGATCGAGACAAATCGGCAGACTGCGGCAAAAGAAAAAGGTAGATTTTCGGTCATGTCCCAAAAATCTACCTTTGTGCCTTAGCCCATCAGGTCGACTACGTTAAAGCCGGCGTTGCTCTTGGCGATGACTTCGCGGCCGCCGAAGACGCAGGTCGGTGACTCGGCTGCGATGCGCGTTATGTCGGCGCCGAGCGAGCGCAGCTCAGCGGGCGTTGCCGCGAGCATCTGGGCGCGACGCTCCTCGCGCGCGTGCGGATCGAGCCCAGCCAGGTAGGTCGTATTGCGGCGCTTGGTGAGCGCGTACGGCTTCACGGGCGCGTCCATGCCGCTCACGCAGCTCACGATAAAACCCTCGAAGGCGGCCTCGTCGGGCTCAAAGCTGCCGAGCCATTCGCCTGCGCGCGCCACACGCTCAATCGAGGGGTCGATTGCTGGGTCGCGGTAGGTGTAGAACGCCGTCTGACGCTCACCGGCCGCGCGGAATCCGCAGCCGTACGCACCGCCCTTCACGCGGATCTCGTTCCACAGGTAGTCGTAGGAGAGCGCGTTGGCAGCTACGGCCCAAGCGCCCGTCACGTCGATGCCCAGGCGACGCGGGTCGCACGCGCTTGCCGCAAAGCAGATGTCGCTGGGGATAACGAACGCCTCGTGACGGTCGTGCGGCTCCGGCACCACGAGCGTGCCGCTGGCAGCGCCGTCGCCAGCGCCAAGCCCCAGGTTGCCCGCGGCATCCCAGTACGCGTCAAAGTCCTCGTCGCTGCCGGTAAAGCTCGCCATGCAGCCATCGGCTACAAAGATGCGGTCTGCCAGCTCGGCAAGCTTGGCGCGCAGGTCGTCCAGTCGCTCGTCAAAGTGCTCGAGCAGATCGCGCAGGAACAGGTAGAAGTCCACGCCCGAGAGCTGCTCGCGCACCACGGCCGAAGGCGAACTGTAGTTCATCGCGCGACCGAGCGCCGCCGAGTGGCCGTTGTTGATAAAGCCCTGCTCAAGCCCAATGCGAATCTGCGTAAGCACGTCGCGCACGCGGTCGGCGTCGGCATCGAGCAACAGCGTGCTCGACCACACCTCGCGCGGCAGACTCGCCAGCGCGTCGATCTTTTCGGACAGGGCGCCGGCGCTCACCAGCAGGTAGGGGCGCACGCCGTCCACGTCGGGCTGCGTCATGACCTCGGTCGTAAAGCTCAAAAAGCCCAGCTTGCCGGCGAGCAGGTTGTCGAGTTCCTCGGCTGAATGCTCGCGCGTGGGCAGCTGCTTGAGCAGGCGGCAGAGCAGCGTCACGTAGGGCAGGTCCTCAAATGCGACGCAGCTCAGGTCGAAGTATTGCATGGCGTAGGCCAGACGGTTGGTGGGGATGCCGTGGCGCAGGCAGGGGATGGGCGCGGTCGTGTCCACGACCAGCGGCGGCTCGGGGCGCGCCTCGCCAATGTCGGATACACGCAGGCGCGGCAGCGTTGCCTTGTCCTCGGGCGTGTCCTCCGCCTCCTGCGCGGCACGCAGCGCGGCCGTGCGCTCGACCACGTCGGCCAGCTCGGCATCGGTCATGGCGTCGCGCTTGGCAGCCAGTTCGGCGGCTTCGGCACCCTCCGAACCCTCGGCAGCGGCTACCGGAACCAGCTCGACCAGCGCCATGTGGTCGTTCTCCAGTACGAGCTCGCGCAGCAGGTCCTCAAAATAGCTGCCGTCCAGCTCGCCGCGCAGCTCCTCGTACACTGGGCCGTACTTGAGCGCCAGCGTCGCGGCGTCGTCATCGTAGAGCCAGGTGCTCAGCGCGTCGCACGCAATGGCCACGCCGTCAGCGATACCGTAGTCGCGCTGGCGCAGGTCGTACTCGTTGCTGCTGATGATGGCTTCCAGGCGCTCGCGCGGAACGCCGTGCTCACACAGGTCGCGGCAGGCGTCCTGGAACACGCGGCGCAGCTCGCGCGCTACGCCGGGCTGCGCGTTTTGCAGCATGATGAGCTCGTAGGGCTGCAGGCATTCGGCCGCGGTGTAGCTCACCACGTTGCCGCCCAGGCCTGCGGCCAGGATAGCCTTTTTGACTGGCGCCTCGTTGGACCCCAGCAACGCCTCGAACAGGATATCCGCCGCGATCGTGCGCTTGCGGTCGAGTGCGTTACCCAGCACAAAGCCCAGGCCAACCAGGGCGTTCTCGGGCGTGGTTGCCATCTCGACGCGCTTGTACTCGCAGGTCACGGGCACCTGCACGTCCAGCGGGTTGGGCGCCAGGGCGGACGGATCCTCGCCGGCGGCAACGGCTGCGTCCATGCGGCGGCTCGCGGCGCTCGTCTGCGACAGATAGCGCTCATCCAAAAACGCCAGCGCGCGGTCCACGTCCAAGTCGCCGTAGAGCGTTATATAAGAGTTGGAAGGATTGTAGTGACGCGCGTGCGTGTCCAGGAACTGCTCGTAGGTGAGCGCGGGAATCGCGCGCGGGTCGCCGCCGCTCTCGTGCGCATAGGCGGTGTCGGGGTAGAGCGCGGCGTTGACGGCGTCGTCCAGCACGCTCATGGGGTCGGACAGCGCGCCCTTCATCTCGTTGAATACCACGCCGTTGTAGCGCAGCGTGCCCGCGCGCAGATCCTGGGGGCGGGCCTCGCCGGTGTCACCCTCGCAGCTCTCGCCCTCCGGCAGGTCCAGCTCGTAGTGCCAGCCCTCCTGCTCAAAAATGGTCGGCTTGGTGTAAATGGCCGGGTTGAACACCGCGTCCAGGTACACGTCCATCAGGTTGTACAGGTCCTGCTCGTTGGTGGTGGCAACGGGGTAGATAGTCTTGTCGGGGTAGGTCGTGGCGTTGAGGAACGTCTGCATGGAGCTCTTGATCAGGTCGACAAACGGCTCCTTGACGGGAAACTTAGCCGATCCGCACAGCACCGAGTGCTCAAGAATATGGAACACGCCGGTGGAATCGGCCGGCGGCGTCTTAAAGCCAATGGCAAAGGCCTTGTTTTCGTCGTCGCACGCCAGGTACAGCAGACGAGCGCCCGAGGCAGTGTGGCGCAGCACGTAGGCGTCCGAGTCGAGCTCGGGCACGGTCTCGCAGCGCTCGACGGCAAAGCCGTGACGGGTGGTGCCGGGCACCAGCAGCGTGGAGGCAACGGCGCGCGGGTCGGTTGAGGTGGTGGACATATGCAGTCTCCTTTGACGCCCCAGCGGGGGCGAATCGAGTCGAATCCTCGTGAGTATACCCATATGGGGCCGCGGCTCTGCGGCGAACTGAAGACGATGTGGGTGGATTGGGCAAAGGCCCCGCGTGCCCGCTGCATGAGCATGGATAATAGGACACTCGCCAAACGAGAGTGGATGTTCGGACGGACGAGCGAGGATTTCCGGATACCTATCGAACGAGAATGGATATTTGGACGGAATCTGCCGCAAAAGCCCCAAAAACCGTCCGAATATCCACTCTCGATATCCGACCGTCCGAAAATCCTCGCTCGTCCATCACTCGCGTATCTCTCGTCTCTCATTCGTCTCTAATATGAGAGATGACAGGAAGATGAGAGAAAAATATGAGAGATAACTGAGCAGCAAAGAGACAGGCAATCATGGTATTGTCTCAATACCGAT
>ENA-OYXB01001047-OYXB01001047.1-human-gut-metagenome-genome-assembly--contig:-NODE-1047-length-11530-cov-6.423878_pt1 | contig 11530 bp, 10 predicted proteins | sample MGYA00244176_ERZ653409 | MGnify/ENA primary metagenome ERZ653409 (study PRJEB26926, sample SAMN06164912) | human gut metagenome | biome: ENVO:00009003; feature: ENVO:2100002; material: ENVO:00002003... | reverse complement strand
GAGAGGTCTCGTGGGCTCGGAGATGTGTATAAGAGACAGATATAGTATATTCTTGACAAATTGGCACGGATTTTCGAGCATAAAAGTAAACGGAGTGGGAAACAGCGAAAGCTGTTTCCCACTCCGTTTTTGCTGTGTGTTTTACCGATGAAACAACTTCCGATAGGCACCGAAGGCGGACGGAAGGGTGATCTGATCGATATTTTGTACCAAGGCATATTCTGGCGGCAGAAGGGCCTGTGCAGCTTGCAGGCTATCGGCACCGGCGTAGAGCATCCAGGCGGACATCTGCCACTCGATGTGGGTGAACAGGTGTTTGGAGCTGCATTGTGGTGCGATGCGCCGGATAAACAGTCCGAGCGGCTGTGCAAGCTGCAGCGCCTCGCGCAGTGCCTCCTCCTGGCTGAGGGTGCCGGGGACAGCGGGGAACTCCCACATGCCGCTGAGCACCCCCTTATTGGGGCGGCGATGCAGGAGGGTTGCGTTTCCTTCCGGGAAGGAGCAGTCAAACAACAGCAGGGTGCGCTGTTCGATGCGGCGGGGTTTGCGCTTGGATTTGACGGGAAAGGATTCCTCCTGTCCCTGCTGATGTGCAAGGCACAGCGCTTGCAGTGGGCAAACTAGGCACTGAGGGGCTGCATTTGGCAAACACACCATCGACCCGAGGTCCATAAAGGCCTGATTATAGTTCCCGGAACCGTGGGCGGGCATGATGGGGGCAAGCAGCTTTTGCAGTGCGATTTTGGTGGCGGGGAGGGAGATGTCCTGGTCAGAACAGAGCAGCCTTGCAATTACCCGCAGGAGGTTGCCGTCCACCGCAGGAACCGGCTGGTCGAAAGCGATGGAGGCGATGGCGCCGGCGGTATAGTCTCCGATGCCCGGAAGTTTGCGCAGCTCGTCGTAGCGGCTGGGCAGTTGTCCGCCGTATTGGGTGACGAGCAGTTGTGCAGCTTTTTGCAGGTTGCGTGCCCGGCTGTAATAGCCCAGCCCCTCCCACAACTTGAGCAGCTGTTCTTCCGGGCAGCTGGCCAAAGCTTCAATGGTGGGAAGCGCTTGCAAAAAGCGCGCATAATATCCCTTTACTGCCTCAACCCGGGTCTGTTGCAGCATAATCTCCGAGATCCAAACGTGATAGGGGGTGGGAGTTTCCCGCCACGGCAAGGTGCGCCGGTTTTGGGAATACCACAATAAAAGCGGCTCCACCGTTTGGGCGAGCCGCTGTTCTGGCGATAGCGAGCACATATCGATCAGTTCTCCTGTTGTTGCAGAAAGTCCTTAATTTTATCAAAGGTTTCCTGGCTGATGACGTGTTCAATGCGGCAGGCGTCGGCGGAGGCGTTTTGTTCGCTGACTCCCAATGCCTGCAAAAAGTTTGTCAGGGTGCAGTGGCGCTCATAGATGGCCTCGGCGCGTTGGCGGCCCGACTCGGTGAGCACAATGAGGTTATTTTTTTCCATGGTGATGTAGCCTGCTGTGCGCAGGATGCTCATTGCGCGGCTGACGCTGGGCTTGGAAAAGGCAAGCTCGTTGGCGATGTCGATCGAACGCACGCTTCCATTTTTCTGTTCCAGCATGAGGATGGTTTCAAGATAGTTTTCACCGGATTCCTGAATCTTCATAGCAAACATCTCTCCTTTCCAAAAGAGGTTTTTTGGCACAGGAATGCACAGTGCGGCGCTCTGTGCCGAAGGGAGATCCAAAAAAACGAAAAAAGAGACATCTTTACACAATGCACAGAGCACAGCCGTTACAGCCGTATTTATTTTAACATAATTGCGCGATGCTTGCAAGCGAAAGCGAGCGTATCTGTGCAGATGCAGGAGATACTAAATGCAGGCACACAAGCGCAGACAAGCTCTGGGAAAAAGGCAAATGGAGATTGACAGCCCTGCCGCTTTGCTTTACAATAGGTGTAACGTCGAAAGCGTTTTGATGATTTTAAAGGATATGAGAAGTAAGGAGTCGAGCATGGAAAACGCAATCAGAATCCAGAAGGTGCTCTCCGAGCAGGGCGTAGCCTCCCGGCGCAAGGTCGAGGAGTGGATCACCGAAGGGAAAATCAAGGTAAACGGCCGTCCGGCTACCCTGGGACAGAAGATCAACCCCAACCGCGATGTGGTGACGATCGACGGGGAGCGGGTCTATTTTCAGAAGAACAACATGAAATATTACATCATGCTGCACAAGCCGCGCGGCTATGTGACCACCATGAGCGACGAGCTTGGAAGAAAATGTGTGGCAGAGCTTGTGGAGGATGTGCCGGAGAGGGTATATCCGATCGGACGCTTGGACAAGGACAGTGAGGGAATGCTGCTGTTCACCAACGACGGTGAATTTGCAAACTTTATCATGCACCCAAGCCACCACATCTCCAAAACCTACCGCGTCACCGTCCGTCCGGACATCACCGACGCACAGGTTGTGCGCCTCTCCACCGGTGTGGAGATCGACGGCAAAAAGACCAGCCCCGCGCATGTGACGGTTCTGGAAAAGGAGCCTGGGCGTGTGGTATTGCAGATGGTGATTTATGAGGGCCGCAACCGTCAGGTCAGAAAGATGTGTGAGGCCGTAGGGCTGGAGGTTGCGCGCTTAAAGCGCACGGCGATCGGTCCATTGAAGCTGGGCATGTTGGCTCCGGGCAAATGGCGCGAGCTGCGTCCGGGCGAAATTGGCATGCTGCGCAATGCGGTGAAAGCTTCGACAGGAGCACCGGAGACACTGGGCGATCTGGACGAAGGGATGCTTGAGGGAGCGGCGCGCAAGAACCGGAGGGTCACGATGCCCCAGCAGGAGCGCCGCCCAAAACGTGTCGAGCAGTATGAGGAGCGCAGCCAGAAAGGCGGCCAATACCGCAGCGTCTACCGCGGCGATCGGCACAATATGAAGGGCTCGTTCGAGAAAAATCAGCGCGCAGCGGACCACAAGGGCTTCAAGCCGTTTCGCAAAAAGGGCTCGGGAATGTAGTAAGGCTAAATTCCCTAGTTGACGCAAAAGCGGCCGGCAATCTGACTATGCAAATGGAAAATGCACCGCAAAGGCAGCAGTCAGGCTTTATGGGCAGATACAACAGCCTTTTTTGCAGGCGGGCGTTATTTTGCCGGCCAATTTCTTTTGGCAAAAGTAAGGAAAGAAGGAAACACGATGATGAAGGTGACCTTTGTGCGTCACGGGCAGACAAGCTGGAACCTGCTGGGCAAACAGCAGGGACTTGCCGACATCCCGCTTGATGAGACCGGTATTGCGCAGGCTCATCAGACAAAGGAGCTTTTAAAGGACAAACACTTTGACCGGGTGTACTGTTCCCCCCTCACCCGCGCGCGGCAGACAGCGCAGATTATCTGCGAGGACAGGGATATTCCCATCCTTTTGGAGCCAAGGCTGATCGAGCGCGACATGGGCGAATTTGAGGGGATGACCTGGCATCAATTTGACACCCGTGCCTTTTGGGATTATACGGCAAATCTCCACTATCAAAAGGCGGAGAACATCCGCGACTTTTACGCAAGGGTCTACAGCTTTTTGGATACCCTCAAGGGCAAGGAAGGAAGCGTGCTGCTGGTTGCGCACGGAGGCGTCTTTGCTCCGGTATCCAGCTATGCGGGACACTCCAAAAAGGAAGATAACCTGCTGGACGACCTGATCGGCAACGCCCAGGCGTTTGAATTTACCATCCAGTAGAAGAAGAGGCCGTTTTTTAAAACGAACCGTATCATTTCAGGGGGAATTGCGATGAAAGTCATTCAAATTTCGCTCAACGATCTGCTCGCTGCCATCATCAGCATTGTGGCGGGCTTACTCTTGCTCATCTTTCCACAGCAGTCGATCGAGGTCATCACCTACGGTGTGGGGATTGTCTCGATTATTTATGGTGTAATCCGCGTGGTGGATTACTTCAAGCACCGCGACATCTCGCCTTTATTTGCAGGAGAGCTGATTTTAGGTGTTGCGCTGTTGGGCGTGGGGCTGTTTTCCTTCTTAAATCCAGGGGGATTATTTGCCTTTCTGCCAATTTTTATGGGCTTTCTGGTCATTGTGGAGGGCATCGCCAAGTTTCAGAGCGCACTGATGCTGCGGCAGTTTGCCTATCCGCGGTGGGCTGTTGCGCTGATTTTGTCGCTGATCATTATTGCATTGGGCGTTGTGCTCATCACCAATCCATTTGGCGCGCTGCTGGTGACCGTGCAGATGCTGGGAGCGGTGATTTTGGTGGACGGGCTGATCGGTCTGTGGATCGGCCTTGTTTTCCGCAGAAAATTTTAGGGCGCAAAGCCCTTTTGAAGGGGACGGCTGTTTTGGCGTCCTCTTTTTTTCTTACTTAGAAAAGTTTTTAGACAACACAAGGAGGCATCCACATGGCAAGCTACATACTGGCGCTGGATCAGGGAACGACCAGTTCGAGGGCGATTCTCTTCGATCAGCAGCAAAATATTATCGGCATCTCGCAGAAGGAATTTACCCAGCACTATCCCCGCGAGGGTTGGGTTGAGCACGATCCGATGGAGATCTACTCATCCCAGTATGCCGTCATGATGGAGGTCATCACCCAAAGCGGCGTTGAGGTGCGGGACATCAAGGGAATTGGCATCACCAATCAGAGAGAGACGACCATCCTGTGGGACAAAAAGACCGGCCGGCCAGTCTACAACGCCATCGTCTGGCAGTGCAGACGCACAGCGGAGATTGTGGACAAGCTGGTGGCGGAGGGCTTAGGAGAGTATATCCGCTCTGCCACCGGGCTGGTGCCCGACGCCTACTTCTCCGCAACCAAGATTGCGTGGATTCTCGACCACATTCCAAATGGCCGCGCGCGCGCCAAGGCGGGGGAGCTCCTTTTTGGCACGGTGGACAGCTGGCTGATCTGGAAGCTGACCGGTGGCAAGGTGCACGTCACCGATTACACCAACGCTTCCCGCACCATGCTCTACAACATCCATACCCTGGATTGGGACCAGAAGCTGCTGGATGCGCTGGACATCCCGCGCTGCATCCTGCCGCAGGTGAAAGATTCCAGTGCCCTCTATGGTTACACCACCATTCAAGGGGAACAGGTACCCATTGCGGGCATTGCGGGCGACCAGCAGGCGGCGCTGTTTGGTCAGTGCTGTTTTGAAAAGGGACAGGCCAAAAACACCTATGGCACCGGCTGCTTTTTGTTGATGAACACCGGCGATACCCCCTGCTCAAGTGAGAACGGATTGATCACCACCATCGCCATCGGGCTCAACGGCAAGGTGCAGTATGCGCTGGAAGGCAGTGTCTTTGTGGGTGGCGCGGTGATTCAATGGCTGCGCGATGAGATGCGCTTTATCGCCGAGTCTAAAGACGCGGAGTACTACGCCCAGAAGGTGGAGGACACCGGCGGGGTCTATTTTGTCCCTGCCTTTACTGGCCTTGGAGCGCCGCACTGGGATATGTATGCGCGCGGGTGCATTATCGGCATCACGCGGGGCACCAAAAGGGAGCACATCATCCGGGCCGCGCAGGAATCGATCGCCTACCAGAGCTACGATCTGGTCAAGGCGATGGAGCAGGACACCGGCAAACGCATCACCGAGCTGAAGGTGGACGGGGGCGCCAGCCGCGACCGCTTTTTGATGCAGTTTCAGGCGGACATTTTGGACTGTGAAGTCCGCCGCCCGATGATCCGGGAGACGACGGCTCTCGGAGCAGCCTATCTGGCGGGACTGTGCGTGGGCGTTTGGAAGGACGAAGAGGAGATCCGCAGCCTGTGGAACTGCGACGTGACCTTTACCAGCAGGATGGAAGCGAGCCGCCGGGAGCAGCTGCTCAAAGGTTGGAACAAAGCGGTGGGAAGAAGCCTTGGCTGGAGCCGGGAAGAATAATATTATTGAAAAAAAAGATTGCCCGCTATTCCTTATGCGATAGCGGGCAATCTTTTTTTCACCTTTTCAGCGGTGGGTAGTGGAAAATAAAGGGCTTGAATTCACCTGATTTTGCCGCTTTGAGATACCAGCTGGGGGGAAAAGTGTGCAGCCTACATCGCCATCCACCCGGAAAGGGCGCAGAGGGCCGGGACAGAGAGAAACTCCTCTTCCCAGCTGGCGCTGAGAAAGGCGTCGAGGTTTTCTTCGGAATATTCCAGCTCTTTGGAGAAAGCCTTGACAGCTTCCACACAGTTTTCCAGTTTGCCATCAGCTGTTTGGGCGAGTGCACTGCTGACAAGGGCAAAGCAGACGGCGAACTTCACCCGCGGCAGCAATTCCCCATCGCGGGAGGCTTTGAGCAGGTAGCGGTAGAGGGTATAGCCGCAGACCCGCGCACAGGAGGGAAGTGCGGGAGGGGGAGCGAGGAGGGCGTTATCCAGCTGTTGCAGCCGCGCGGGCCAATTGGGGTCGATGGGTTCGAGTGAAGAGAGAAAGCAGAGCAGGCGGGAAAGGCAGCTGCGCCCGGCAAAGGGTTCGGGGGCTGGCAGTTCGACAGCGGGCAGCACTTCGTCGGGGAGGTGGCCGCTATCCATTGCCTGTTGCGCCAAGGTGGCCTGTGCAAGGAGGGTTTGCAGCCGAAAGCCCAGCGGAAGGGACTCGTCGAGCAGGAGAGCAAAGACTGCGCTGCGCCAGGAGAGGAGCGATTGCAGCAACTCTTGATCGAAGGGGGAGGTGTCAGCAGCTTCGGCGGTGCGGCGGGCCTGAAGGGCAAACGGGTCAGGGTCGGTCAAAAGCAGCCGCGCGGCCTCTTCACAGCAAAGGCCCAATCCGCTCTCCTTATATTCGCCAAACCAGTCGTGAAAGCGCGGGTGTTCGGTGCAGATTTCGCACAGGGCATCTTCTCCGAGGGCAAGTTGCAGGTCACAGAGATTTTGCGCATTTAAAAAGGGGCACCGATCTCCGGGACGCAGCAAAAAGTGCGGGGGATCTTTCCAACCGATATCCTCCTGCAAGCGCCCGGAGAGGGGCGAAGAAGAGGCGATCAGCTGGCGATAGGATGCGGCAGTTTTGGGGTCAATGTCGATTTCCCAGCCGATGCAGCAATTGTCGGTACAGCGCGAGGCGATGCAGTGAAAAGAGGGGTAAAACGAGGGAAAAACGTGCAGCATGGGGCACCTCCAAGGAACAAAGTCAAAGGGCTGTAAAGCAGCTTATGCCTTAGAGTATAGCATTTAACTTGTGACTAACACAAGAACGAATTTTTAACGGCAGTTTAACGGCCGTCTCAATGCGCTTTTTACAATGATTTCGTACAATAAAGGAGCACGAGAGAAACAGATAATCTGAAGGAGAGTGTATCCATGAAAGCGAAAAATGTGATCTCTAAGGTATTGGCTGCGGCCCTTGCCGGCGTGATGCTGCTCAGCTGCGTGTACGCTGCTTCCCCAAGCAAGAGCGTGTCCGGTGCTGCACAGGGCAACGGCAACTTTACCTCCACAGCCACCGCAAGCGGGGAAAAGCCCAAGTATGTATTCCTTTTCATCGGCGACGGCATGAGCTACCCACAGTTCCAGGCAGCCTCTGACTATCTGGGCGCTATGGCGGACAACGACAACGACAACATCCTCGACGGCAATGTACCGCTGAACTTTATGAATTTCCCGGTTGCCGGTTCCGCAGTTACCTACGATTCCAGTTCGTTCTGCCCCGATTCCGCTTCCACCGCAACCTCTATTTCCACCGGACACAAGACCTATTCCGGCACCATCAACATGGACGAAACCATGACCGTCAAATATGAGACCATCGCCGAGCAGCTCAGAGATGAAGGCTATGACATCGGCGTCATCACCTCGGTCAACCTCAATCACGCCACCCCGGCTGCGTTCTACTGCCATCAGTCGAGCCGCAACAACTATTACGAGATTGGCGAAGAGATGGTAGCTTCCGACTTCGATTACTTTGCAGGCGGTGCGCTGCTCGATCCGGAAGGTGAGGACGGCAATCAGGAGAGCATCTACGACAAGGCAAAACAGGCCGGCTACAAGGTAGTCACCACCCAGGAGCAGGCCGAGCAGGTTTCTTGCGACGACGAAAAGGTGATTGTCATCGGTGAAACGCTGGCTGACAGCGACTCGCTTTCCTATGAAAACGACCGGGCAAGCGGAGAATGGGCGCTGTCCGACTATGTCTCCAAAGGCATTGAGGTACTCGAGGACAACGACAAAGGCTTCTTCATGATGGTAGAGGGCGGCAAGATCGACTGGGCCTGCCACGCCAACGATGCAGGTTCCACCATCAACGACACCATCGCGCTTGCAGATGCGGTAGACGAAGCGATCGCCTTTGCCAATGAGCACCCAGATGAGACCCTCATCCTGGTTACCGGCGACCACGAGACCGGCGGTCTGACCATCGGCTATGCCGGCACCGACTATGACACCTATCTGACCAACCTTTCCAACCAGAAGATTTCCTACGCCAAATTTGACAGCGACTATGTCACCAAATACAAAGCAGAGCAGACTCCATTCGAGACCATGATGCAGGATGTAGAAAAACTGTTTGGCCTGAAGATGAGCGGCAGCGAGGATGACAAGCTGGTGCTGACCGATTATGAGATCGGGCTGCTCAAGGAGGCGTATGCCAAGACCCTGGCAGACGAGAAGGCGGATGAGGACAACCAGGAAGAGTATGTTCTCTATGGAAGCTACGAGCCTCTGAGCGTCACCATCACCCACCTGCTCAACAACAAATCCGGCATCAACTTTAGCTCCTACGCGCACACCGGTCTTCCGGTAGCGGTATTTGCAAAGGGCGCCGGTCAGGAAGTGTTCGGCGGCTTCTATGACAACACCCAGATCTACCACAAGCTGGCTGATCTGCTGGACATCCAGTAAACAGGACAACCACACATCACTCCCAAGAGTTTTCTTAAAAGCAAAAAAGCGGATGGGTTCTCCGTCCGCTTTTTTGCGGTGAAAGGAATTGCCATGAAAAAGTTTTTGACCAGAGAAAAAATCCAGTACAACGCCCCAGTCGTTGTCTGCATTTTATTGATTGTGTTTCTCTTCTTTTTGCCCACCGGTTATCAAGAAATCTATCGCGAGGCCGAGCAATGTGTCGCGCAGGTGCTGCAGACCGATGAGAGCAAAATTGTGGACACCGGGCTTGTGCGCAGCGGAGAGCAGCGCTGCACCCTTGCGATTTTGAACGGGCGCTTTAAGGGGCAGACGGTGGAAGGCATCAACATGCTCAACGGCTCACTGGAACAGGACAAGATCTTTGCAGTAGGTGACCGCGCACAGGTGGTGGTCAGCCACGATGGGGACGAGATCCTCATGACCACCATGATTGACCACGACCGCATGCCCTCGGAGTTTATCCTGCTTGCGCTGTTCGGCATCTTTTTGATCCTGTTTGCGGGCAGGACCGGTGTGCGTGCACTGCTGTGTTTTGTGCTCACCATCCTTGCAATCTGGAAGCTGTTGGTTCCATTTTTTCTGGGAGGAAACAACCCCATTTGGGTCGGCATTATCTTCACCCTTGTTCTCAGCGTGATGACCATTGCACTGGTCTATGGCTTTGACCGCCGCTGCGCCTCCGCGACCTCCGGCACCTTTTTGGGGGTATTGGTGGCCTGCCTGCTGGGGATTCTCTTTACCGATCTCTTTAAAATCCACGGAGCGGTCATGTCCTCTTCCGAGAGCTTGCTGTATGCGGGGTACCAGGACCTGAACCTTACCAGCATCTTTATGGCCTCCATCTTCATTGGGGCTTCCGGTGCGCTGATCGACCTGTCGGTGGACATCACCTCTGCGGTATACGAGGTGGTACAGAAGCGTCCCGACATCAGCTGGAAGGAGGCGACGGCCTCCGGCATGAACGTGGGCCGTGCGGCGATGGGAACGATGACGACCACCCTGCTGCTGGCGTATTCCGGCGGATACATTGCTATGTTAATGGTGTTTATGGCCCAGGGCACACCGCTGGTGAACATGATCAACTACAAATATGTGGCGGCAGAGATTGTGCACACCATTGTGGGATCGATTGGCCTGGTAGCGGTTGCGCCATTTACTGCACTGTGTGCGGGCGTACTATTAACCCGTGTGCACAGACAGCCGCAGGAAGTGGAGCAGGCAAGCGCCAACGAGCAAAGCGGCGAGGAAGTGTGCGCAAAGTAAACCGACGAGCTTTAAAACAGAATACACCTCTTTTGTCCTTCTAAAAGCACAAGACAACAAAGACCCCACCAGATTATCCGGTGGGGTCTTTTCATGTGATAGGGTGGTGTAAAGGTTAGTCTTTGACAACCTCGTAGGGCCAGTCTATAATGCCGCCAAAATCGAAGATATGGGTATATCCGAGTTTAGAGAGCATCATGCAGGCTTTATGGCTGCGGCGACCGCTGCGGCAGTACACCAGAACAGTTTGATCTTTATCCGGGATCAGCTGCGCTGCACTGTTTGGACGGATGGTGGAGAGGGGCAAAAGTTTTGCACCGCGAATATGTCCGGTGGCGAACTCGTCCTGCTCGCGGACATCCAGGATAAAGGGAGCAGGCTGAGATTCCATCATCTGTTTGGCTTGTTCGGGGGTGATTTTAGAAAATCCCGAATCAGACGCGGCCGGTGCCGGGCAACAGGTCATAGTGGTCAACGAGAGAAGCAGGCGGATCAGTTTTTTTCGTTTCATGGGCGACATTCCTTTCATTTGGTTAAGGGAAACGAGGGTCGGTTTGTCGGGCAGCCTTTAGAGCAAGAAGGACAGTGCGGCGACACCGACAACAGCAACAATTGCGACCATGACCAGCATGGTTGCACATCCAAAGCACCCCATACCCGGATAATTTGGACGGCGCCACATAGGGAGACGCCGAAACGGGCGAAAGGGCGGACGAGGGGGAGGTGGTGGAGTTCCCATACCGTGCATATTGGGTCTTGGACCAAATCCTGGTGGGTGAGGAGGTCTTGGCCCACCGTGCATACCTCTTGGCCCCATTGGTCGTGGCCCTCTTCTTGGACCGGGCATTGTACATCGCTCCTTTTTTTACATATTCTTATCCCAGTATAGAGCGAATCGGAGCGGGATGCAAGTGAGATTTTTTTAAAAAAAAGAAAACCGGAAGCAAACAAATGCTTCCGGTTTGGTACGCCCGATGCGATTCGAACGCACGACCTTCAGAGTCGGAGTCTGACGCTCTATCCAACTGAGCTACGGGCGCATATCTTAACGCAGCCCTTATATTATAACAGAAGGGGATGGAAAAGTAAAGAGAAAGAGGAAAAGATTTTACAGCGAGGAAAAGGATGGAAAAGGGGGAAACTTGAAGGGAGAAAGGGGATTAGAGAAAATCTGCAAGTTTTTTAAAAAAAGGTGTTGACAAAACTGGAAAGTGGTGGTATTATAAATGAGCTGTCAGCGAGACAGACGCCTGAGAGCTTCAAAAGAGCTTCAGAGTCTTACAAAATGCCAAACGGCCTTCAAAAAAGTTTGAAAAAACCGCTTGACAAACTCAAAACAGCATGATATAATAAACAAGTCGTTCGAGAGAATGACTTGAGAACAAAAATGATTCATTTTTGTTCCAGGACCTTGAAAATTGAACAACATGAAGCAAGATTATTTTTCGAGAATAATCA
>ENA-OYXB01001046-OYXB01001046.1-human-gut-metagenome-genome-assembly--contig:-NODE-1046-length-11540-cov-6.157423_pt1 | contig 11540 bp, 10 predicted proteins | sample MGYA00244176_ERZ653409 | MGnify/ENA primary metagenome ERZ653409 (study PRJEB26926, sample SAMN06164912) | human gut metagenome | biome: ENVO:00009003; feature: ENVO:2100002; material: ENVO:00002003... | reverse complement strand
GCTATTGTTCAGATAGATCCTGAACTCTTACCTTATGTAAATTCTATTTATGATAAGTACTCACAAGAATAGGAGCTTTTATGAAGCATTTAAAAACTTTTTTTAATATACATAAAATTTTAGCTATACTTATTCTGTCACTTGTTTTTATTTTTTTAATTCCATTGATTATCAACGGCTTATACCAAATCCCCGCACCATGTCCTATACTACATCTTGGAGATAGTGTTTCTGTCATTTTAGAATTTTATGGAAATATTTTCTCCGCTATTTTAGGTATTGTGGGCGTATTTATTTCTATTCAATTTGCAAGAAAGCAAGCACAAGAAGAATACAAACAAAGCTCTAAAGACAATGTACGTCCTTATTTGGGAATAGAATTATTAAATTCACATTCTAAAAGTTCTTTAAAATTCATCTCTGTGGGTGATTCGAGCATTTCCAAATCTCCTGATATAGAAAAGGATAATTTTTATACAGAGTCTTCATCGTATGAACATATTTTTGTATTAAAAAAAGATTCTATTCAGTTCTTGGATCGGGAATTATCCGAAGAAGAGAAAATACAATATAGCAACTTTATTCATTTCTCAATAAAAATTACAAATGTTGGGAACGGGGCCTCCCCCTTAGTTTGGATAAAAGTATCCCATCCCCCCCAATTAGCTTCAGATATATCAGAAGTTACTCCCATGTATTGTGAAACATACCCTCTTTTTATGCCCTTAAACAATCCTCGGATAGTCCGTATATGCTCAACTGATCTTCAAATGTTTCCAACAACATATAGCATTCGCTTTAGGTATACCGATATTTTTCAAAACTGCTATGAGGATTTGTATTCCTTAAAGATGGAGTTTCCTGGTAATTACTCTCTTCAATTAATTGAATTACAAAAGAAAGTGGAAGACTTTAAAATATAAAAAAACGCCCTCCGTGCGCCAACACAGAGAGCGGCGTGCAAATCCCCCATATTACCACATACAAGAGCTTGCATGGATATTATACCACAATATCCGTGCGTCGAAAAGAGGCGCAAAATGAATAAATCGATTTTATCTGCTATGTATCTCCGCAAATCGCGCGCTGATGATCCGGGTGAGGACGTCATGGATACGCTACACCGCCATGAGAGCATCCTGCGCGCCGTCGCCAAGCGCGGCAAGTACCTGGTCCACGAGGATTGCATCTATCGGGAGGTCGTCTCCGGCGAAAATATTTTTTTCCGCCCGCAGATGATCCGCCTGTTGGAAGATGTCACCAAAGGCAAATATCAGTCGGTCCTGGTGGTCGATATCGACCGTCTGGGCCGCGGCGATATGCGGGACCAGGGCCTGATCCTGGAAACCTTTAAGGCCGCAGACACCCTCATCGTCACCCCAGAAAAGGTCTACGATCTCAATAACGAGATGGATGAGGAGCTGACCGAATTTAAAGGCTTTATGGCTCGCCGCGAATACAAGATGATCACCAAGCGGCTCAAACGTGGCCGCGAACAGACCGTCAGGGCCGGCGGCTTTGTGGCCGATCCTCCTTATGGCTGGAAGCGGGCCAAGATCAACAACCTCCCATCCCTGGAGCCGCACGAAACCGAGGGCCCCATCATGCAGATGATCGTCGAGATGTACGGCAACCAGGAGCCGATCAGCACCATCCAGGAGCGTCTGGCCGCCATGGGCGTGTACAACCGCAAGGGGCAACCGTTTTGCCGCTCGAGTATCCGCCACATTGCCACCAATCCCGTCAACGCCGGCCTGATCCGCTGGAACCGCTGCAAAAACATCCGCAAAGGGCAAAACGGCTCTCCGACCGGCTATGCAATCGAAAACCCACCGGAGGACGTCATCCTGGTCAAAGGTGTCCATCAGCCACAGGTATCGGTGGAGGCCTACCAAAAATGTGTCAACGTCTGCAAGAGCCGAGCCGCTCCGTCGGTCAAAAAGGGATTGCACGGCGTTGTCCGCAACCCTTTGTCCGGCATTGTCATCTGCAGCAACTGCGGCAGCAGGATGCAGATGCAGCACAGCTCCACCAGAGGCACTAGGACCCTACTCTGCACGCACCCCGGCTGTATGCCCGGCGTCGATATTGTCCGCGCCGAAGCTGCGATGCTGGATATCCTGCGCGACAAGCTGGAGGAGATCCGCACCGGCCAGGGCAAAAAGCAGCAGGACAAAGCGCTCGCCGCCCTGCAGAAATCAGTCCGCGCCGCCGAGAAAAATATCCAAACCCTCAAAAAGCAGCAGGATAAACTGTACACCCTGCTCGAGCAGGAGGTCTACTCCCTCGAGGTATTTAAGGAGCGAAATCAGGTCATATCCCAGAAGCTCACCGACGCCCAGGAGCAGCTGAAGATATTGCGGGACCAGGTCGACGATCTCAGCAGCCGGAAGGAAGAACGTCTCGCCCAAAATATCGAGGACGTCCTCGCCAACTACGAATACTCCTCCATAAAGGAGAAAAACCGCCTGCTCAAAACGGTAGTGGAAAAGGCCATCTATTTCCGCAAAACCCGCACATCACCCTTTGCCCTAGATGTCACTTTTATCAACATGTAATCAAAAAGGACCGCAATCACGCGGTCCTTTTTTGTCCTCTATGGTGCTCTATCTTATTCGCTGCAAGAGTCGTAAATCCGTTCCGCGTCGATGCAGACTGCCTCTTTAAAGCAGTTGCAATCGCCTGGGCGGATTACCTTTGATTCTGCCATACTATCCCTCCGTTTAGGGCGGCATGCACTGCCGCCGATGAGATACATCAGCAGGTGCAGGAGAGCACGCTGACATTCAATACCAGTTTATGAAGAAAGACAGATTTTGTGCACGGCATCACCCTTTCTCCCCTCAAATGGGCAGGCTGCGATCGGGCAGTTTTTTCCCCTCTCACCTGCCTTTGCGCCAATGCAAAAGGCAGGTGGAACTTACAAATAAAGTTTGCGTTAAATCGATGAAAAATCGCGTAAAATTGAGAATACTGAAATTGTGCATAGGATGCGGGAAATGGATTCTGATAAATCGAAAAAAATACAGAATTTTGCAGAAATATAAGAAAAATCCTTGACTTTCGCCCCCCTTGTGCTATAGTGTTATAGGATATGCGGTTTATCGTCCGTAAAATATTCTTTGTGAGGGAGAGCAATCTGGATGAAGGAAAATATTTTAATTAGTCTTAAAAATATTGTCGTCGAGTTTGACGGCCAGCGAATCCTCAAAAGTATCAATTTGGATATCCACGATGAGGAGTTCGTCACCTTCCTCGGCCCCTCCGGCTGCGGAAAAACAACCACTCTGCGCATTATCGGCGGCTTTGTGGAGCCCACTTCGGGAGAAATCTACTTTGACGGCAAAAAGATCAACGGCGTGCCGCCCTACAAGCGCAACGTCAACACCGTCTTTCAGCGCTATGCGCTGTTTCCTCATTTAAATGTATTCGACAATGTGGCCTTTGGTCTCAACATCAAAAAGATGGACAAGCGCCAGATCGAACAAAAGGTTCGCGACATGCTCAAGATGGTGGGCTTGGTCGGCTTTGAGAACCGCAATATCAACCAGCTTTCCGGCGGCCAGCAGCAGCGTGTCGCCATCGCGCGCGCTCTGGTCAACGAGCCAAAAGTACTGCTGCTGGATGAGCCGTTGGGCGCACTGGATTTGAAGCTGCGCAAAGAGATGCAGGGAGAACTGATGCGCATCCAGAAATCGCTGAAGATCACCTTCATCTATGTCACCCATGACCAGGAAGAGGCGCTGACCATGTCCGATCGGGTAGTCGTCATGAAGGACGGCGAGATCCAGCAGATCGGCACCCCGCAGGACATCTACAACGAGCCGAAAAATGCCTTTGTCGCAGACTTCATCGGCGAGAGCAACATCATCGACGGCGTAATGTACGAGGACTATGAGGTTGAATTCGCCGGACAGGCCTTCAAGTGCGTCGATAAGGGCTTCGATGAAAACGAGCGCGTCGATGTCGTCATCCGCCCGGAGGATATCATCGTCGGTGACTATGAAACCTCCCCTATCAGTGGCGAGGTGGAATCGGTCATCTTCAAGGGCGTCCACTATGAGATCACCGTCGATGCCCACGGCTATAAGTGGCTGATCCACTCCACCCAGAGCCAACCGGTCGGTGCACATATCGGCATGAACATCGACCCGGAAAACATCCACATCATGAAGAAGATGGAGGCGCAGGCAAAATGAAACTGACCAACGCCAAAAAGAAGGCCCTCCTTCAGTCGGTGCCCGCAGTGCCTTATGTGCTGTGGATGGCGCTGTTTATCATCGTGCCGCTGGCAATGATCGCCTATTTTGCACTGACCACCTCCGAAGGCCAATTCACCCTCGAAAATATCGCCCGCGGCGGAGAGTATATGGGCGTTTTGCTGCGCTCCATCAAGCTGGCAGCCATTGCCACTGCGCTGTGTGTGGTCATCGCCTACCCGCTGGCCTACATTCTCTCCCGCAAAAAGGGCTTTCAAAAACAGACCCTGTTTATCATGGTCATGCTGCCCATGTGGATGAATTTCCTGCTGCGCACCTTTGCCTGGATGACCATTCTGGAAAATAACGGCCTCATCAACAAGTTTCTCGGCCTGTTTGGCATCGGCCCCTTGCAGATGATCAACACCCAGGGCGCGGTCATTCTCGGCATGGTCTACAACTATGTCCCGTTCATGATTCTGCCCATCTACACCACCATGTGCAAAATCGGCGACGACGTCATCGAAGCCGCACAGGATCTCGGCGGCAACACCTTTCAGGTCATGGCGAGGGTTGTAATCCCGCTGAGCCTGCCCGGGGTCAGCACCGGCATCACCATGGTGTTTGTGCCCGCCATCTCCACCTTCATCATCTCCAAGATGCTGGGAGGCGGCACCAACCAGCTCATCGGCGACATCATCGAGCTGCAATTCCTTGGCAACTCCTACAACCCCAATCTCGGCTCGGCCATCTCGCTGGTGCTGATGGTTGTGGTTCTGCTGTGCATGAGCATTATGAGCAACTTTGACGACGAAGAGATGGAGGGACGAATCCTATGAAAAAGAACAGATGGTTGTCCTCGCTGTACGTTTGGCTGGTCATGCTGTTTTTGTATGCTCCCATCGCTGTTCTGATGATCTTTTCCTTTAACGACAGCAAAAGCCGCAACACCTGGACCGGTTTTACCCTGCGCTGGTATGAGGAACTTTTCCAGGACCGGGTCATCATCCAGTCCTTTATTGTCATGATTGTGGTGGCAATCGCCTCGTCGGTGATCGCCACACTGCTGGGAACACTGGCTGCTATTGGCTTAAACAAGATGAACCGCAAGCTGCGCTCGGTGGTGATGACCTTCACCTACCTGCCGATGATCAACCCGGAGATCATCACCGGCGTCGCCCTGATGTTGCTGTTTATCTATTTGAAGATGGAGTTTGGCATGCAGACGCTCATCATCTCGCACATCACCTTCAACGTCCCGTATGTCATCCTGAACGTGCTGCCCAAGCTCAGACAGATGGATCAGAACACCTACGACGCGGCGCTGGACCTGGGCTGTGATCCCTTTAAGGCGTTTACCAAGGTCGTCATCCCGGAGATCATGCCCGGCATTCTCTCCGGCTTTTTGATGGCGCTGACCTACTCGATGGACGACTTTGTCATCTCCTACTTTGTTTCGGGTGCCTCCATCCAGACGCTGCCGGTAGCCATCTACAGCATGACCCGCCGCCGCGTATCGCCAAAGATCAACGCCCTGTCCACCATTATGTTTGCAGTGGTGCTGCTTGTTCTGCTCATCTACAACATCCTCAGCACCCGCAAGGCCAAGGCAATGACGCGGCCTCTCAAAGCAAAAAAGGGGGAACTGTAGGATGAAAAAACTGCTCTCTAAAATCATCGCCCCGCTGCTGTGCGCTGCACTGGCACTGCCGATGAGCACCAGCGCCCTGGCAGCGGAAAGCTCCGGCTTTGATATGGAGTACTACTCCCAGCTCAAGGACAAGGACGTCACCATCAACGTCTACAACTGGGGCGAATATATCTCCAACGGCGACGACGACTCGCTGGATATCAACGCCGAATTTGAGAAGCTGACCGGTATCCGCATCAACTACACCCAATTTGATACCAACGAATCATTGTATGCAAAACTCAAAAGCGGCGGCACCACCTACGACGTCATCTTTCCTTCCGATTACATGGTTTCCCGCATGATCTCCGAGGATATGCTGGAGCCGCTCGATTTTGAGAACATCCCCAATTTTCAATACATCTCCGAGCGCTTTAAAAATCCGTCCTATGACCCGGAAAACCTCTATTCGGTCCCCTATACCTGGGGCACAGTAGGTCTGATCTACAACTATGACATGCTCGGCTTTGACCCGGACAGCTGGGACATCATGTGGGACCCCAACTACGCCAAACAGATCCTGCAATTCTCCAACTCCCGCGACGCCTTCGCCATCGCTGAGCTGCTGGAAGGATACAGCATCAACACCGAGGATCAGGAGGAACTGGATCGGACTGCGGACAAACTCAAGGAGCAAAAGCCACTGGTACAGGCCTACGTCATGGACCAGATTTTTGATAAGATGCAGGGCAACGAGGCCGCTATCGCCCCCTACTATGCGGGCGACGCAGTCAACATGATGGCGGTCAACGACAGCCTGCGGTTTGTCATCCCCAAAGAGGGAACCAACCTGTTCTTCGACGCCATGTGCATCCCAAAAATTAAGGAGGACACCGAAGAAAGCCGCCTGAAAAAGCTCGCCTCCGAGATGTATATCAACTTCTTAAACGAACCGGAAATTGCAGCGGCCAACATCGAGTACATCCAGTATTCCACCCCAAACGATGCGGCGCTGGAACTGCTGGACGAAGAGACCCGCAACAACCCCATCATCTACCCCAGCGATGAGATTCTGGAAAATACACAGGTCTATGTCAACCTCTCGGACGACACCAACCTGTATCTCGACCAGCTCTGGACAGATATTATGAGTGCCGATGCTGGCTACAGCTATTGGAGCATGCCGCTGTTTTTGTTGTGCGCCCTGGCCCTCTCCATCGGCATCACCATCATGAAGCGCAATCGCCGGCGCCGGCGCGAACGCTTTAGCTATGAATACCAACATAAAGATTTCTAGTTTCCTTTACGGGTAGAGCAATAAAAAAATAGGAGCACCAAAAGGTGCTCCTATTTTTTTACTCTTTTTCATTATTTGCAGCGCTTGTGTTGTCACCGGCAAGCAACATCCGATTGACCGCACTGAACAGCGCATAGATGGAGGCAGAAGCAATATCGGTGTGGATACCGCTGCCCCAGAAGGTCTTTCCGGAATCGGCTGTAATCCCTACATAGGCGATCGCACGGGAGGTGGAACCGCGTTCCAACGAGTGCTCCTGATAGACAATGTCGTGGAATCGGATGTTCAGGCCGCTGCGCAGCGCGTTGCTCACCGCGTCAAAGCGGCCGATGCCCTTCCCGGTCAGTTCAAATTGCTTTCCGTCCACCATCAGGGATACGGTGGTGTAGTACTGATTTTTGCGCATGAAGTAGAAGTCGTCGAGTTGAATGGGAGACTTGAGGTTGACGTAGGTGTCGACAAAAATTTGATGCACCTCGTCCGAAGACAGTTCCCGATTCTGGTGGTCCGAGATGCCCTTGACGATGTAGCCAAAATCCTGCCGCATCGCCTTTGGCATATTGATGTCGTAGCGGTGCTCCATGAGGTAGCCGATGCCGCCCTTTCCAGACTGGGAATTGATGCGGATGACGTCGTTTTCATAGCTGCGGCCGACATCCTCCGGGTCCACTGCCAGATAGGGGACATTCCAGTGCGCTTCCGGGTGCTGTTTGCGCCAGCTCAAACCCTTGGCGATGGCGTCCTGGTGAGAACCGGAAAAGGCGGCAAAGACCAGCCGCCCTCCATACGGGTGGCGCGGCGGAACAAGCATGCCGGTGCAATCCTCGTAGACCCGCGCCACCTGGGGCAGATGGGAGAAGTCCAATCCCGGGTCCACTCCGTGGGAATAGAGATTGAGGGCCAAGGTGACCAGATCCACATTGCCGGTGCGCTCGCCGTTGCCAAACAGAGTGCCCTCCACCCGCTGGCCGCCGGCAAGCAGGCCCAGCTCTGCCTCTGCCACGGCGCTGCCGCGGTCATTGTGCGGGTGCAGCGAGAGGATGACATGATCCCGGTTTTGCAGGTGGGTGTCCATATACTCGATCTGGTTGGCATAGATATGCGGCAAGGAGAGGGACATGGTGGAGGCAAGGTTGAGGATAACCGGCTGCTGGCTGTGCTTTTTCCACTCCCCGGTGACGGCGTCACAGATTTGCAGGGCAAAGTCCGGTTCGGTCGCGGTAAAGCTCTCCGGGGTATATTCCAGCTGAATCTGACACTTTGCCTTTTTTGCATTCTCGGCGATGGCGCGCACCCCAGTCAGGGCAATTTCCACAATCTCTTCGCGGGATTTATGGAACACCTGCTCGCGCTGCACTGCCGAAGTGGGGTTGTATAGATGTACAACAGCCCGTTTGCAGCCGGACAAGGCTTCAAAGGTGCGGCGGATAATCGGTTCTCTGGCCGGGGTGATGACCTGGATGGTAACGTCCTCGGGAATCAGGTTGCGTTCAATCAGGGCGCGCAAAAACTGATATTCTGTATCGGAGGCGGCGGGGAACCCGACTTCAATCTCTTTAAAGCCGATCTTGCACAAAAGCGAAAAGAAGGTGAGCTTTTTGTCCAAATCCATCGGCACTACCAGCGCCTGGTTGCCGTCGCGCAGATCGACGCTGCACCATTGCGGCGCCGTGGTAATGTATTCTTTCTGACTCCAATGATATTGCTGAACAGGTGGAGCAAAGTAGTTGCGGGTATACTTCTGGGCGTTTTTCATCTGTACCATCCTTTCGTGGGGGAAGAAAAACGGCCCTTCGCCCCTGATTTTCAGAGACGAAAGGCCGTAACTTCCGCGGTACCACCCTGATTCGCGCGACGCGCGCACTCAACCCCGGATAACGGAGGGGTCTTCCGCTGCCGCCTACCGGGGATCATCCTTTCGGGGCAGAGCTCCCAGGTGATTTTGATGGGGACGCCTCCACTGCCTCACACCTACCGGCAGCTCTCTGAAGGGGACGACTCCTCACCTACTTTTCCTGTTCATTGCTGTTTTGGTATGAAATTAGTTCTATGATAATCATTCTGTTGGAAAATGTCAAGGGGCAAATTGGTAAAGTTACTCTGCCGGCAGCAAATCCTGTACAAGGTTTTGTTCGTCGTAGCGGCGCGCCACGAGTGTTACCTCTGCGATGCACTGCCCATTTTGCGCAATGTAATAGCTATAGACCACATTCTCATACTCCTCTTCGATTTTGGGGCGTGCTTTAAGCTTCCCCACCATCTCCAAAACCTGTGAGGCGGAGGGCTGTGCCGTGCGAACGGTCAGGTCTCGCCCATGATAGACAAAGGAGAGCACTTCGGTCTCCTCCGGCAGGGTATTGAGAATCTGCGCCAAAACAGTAAAGTCGTTGCGCGGGACAAACTCAAAGCCCGCAACCGCACGCAGCAGCGCCTCCACATACTCATAGACCACCGTCTGTACCTTTTTGCTCTGATGGGTCAGCTTCTCGCTCTCGCTCAATCCCTCGACAAGGTTGTTGATGATCTCGATGCGCTCGGCTCGAGCAAGCGCAATGGTGCCTGCCGCTGCCCGGATTCCCAACAGCAGGATGAGCAGCGCGGACAGCAAAAAGATCAACTGCACACAGCCGCTCTCAAACATTTGCCGCGCTCTGCTGCCTTTTCTTCCCATGCTGTCCCCCCTTTTTGTGTTATTCGGCCTCTTGGAAGTCGGCATACGGGTCTGTAATGCCGGTGTAACCCTCCGGCACCTCCTGCGCCAGGTACTCCTCCAGGCACATTCCGCTCTCCTTCATGAGCTTGGCGTGGGTCTTGCCGACAAAGCGGTAATGCCACGACTCATAGATGATGCCGGTGATGTCTTGCTTGTCCTTTGGATAGCGCAGAACAAAGCCATATTCCGCAGCGTGCTCGCTGAGCCATTTGCCCGCGTCGGTATCTGCAAAACCCTCGTCCAGCGTCTGATAGGTCGGGGTGACGATGTCCGCAGAAAGTCCCGTCTGGTGCTCGCTGGTGCCCGGGATCGCCGTTTCGGTGGCCGTTTTTTCGGTCGCTTCCTCCTCGGTCATGCCCTGTGCCATATAGTTTTGCACCGAGGCGTCAAACAGACTCTGCTGCTTTTCGACAGAACGGTAGGCCGAACAGATCATCAGCTCTACCCCATCTTCCGCCGCTGCCTCTATCATCTCCCTCATCGCCGGCGCAACCCGCGCATCCATCTCGTAGCCATTCTGTACCTCTTCGGTCTGGACCGTCCAGTCCTCAGGCAAGGGGTGCTCAGTGTTTGCCAACAGAAGGTAGTACTCCTCCTTCTCCTGGGCAAATTCTGCTGCAAGGCGCTCCTGCTCCAGCTCTTCTTCGCTGGGCTGCTCCTGCTGAGAAGTTTCTGTGGACTGTCCGGGTACCGGTTCCGGCTGCTCCTGACTGGTCTTTTCCTGTGTCTGTTGCTGCTGGGTGTCCTCGGTGCGGTTTGCCCAAAGGACACCCGCAACAGTACCTGCACACAGCAGTACGATCAGCACAACGGTCGCAATCATCTTTGCGCTCATTTCCTGTTTCCTCCCTTTGTGCCCTTACTCTAAGTTTCCAGTTTCAAACATGATGACCGACAGCGCTGCCAGCGGCGCTGTCTCACAGCGCAAGATGCGCCTGCCGAGCGACAGGACGTGGCACCCGTGCGCTTTTGCAAGCTCCACCTCATCCTCATCAAATCCGCCCTCAGCCCCAATCAGCACGCCGATCGAGCCGCCCTTGGGCACAGCGTCGATCACCTGCCGGGAGGGCGCCGTTGCATTCTCATAAAAGAGGATGGGGCAGTCTAAGCGCTGCATCTGCTCGAGCGCCTGCGAAAGCTCCTGCAGCGGGTGTACCGGAGGGACAACCCCTCTGCCACACTGCTTGGCCGCTTCCAGCGCAATGCGGTTGTAGCGCTCCAGCTTCTTTTCCATCGACTTGTGGTCCGGGCGGGAGACGCACCGGCGGGTCATCACCGGTGTGACGCTCGCTGCGCCCAGTTCCACCGCCTTCTGTACGATGGTTTCCAGCTTGTCCGCCTTTGGACAGGCCTGATAGAGGTGCACCTGCACGCTCGGCTCGCTTTGATTTTCGCGCACTGCGCAGACCTTCAGCTGCACCAGCCCGTCGCCGATTGCCTCTATCATACAATCATAGTCGTATCCTTTTGTGTCACAAACGGTCAGCGCCTGCCCCACCTTCATCCGAAGGACTTTGGCAATGTGTTTGGCGTCGTCCCCGGTGATCCGTCCGCCTGTACGGTCTATATCCTGCGTAAAAAATCTGGGCATATTCGCTCCCCCATTTTATGCTTTTGCCTTGCAGGCCAGGGCAACCCATCCGCCGGAGGTGCGGCGCTCGATGACGGCAAAGCCGTTGCGATCGAGCGCATCCCTGTCTC
>ENA-OYXB01001045-OYXB01001045.1-human-gut-metagenome-genome-assembly--contig:-NODE-1045-length-11556-cov-12.308147_pt1 | contig 11556 bp, 10 predicted proteins | sample MGYA00244176_ERZ653409 | MGnify/ENA primary metagenome ERZ653409 (study PRJEB26926, sample SAMN06164912) | human gut metagenome | biome: ENVO:00009003; feature: ENVO:2100002; material: ENVO:00002003... | reverse complement strand
GTATAGAGGTGAGTCGAATTGAAAAAACTAACTGACAGGAAGTTAAACGTCATAACGGCGATCATTCTTACCGTAATCGTATCGGGTGTGATCGCCGTGTGTTTTTTACCGGGCGACGTGGTGGTTATATCGGGCAACGAAAGTTATTCGGCGATTTATCACGGAAACAGAAACGGGAACGTCGTCGCTATCACGTTCAACGTGTACGAGGGCGCGGACGTCGTTGACGGTATTCTTGACGTCCTGAAAGAAAACAACGCGAAGGCGACTTTTTTTGTCGGCGGCTGCTGGGCGGACGACAATATCGAAACGATAAACAAGATTATCGAAAACGGACACGAACTTGGTAGTCACGGATATTTTCATCGCGACCACGCGAAACTTTCCGAAGACGAAAATACGGCGGAAATGGAAACTTTACACGCCCTGATAAAACGAACGACGGGCGTAGATATCAACCTTTTCGCTCCGCCGTCGGGTTCTTTCTCGGTCACGACTTTAAAAGTTGCCGAAAAGCTTGGTTACAGGACGATAATGTGGAGTAAAGACACCATCGACTGGCGGGATAAAAACGCAAAAACCATTTATTCGAGGGCAACAAAAAACGTTGCCGGCGGCGATATCGTTCTTATGCACCCGAAGAAGCATACGCTCGAAGCCTTGCCGGATATTCTGAAATATTACGAGCAGGCGGGCTTAAGATGCGGAACGGTGACGGAATGTATCTCGGTCGACACGTAAAACCGAATACATAATTTAAGAAAAATATGGTAAATTACAAAAAATACGACAACGGATTAAGATTAATCGTAAACACAATGGACGCGATGATGTCTGTCAGCGCGGGAATTCTCGTCGGCGCGGGGAGTTGCCTTGAGGACGAAAACAACAACGGAATATCTCATTTTATCGAGCATACGACCTTTAAGGGAACTGAAAAAATGAGCGCGTTCGAGATATCTTCCGCGTTCGACGATATCGGTTCTCAGGTGAACGCGTTCACCTCGAAAGAAACGACGTGCTATTACGTTAAAAGCACCACGGCAGAACTTGAAAGGTCGTTCGAACTTCTTTCGGATATTTTTCTGAACTCCACGTATAAAGCCGACGAACTGAATAAGGAAAAAGGCGTCGTTATCGAAGAAATAAATATGTGCGCGGATACGCCCGAGGAACTTTGCCTCGACGCGCTTTCGGAATCTTATTTCGGTAAACAAGGCCTGGGGCGTACTATATTAGGTCCCGCGGAGAACGTAAAATCTTTCACGAAAAAACATATTGCGGCGTTCAGAAAGCGTTTTTACAACGCCGATAATATCATAGTGTCTTTTGCAGGGAGAATTTCGTTCGACGAAGCGATGAAACTTACCGAAAGATATTTTGCGCCGTTCGTTTCTTCTTCAAAGTCCGACGCTTTGTTGTCGGGCGAAACTGGAAACAAACAGTTTAAAATCCGGATAGACAAAGATATAGAGCAGATTCATCTCGCGCTCGCATTCAAAGGCGTAGAGTACGACGCGCCGCTTGCCGACGCAATGTCCGTTGTAAACAACGTCGCAGGATCGGGAATGAGTAGCAGATTATTTCAGAAGATAAGAGAAGAATTGGGGCTTTGCTATACGATTTATTCCTATCCGAGTTGCTATCTTAAAACGGGAACCTTTGCCGTTTACGCGGGGCTTAACCCCAGAAGCGCGGAACTTGCTTACGAGAAAATAAAACGCGTTCTTACGGAGATAAAGAAAAACGGTATAACCGACGACGAATTCAACCGCGGAAAAGCGCAGATGATAAGTTCTTTCGCGTTCGGGCAGGAAAGCACCGCTTCGCAGATGCTTCTTTACGGCAAATATCTTTTGAATACAGGCAAAGTGTTTGACGCGGAAAAGAAACTTGCGGCGGTGGGCGCTCTTGATAAAAACGCGGTTAACGAACTTCTCGACGAACTTGATTTTTCGGCTTATTCCGTAGCCGTGGTCGGTAAAAACGCGACAAAAGTCGAAGTTTGAAATTGTATGCCAGAATAATACGAACTTCGGTCTTGCCGGCATAATTGTTCATCGGCCGAAAAAGTGTGATAAAAAACGCTTTTTCGGTTTTTTTTAATTGTTAATTCCCATTTTCAGTTGACAAAACTCGCGTAAAGACATTATAATATCGTTGTAAAGCGCGCGGAGGCGTTCAGAGTGCCTTGTCGCGCTAACCGATAATACAATTTTCAGGAGTTTTAAAATGGCATCAAGATACGAAAGTGCGAGAGCCGAGTATGCAAAATACGGAGTCGATACCGACGCCGCAATCAAAAAACTTAAAACCGTTCCTCTGGCGGTTCACTGCTGGCAGGGTGACGACGTTACGGGATTCGATCACGACGGTCCTTTGACCGGCGGAATTCAGACGACGGGTAATTATCCCGGAAAAGCAAGAACGCCCGAACAACTTATGGCGGATATGGACAAGGCAATGTCGCTTTGCCCCGGTACGAAGAAACTCAATCTTCACGCTTGTTACGCGATATTCGAAAAAGGCGAATTCGTGGACAGAGATAAAATCGAACCCAAGCATTTCAAAAAATGGGTTGATTTCGCAAAGGAAAGAGGAATGGGAATCGATTTCAATCCCACGTTCTTCTCCCATCCTATGGTTAAAAACGGACTTACGCTTACAAGTCCGGACGAAGAAGTAAGAAAATTCTGGGTTAACCACGGTAAGGCGTGCATCAGAATTTCCGAATATTTTGCAAAAGAAACGGGTATCCCCTGCGTTATGAATATCTGGATCGGCGACGGATTCAAGGACGTTCCCGCAGATCGTATGGGACCGAGAATGCGTTATAAACAGTCGATCGAAGAAATTCTTTCCGAACCGTTCGATAAGAATCTTGTTAAACCTTGCGTAGAATCCAAGGTATTCGGTATCGGCGTTGAATCCTACACCGCAGGCAGCGCGGAATTCACTCTTAGTTTTGCCGCAATGCACGACGGAGTTCTTCCTCTTATGGATAACGGACATTATCATCCTACGGAACTCGTTTCGGATAAGATCCCCGCTCTCCTTTGCTTCTTCCCGGAAATCGCGCTTCACATTACGAGAGGCGTAAGATGGGATTCCGATCACGTTCTGCTTTTCGACGACGAAACCAGAGAAATGGCGAAGGAAATAGTAAGATGCAACGCGCTTGACAGAGTGTATATGGCACTCGACTATTTCGATGCGAGCATCAATCGTATTTCGGCGTGGACCGTAGGTATCAGAAGCTGGCAAAAAGCCCTTCTTATGGCAATGGTTACGCCTAACGCGCAACTTAAAGCCCTGCAGGATGAAGCGAACTTCACAAAACTTATGGTTATGCAGGAAGAAATGAAAACTCTTCCGTTCGGCGATATCTGGGCGGAATACTGCAAGGAATGCGGAGTTGCGGCCGATACGTCCTGGTATGACGAAATCATGAAGTACGAGAAGGACGTTCTTTCCAAAAGAAAATAAAAACGTTTAAAATCCGCCCCGTCGCGTTTAAAACGCGACGGGGCGGCAAACAATATAAAGGAAGTGTTTTGTATGATTAAAATAGACGTAATTTCAGGGTTTCTCGGAGCGGGTAAAACCACTTTGATAAAGAAACTTTTTGCAAGCGACCTTAAAAACGAAAAGGTTGTTTTAATCGAAAACGAATTCGGCGAGATCGGCGTCGACGGCGCGTTTTTAAAGGACAGCGGCGTGCAGATCAAGGAAATCAATTCGGGGTGCATATGCTGTTCTCTTGTCGGCGATTTTTCAAAATCGATGAAGGAAATCGTCGAGAAGTTCAGTCCGGACAGAATCATAATCGAGCCGTCGGGCGTCGGTAAACTTTCCGATATAATCAAGGCGATAGAAAAGGTTGAAGAACCGCTAAAAATCAACATCGTCGCAACGGTTGTCGACGGCGGAAAATGCAAAATGTATTTTAAAAACTTCGGCGAGTTTTACGACGATCAGATCAAACAGGCGAACACGGTTATCGTTTCCAAAACGGACAAACTCGGCGAGGAGAAGATTCTTGCGGCGGTTGAACTTATCAAATCGCTCAACCCGCATGCAACCATTGTCACGACGCCGGTCACCGAACTTGAACCGAATAAACTGTTAAGCGTTCTCGAAGGCGACGTGAACAACGTGGATTCGCTTCTCGAATCGCTCAAAGCGGAACACGACGACGATGACGATGATGACGATCACTGCTGTTGTCATCACCATCACCACCATGATGACGACGAAGATGACGACGACCATGACCATTGCTGCCATCACCATCACGATGACGATGAAGAACACGAGCATCATCATCACCATGATGACGACGAAGATGACGACGACCATGACCATTGCTGCCACCATCACGACGATGAAGAAGAACACGAGCATCACCACCATCATCATGGTCACGACGCCGACGAAGTGTTCACGAGTTGGGGCGAGGAAACGCCGGTTGCGTTCTCTCATGACGAACTCGACGCGATTCTCAGGAAACTTTGCGAAGAAGATTCCGGTCTCGGCGTGATTCTGCGTTCCAAAGGCGTGGTTAAGGCAAAAGATAATGAAAAATGGTATTATTTCGACCTTGTTGCCGGAGAATACGAAATCAGACTCGGCGAACCCGACTATACGGGCAAGGTTTGCGTTATCGGTTCCAAAATCGACGAAGAAAAAATCGCGGCTTTGTTTTTCGGTGAATAATCGGACGAGTCGGAACGGAGATTAAATTATGGCAAGAACGTTTCCCGCCGTTATAGTAAAAGGAATTCTGGAGAGCGGAAAGACGACTTTTATCGTCGATTCGCTCAAAAACGGCGATTTCGGAGATATAGGCAGAGTGTTGATTCTTTCCACGGAGGATGGCGAAGTCGAGTATAATCCTGCGGAACTCGCAAAGTTAAATGCAGTTTATTACTCGTTTGATACCCCCGAGGATTTTACCGTTGAAAAGATAAACGACCTTATCAGGGTAAACAAGCCGCACGCGCTTTTTATCGAGGAAAACGCTATGTGGGACTGGAATGAAATTAAACTTCCGCCTTACGTCGTCGTTGAGCAGGTTTTCACAATAATCGACGCGTCCACGTTTAAGGTGTATTTCAATAATATGCGTCAGAAATTTCAGGATATAGTCGGCGCGTCCGGCATAGTTATTATGAACAGATGCGAAGAAACGCCCGAAATGGCAGGCTATAAGAGAAGTCTTAAACTTATCAATAAGGACGCTTATTATATAACTCTGGACGCAGACGGCAACCCCGTAAGTTTTGTTGAAGAACTGCCTTATAAAATTGCCGACGAAATGAAGATATCGGATGACGATTTCGGGATTTTTTATATCGATACTTTCGATAATCGCTCGAGATACGAGGGTAAAATAGTCGAGTTCGACTGTATGACGGTAACGTCTAAAAATCTGCCCGAAAATACTTTCGTCGCAGGCAGGCTCGCGATGACTTGTTGCGCAAACGACATTCAACTCATCGGGCATTTATGCGGCTACAACGCGCCCGTAAAAATCAAAAACAAAGGCTGGGTGCATCTGAGAGCGCGCGTGCATTACCTTTCTGAGAATGAAAACGACGAACCGCAGATTGTTCTCGAACTGTTAAGAATGAACGAAATTCCTGAAATAGAAAATCCCGTGGTTTCGTTGCAATAAAATAACGGCGATTTTTACTAAAATTTTTACAAAAACTAAAAAGTCGGGGCGGCGAAAACCAAAAGGTTTTCGCCGCCCCTTTATATGTACCTTAGTTTATTTGCAGCATCCGCCGCCGAATCCGAAGTCCGGACCGCCTTTTCCGCCTTTGCAGCAGCAAAGAAGAAGCAAAAGAACGGGGAGTAAGCATCCGCAGCCGCAGATCTTATCTATAATGCCGTTCAAACATCCGTTTTTGCACAAGCAAAGAATGAGGATGATGATAAGCATCCAAAGGCAACAGTTGTCGCCGATTCCCAAACAATTCAACATTGAAATATTTCCTCCTGTGATATTCGTAGCGTTACCGCTATCATTATCAGTATACTTTTTTTTACTCAAAAATGTTACATCGCCCTTCCCGAAAAACTTGCTTTTAAAATTTAAATATATTATAATTTATAATGCAAATACTCGATAAGAGATTTGACAGTCGGGGATGACGAACGTAATCCCTAAATTATAAATTTTCTAACGGGTATTCTTCAAAGAAACCCGATCGGAGGCAAAAAGTGGAAGAAAAAAAAGGCTTTTTCACGTCTAAAAACATTGCTGTTTTAGGTATACTCGGCGCGTTTGTCGTCATTCTGCAGATTTTCGGCAGTTATTTCCGGATCGGAACGGTACAATTGTCGTTCGTGCTTGTGCCGATTGTGCTCGGCGCGATTCTGACCGGTGCTTACGGCGGCGCGATTTTAGGTTTTTTATTCGGCGCGATAACGCTTATTATGGGTATCGTCGGGGTTGATCAGTTCACGTTTATACTTTTTTCCGATCATCCCGTTTTAACGATATTGACTTGCATCGTGAAGGCTACGGCGGCAGGGGCTCTTGCGGGCGTTGTATATAGTTTGGTATCGAAAAAAAATAAAACGGCGGCTGTTTTTTCGGCGGCTGCGATCGCCCCGGTCGTCAATACGTCGCTTTTCATTGTCGGCGCGCTTTTTATGAGCGACACGTTAAACGCGAACTTCGTTCAGAGCGGCACATCCGTTATGTACTTTTTGATTATCGGTTGCGCAGGAATTAATTTTATTGTGGAATTCGCGATAAATCTTTTGCTTGCTCCGTCAGTTTACAGAATAATTAAGGTAGTAAAAAAACAATGATTTTTTGTATAGATATAGGAAATTCAAATATAAAATACGCCATTTTCGACGGTGACGAAATGAAGGCTTCGTTCAGGGTTACTTCGCAAAGAAACGCCACGAGCGACGAATACGGGGTTATAGTCCGAGATTTGCTGAAGTCTGCGGATATTCCGCGCGAAAAAATCGACGGAGTTATTATGTCGTCGGTCATTCCGTCGCTTAATTACACGATGGAGCATATGTGCAGGGACTATCTCGGTTTATCGCCGCTCATCGTCGGTCCGGGCGTGAAAACGGGGCTTAACGTCAAAGCCGATAATCCTCGCGAGGTGGGGGCGGATATAATTGTCGATTCCGTCAGCGCCATCCATCGTTACGGCAAGGGCGCGCCGATAATCTGCATAGATTTCGGTACTGCCACCACGTTCGATATAATAAACGAGAAAGGCGAACTTATCGGCGTCGTTATTTCACCCGGAATAAAAGGTTCGCTCGATTCTCTTGTCAACAACACGGCTAGCCTGCCTAATATCGAACTCGAAACTCCGCCGTCTATCCTCGCTAAAAATACGGTCAACTGTATGCAGGCGGGCGTTGTTTACGGCTTTGCGGGATTGGTTGATAATATCGTCAAAAAAATCAAAGAGGAACTGAATCGTCCCGATGCGAAAGTTATCGCCACGGGAGGTATGGGATATATAATTTATAAGCACGCTTCCTGCATCGATAAGTTCGATCGCACGCTCACGCTGAACGGACTCAGAATAATTTATGAAATGAATTCGAGAGTGAAAAATGACTAAGCAAGTTAAGATAGGTAACGTCGTCATAGGTGGCGGAAATCCGGTTGCCATTCAGTCTATGGCTAACATAAAAACTTCAAAAATCGACGATGTTGTAAGGCAAATTGCCGAATTGGAAGTTTTGGGTTGCGACATTATCAGAGTGTCCGTTAAAGATGACGACGACGTGAAAGCGTTGAGCGAAATCAAAAAAAGAATCTCGATTCCGCTTGTCGCCGATATCCATTTTAATTATAAATACGCGCTTAAAGCGATTGACTCCGGAGTGGATAAAATCAGGATCAATCCCGGCAATATCGGCTCCGAAAAAAACGTTGAGGAAGTCGCCAAAGCGTTGATTCATTCCGACGTCGCGGTAAGGGTAGGTTCAAACTCCGGCAGTATTGAAAAAGAGTTTCTGGCAAAGTACGGCAGAAGCGAGGTGTCGCTTGCGGAGAGCGCGCTTAAAAACGTTTCCGCGCTCGAAAGATACGGCGTAGATAAAATAGTCCTTTCGGCAAAGGCGAGCAACGTCCCACTGACCGTAAAAACTTACGAGTATCTTAATAAAAAGACCGATTATCCTCTTCACGTCGGCGTGACGGAAGCGGGAACGTATAACTCCGGAATCGTGAAGAGCAGTATAGGCATCGGAAGTTTGCTTCTCAAAGGAATAGGCGACACGATAAGGGTTTCGCTTACGGCTCAGCCGCGAGAAGAAATTTTTGCCGCCAAGAGGATTCTGCGGAGCGTCGGTCTTGACGAAAATTACGTCGAGGTAATTTCATGCCCGACTTGCGGCAGGACGGAATACGACAGTATTTCGCTTGCGCGCAAAGCGGAAGAACTTACTTCGGGGATAAAAAAACACTTGAAAATAGCCGTTATGGGGTGCGTGGTGAACGGACCCGGCGAAGCGGCGGATTGCGATCTCGGGATCGCGGGCGGAAGCGGATACTGCGCATTTTTCAAAAACGGCGAGGTTTATAAAAAAGTGCCGTTTGAAAACGTCGAAGAAGAATTTATAAAGGAAATCGAAAAACTTGTCTGACTTTAACAAAGATATTTTGCCGAAAATAAAACAGATAGACGACAACCTCGGCAGATTGAGATTAAAAAAAATAACACTCCGCAAAAGCGGCTCGGCGGAATTTGATTTTATCTGCGATAAGTCCGTGAGCGATTATACTTGTATAAAAATCGAAGATATTCTGAGGGGTTATCTTCCGGAAACCTTCAAAGAGTGCAGGGTTAACGTTTCAAAAATCGTTGCCGATCCGGAACTTGTTTCAAACGAAATCGTAAGATATCTTAAATCGGAATTTATGTCGGTTGCGAATTGCATAGAGCCGTCAAACGTCAGGGCGTTTCTCCCGTCGGACGGAAAATGCGAATACGTGTTAACCGTCGACGAGGATATTTACGGCTATTTTCTTTCTAATAACGTAACCGACAAAATTTCCGCTCATTTATACGAGAATTTCTGCTGTCTTTTTCACGGCGAAGCGATTAACAGCGGAAAAACGGAAGCAAACGCCGATATGTTGGAACAGAAGATAAACACGTCGGAGTTTGAAACGATAAAATGCAGAACGCTCAAAGTTAACGATCCGGTTAAACTTTGGGGCGAGGATATCGAAGGCGTTGCGATTTACGCCGCCGACGCGCAGTATGCGCAGGGCGTTTGTTGCTTTGCGGGTACGATAACTTCGATTAACCAAAAAGAAACCCAGAAAGGAAAAACTTTTTACATAATCGAACTCGACGACACTACCGGGAAAATTCAGGGTAAGATCTTCATGACAAAAGAAAAAGAAAAGAAGATCGACAAATTGCAGATAGGAACGCAGATTTTGTGCCGCGGCGATCTGAGTATGTTCAACGGCGCGCCGAGTTTTAAAATTTCCGACGTTTCGTTCTGCGTTTTCCCGCAGGATTTCAAACCCGAAGAGAGACCGAGCAAGTCCGTTCCGGAATTTTACGCTTACGTTACGCCGGAACCGATCGAAGATATGGCTCAGGCAGGGCTTTTCGACGTGGCGAAAAGCGTTCCGGAATGTCTTATCGGGCAGACCTTCGTGGTGGTCGATATCGAAACCACGGGACTTTCTTATCTCGGCGGGGATAAAATAACCGAAATAGGCGCCGTGAAAATCGTCGACGGAAAAATTGTCGATAAATTCCAGACTCTTATCAATCCGGAGCGGAGAATAAGCGAGGAAATCACCAAACTTACGGGAATCAGCGAAGATATGGTAAAAGATATGCCCACGTTCGACAAGATAATTCCCGATTTTTTCAAATATGCCGCAGGGAGTATAATTGTCGGGCATAATCTCGACTTCGATTATAAGTTTATTAAGTTTTACGCGAAAGAGCAGGGATATACTTTCAAAAACGAGGGCATAGATACTTTGCCGTTCGCGAGAGAGGTCGTGCCGCGTCTGAAAAATTACAAACTCAACACGGTCTGCGATCATTTTTCGATCGAATTTCTGCATCACAGAGCGTTGTCCGACGCTCACGCTACGGCGAAATTGTTTCTCGAACTTGTCGGAATAAAAAAGGAATTACCGAAATTTATGTAAAAGGCGTTCAAAACGCTTGCTAAAAAAATATAAAAGTGTTAAAATAAAAACGCTTAATATGGTTGATTCGATATTGAGAGCGGTTCTTGCCGCTCTCAAATTTTTATATGGAGGGCATATGAAGTTCAAAAGTGTGGAAGAAATTGAAAACGCGGTCGGTAAAATCGCGGAAGAAATGAACATCGAAATCGTCGAAATCGCTCCGAAGATCAGCAAAAATCCGTCCCTGACGTTTTTCATCGATACGGAAGGGGGAGTGGATCTCGATACGTGCGAAAAGTTTCATAACGCAATCGACGTCGTTCTGGACGAACTCGACCCCTCTTACGGCGAGCCGTACACCCTTAACGTTTCAAGCCCGGGAATAGACCGTCCGCTAAAAACCGCGCGCGACTTCGAGAGATGTGTCGGCAAGGACGTGGAGATAAAACTCGCAACGCCGTTGCAGGGTAAAAAGCATATCGAAAGCAAACTTGTGGGTTACGATGAAAATAACGTCGTATTAAACGACGGAAAAGGAGAGAAAGATTATAAACTTCCTCTCACCAAGATAGAAAAAATCAACGAAGCAATTAAATTCGACTGATGTTCGTTAAGGAGAATAACAATGAATAATAAGGAGTTTTTTCTTTCGATCGAAGAACTGGAAAGAGAAAAGGGAATCAAGCAGGATCTTTTAATCGAAACGCTTAAAAACGCGCTCGTTTCGGCTTATAAAAAACATACCGGAACGTCGAGCGACGTTATGATCGATATGAATCCCGAAAAAAAGACCGTTAAATTTTTCGCGGTTAAAACCGTAGTCGAAGAAGTTACGGATCCCGAAAAGGAAATTTCGCTCGAAGAGGCCAGAGAGATCAAAAAGTCCTATAAAGTCGGCGACGAAGTAAAAACCGAATTCGTTCCCAAGGAATTCGGAAGAATTGCCGCTCAGACCGCAAAGCAGGTTGTGTTCCAGAAACTCAGAGAAGCGGAAAGGGATAACACTCTCGCGGAATTCGAGGATAAGGAAAACGAGATCAAGGCTTGTACGATCAGAAGAATCGACGACAAAAACATATACGTGGAAATCGGCGCGGGCGAGATCGAAGCGGTTATGCTGCCGCAGGATCAGGTGCCGGGCGAGAAATACAACGTCAACGATAAGTTGATGGTTTACGTCAAGAAAGTGAGAAGTATGGGCAAAAACGCTCAGATTCTCGTTTCGAGAACCTCTCCCGGACTTGTCCGTAAACTTTTCGAGAACGTCGTTCCGGAAATCGCCCAGGGCATCGTCACGGTTAAATCCATTGCGAGAGAAGCGGGGCAGAGAACTAAAATCGCCATTTTCAGCAACGATCCTAACGTAGACGCCGTCGGGGCGTGCGTCGGCAATAAGG
>ENA-OYXB01001044-OYXB01001044.1-human-gut-metagenome-genome-assembly--contig:-NODE-1044-length-11558-cov-16.398505_pt1 | contig 11558 bp, 10 predicted proteins | sample MGYA00244176_ERZ653409 | MGnify/ENA primary metagenome ERZ653409 (study PRJEB26926, sample SAMN06164912) | human gut metagenome | biome: ENVO:00009003; feature: ENVO:2100002; material: ENVO:00002003... | reverse complement strand
CGCTTCTTCCATAAAGCTCTTAAAACTCAGCACTCCCGTAAGAGAGTCATATACCAATCCGTTATTCTTATTGTCCATATTCATCATAGCATCACCTGCATAAACTTTCCAATACTATAACGGCAGTGCGGCTTTCCGGCACCGCACTGCCGGCATTAAACATCTGTTAAATCAGACTTCTGTAAAGCGCTGCAATTTCCTCAACGCTTGTTTCTCTCGGATTACCCGGTCTGCATGCATCATCATAAGCTGACTGTGCAAGGAACGGAATATCCTCTTCCTTAACTATTTCCTTAAGATCTGCCGGAATTCCTACATCATGTGAAAGCTGTCTTACCGCATCCACTGCTGCTTTTCTGTATTCCTCCTGTGACATGTCATCAACGCCTTTAACGCCCATTGCCCTGGCAATCTCTCTGTACTTCTCTCCTGTTGCAGGTGCATTATATTCCATTACCGTAGGAAGTATGATTGCATTGGCAACTCCGTGTGGTGTATCATAAAGTGCGCCAAGAGGATGAGCCATTGAATGAACAATACCGAGACCTACATTGGAAAATCCCATTCCTGCAACATACTGTCCGAGTGCCATTCCTTCTCTGCCTTCCGGTGTATTGTTAACGGCATCTCTTAAACTTCTTGCAATGATCTCAATAGCCTTGATATGGAACATATCCGAAAGTTCCCATGCTCCTGCCGTGATATATCCCTCAATAGCATGTGTAAGAGCATCCATACCTGTAGCAGCCGTAAGTCCCTTAGGCATTGTTGACATCATCTCAGGATCTACAAATGCAACAACCGGAATATCCTTAGGATCTACACATACCATCTTACGATGCTTGGCATCATCCGTGATAACGTAATTAATGGTAACCTCTGCGGCAGTACCTGCTGTTGTCGGAACAGCAAATGTTGTAACTGCTTTATGTTTCGTAGGTGCCACCCCTTCAAGGCTCACTACATCCGCAAATTCAGGGTTATTGATAATAATGCCTATTCCCTTGGCTGTGTCCATTGATGAGCCGCCGCCGATTGCGATTATATAATCCGCACCTGATTTCTTAAATGCTTCTACACCTGTCTGCACATTCTCAATGGTAGGGTTCGGCTTAATATTGGAATATACCTCATATGCAAGTCCTGCACCATCCAGTACATCAAGCACCTTCTTGGTAACACCGAATTTGATAAGGTCAGGATCCGAGCATACAAATGCCTTCGTAAGTCCGCGTCCTATAGCCTCGCCTGCTATCTCTTTAACTGCCCCGGCTCCATGATATGAAGTCTCATTAAGTATAAATCTGTTTGCCATAATAACCTTCTCCTTTACATTATGGGTCAATACCCTCTGATAGTCACATTTTACCATAAAAGCATATATCATACAACCAAAAAAGCGGTATTGACGCATATTGACGTATCATGAAAAAAACACAAAAACGGCCGCCCGTATGAAACGGGCAGCCGTTATAATCATCGTCATATCAGCCTAACATCATTCTGTCATTATCAAGCTCTTTACCGCTTGCAATAGCGAACTTTTCAAGAAGATCCTCTACTGTGAGTTTCTTTTTTTCTTCTCCTGATATATCGAATATTATATTACCACTGTTCATCATGATAAGTCTGTTGCCATGCGCAATGGCATCTTTCATATTATGCGTTATCATGAGCGTTGTAAGATTGTCCTTCTGTACAATTTTCTCGGTAGTGTCAAGCACCTTGGCGGCAGTCTTAGGATCAAGTGCGGCAGTGTGCTCATCAAGAAGCAGAAGCTTAGGTTTCTTAAGTGATGCCATAAGGAGCGTAATAGCCTGACGCTGTCCGCCCGAAAGCAATCCGACCTTGGAAGTGATTCTGTTTTCAAGACCAAGATCAAGTTCTGCAAGAAGTTCCTTGTACTGCGCCTTCTCTTTAGCCGTAATTCCCGGCATAAGGCTTCTGAATTTGCCTCTTCTTGCTGCAAGCGCAAGATTTTCATCAATACCCATCGTCGCCGCTGTTCCCATCATTGGGTCCTGGAAAACCCTTCCGAGATATTTGGCACGTCTGTGCTCAGGTATTCTGGTAACATCAATATTGTCAATATATATCTTGCCGCTGTCGACCAGCCATGTTCCCGCAAGTGCATTGAGAAGTGTTGACTTTCCGGCACCGTTACCGCCGATTACCGTAACAAAATCGCCTTCGTTAAGTTCAAGGCAGAGACCGTTGAGTGCTGTTTTCTCATTAACCGTATTAGGGTTGAATGTCTTATAAATGTTCTCTACTTTTAACATTATTTGGCAGCCCCCTTTCTGACCGGCTTGGCAAAGATTTTCTTTCTCCAATACGGGATTGCAAGGAATACGGCTACAAGAAGTGCCTGTGACAGCTTAAGAAGTGTCGTGTCAACACCGAGCCACATTATCACTCTCATAACCACGTAGTATATGATACCTCCAAGCAATACTCCTACAAGCTTGAGTGCGAAATTCTTAAATATTTTATCAAAAAGTGCAGAACCGATTACAACGGCTGCAAGTCCGATTACGATTGCTCCACGGCCCTGGTTGATATCGACGCTCGCCGTATACTGTGAAAGCAGGGCACTTGCAAACGCAACTATACCGTTGGAAATCATAAGTCCTATTACTTTATTGACATTGATGTTAATGCCCTGTGCGCGTGACATGTTAGGGTTACATCCGGTAGCTCTTAACGACGCACCGCGCTCTGTTCCGAAGAACCAGTAAAGTATTCCAATAATTACTATGGCGCATACCACAACCACAAAAATAGTGTTCTGGTAGAACGGTATAGGGTTGGCTTCCGTCGATTTAACCGATCCCATATGTGATATAAGGTGGTACTTCTGTGCGTTAATTGCCAGATTCGCCTTATTATCAAGTATTTTAAGGTTAATTGACCAGAGTCCGAACTGCGTTATGATTCCCGCGAGTATTGCCGGTATTCCCATAACGGTATGAAAAAGTCCTGTTGCAAGTCCCGCAAGCATTCCACTTATAACTGCCACAAGGAGTGCAAGCCACATCGGCTGTCCTTTGAGCAACATCGTGATGCAGACCGCGCCTCCGAGAACCATCGTTCCGTCCACAGACAAATCCGCTATATCCAGTATTTTGTAAGTGATGTAAACGCCAATGCCCATTATTCCCCAGATAAGTCCCTGGGCAACACCGTTAGGCAGTGCATTTAAAAGTGCTGTTATGTCCACACCAATTCCTCCAAATTATAATTAATTATTTAGCAATTGCTTCATATCCGTCCGGAACTTTAATTCCGAGATCATCGCAAATCTCTTTATTGTATTCTTTAGTTACGTTAGGAGCGAATTTGATATCCATTGTTGTGATATCAGCTCCGTTTACAAGAATATCATAAGCCATTTCACCGGTTGTGTATCCAAGGTCATAGTAACTGATTGAAAGTGTTGCGACACCGCATCCCTTGCAGATACCTTCCTCGCCTGCTATTACAGGAACCTTAGCCGGACGGCATACATTATCGATTACCGACGTGCTGGATGCTGCTGTGTTGTCTGTAGGAATGTAAATTACATCTGAAGCATTGGCTGCTTTTTCACATACTGACTGGATATCGTTTGAGTCAGTGAATGCGAAATATTCGCATGTATATCCAAGCTTGGTAAGCTCTTCATTGATAACATCTACCTGATATTTGGAGTTAGGCTCTGCTGAACAGTAGAAAAGACCTACTTTCTTGGCATCAGGGAAAATCTCATGAAGCATGGCTGCCTGTTCGCTAAGAGGCGCAAGGTCCGATGTTCCTGAAATATTACGTCCTGTTTTACCGCTCCAGTCACTCATATCAAGTGCTGTTGCATAATCTGTAATAGATGTTCCGAGTACCGGAATTGTAGTTGTTGCCGATGCTGCTGCCTGAAGAGGTGATGTAGCGTTGGCAAGAATGAGATCTACATTTGAAGATACAAAACCATCAATAATAGTAGCACATGTAGGTGTATCTCCTGCTGCATTCTGCTCGGTAAATGTAACCTTATCTCCGAGTTTCTCTGTAAGAGCATCCTTGAATCCCTTGGTAGCCGCATCGAGAGCTTCATGCTCTACAAGCTGGCAGATGCCCACATTATAAGTCTTATCTTTGTCTGACGAACCGCCTGATGCGCTCTTGTCCGACTTAGAACATGCTGTTGCTGCAAAAACCAATGACAGGCAAAGGCCTGCTGCGATAATTCTTTTAATCTTTTTCATAATGATTCTCCTTTACATATATTCAGGTAACGTGTGCATCACACATGCATCCGTTATCATTCGGTTTAGTGCTTTTACGCTTTTATGCTTTTATGTATCAAAGCACTAGTCTATTATAAATTATCATTAACATGCCGTCAATGCCAATTTTCAAAATCCTATCACATTGGAAACTTTAAACGGACACATTGTTTTTTTATTATCTTTTTACAATAGTTTTATAAAAAAATAAACCAAGGAGGTTATTATCATGCGTATAAATTTCAAGAGATTTTTTCCCTGCATGCTTGCGGCAGCACTTATCTTGGTGTCCGCTGCCGGATGCGCAAAATCAAACAGTTCCGTACAGGAAAACACGACAGAAGCCGTCATTCCAGACAGCCTGATAACCATCAAAGACAGCGACACCGACACTGATGTGTCCGATGCTGTAGAAATCGCATTAAACGGCAATTCCGTTTCATGCAGCAGTTCATCCGTAGCAATTAACGGAAGCGAGATTACCATAAGTTCCGGGGGCAGTTATGTAATTAACGGCACTCTGGATGACGGAAGGATTATAGTTGACGCGGATGATGCCAAGGTACATCTTATCCTCAACGGAGTCTCCATTCATTCGGAGACAAATGCCGCCATATATGTCAAATCAGCCGACAAAACAACCATCACTCTCGCGGACGGCACCGATAATACATTAAGTGACAGCAGTAATTACACTTATGATGACACAGACAAAGAAGAACCGGATGCAGTACTTTTTTCAAAGGACGACTTAAGTATTAACGGTAACGGCTCACTCAACATAGAGGCTTCGTTCAATAACGGGATTACCTGTAAAAATGACCTGAAAATAATAAGCGGAACCATAAATGTTACCGCTAAAAACAATGCCATTAAAGGCAAAGACTCTCTCTCAATTACCGGCGGCACGATAACTGCATCAGCCGAGGGCAAGGGACTTCTCTCCAACAATAACGAGGAAGAAGATAAAGGCTATATTCACATTACCGGAGGCACGATAACACTTACCTGCACCGACGATGCCATACATTCCAACAATGCCATTTATATCGAAGGCGGCGATATGACACTTTCAAGCAGTGACGACGGAATCCATGCTGATAATACTCTTGTTATATCAGACGGTACCATAGACATTACCAAATGTTACGAGGGTCTTGAAGCGGCTGCCATATCCATTGACGGTGGCGCAATATCCATCACTGCATCCGATGACGGAATCAACGCAGCCGACGGTTCTTCTTCATCCGAAGGCGGTCCGGGCATGAGAGGCGGTCCGGATATGGGCGAAAATTCCGGCAGTAATTGTTCCCTCACAATAAACGGCGGCACAGTATATGTAAATGCCGGAGGTGACGGAATTGATTCCAATAGTTACATTGTCATGACCGGTGGTGCTTTAGTCGTGGACGGTCCTACCGGCAACGGCAACGGTGGTCTTGATTATAACAACTATTTCACAGTGACAGGTGGTTATCTGGTCGTAGCCGGCTCATCAGGAATGGCGCAGAATATTTCGGACAGTTCGACACAGTGCGGTGCCCTTATGGCAGTATCGGGAGGCACTGCCGGCACGCCTGTTACTGTGGCAGATGCATACGGCAATGTGATAATTTCATTCACCCCTGCCAAGTCTTACAATGCGCTTAACATATCCACTCCCGACATGAAAACCGGCACGACTTACACCATATATCAGAACGGCACCTTGACCGGTTCAACACAGATCGTTAAGGATTGTTATACAGGAGGCACTATAGAAGGCGGAACGGAATTAACCACATTTGAACAAAGCTCCACCGTAACCAATTCCGGTATTTCCGGCAACGGCGGCATGGGCGGACAAAGGCCGGGCGGCGGCAATTTTGGCGGCGGCCAGAAACCGGATGACAGCAACTTTGGCGGCGGTCAGAAACCGGATGACAACAACTTTGGCGGCGGCCAGCGGCCGGATGATACCAACAATATTTCGGGTGGCAGCAGCTTATAGGATTTCAAAGGATTCACACTTTTTTGCACTTTTCGAGGCATTTGGTGTCAATTTGACAGGCTCAGCGTTATAATATAAGAAATATTGCATATATTCTAATACACTTGTTTTCATATATTATTATCTTGCAGTATCACATATAACAATTAATTGACACCAAACTGCTGATTTTGGTCAAAAAAGTGTGAAAATATCGTATTATATACTGTAGTGTTATTCCAGCGGAACCGCGCATAGTTGAATAAATTACATAGCAAAACGGCTCCGATTTTCAATAGAAAAAAGGAGCTGTTTTTAATTGACAATATTTAGTTATAAAAACCGCTATGGTATAATCCCATAGCGATTATCATTTAATATATTATCTGTTGCATTTAGATGAACGGTACTCCCGGAAGAGTGAAGAATGTTGTACTCTTGTAAAGGAACAGACCGATAAGGTATTCAACTGTTACAAGTCCCGCAACGAGAATTGCAAGTGAGATAACGAGCTGTTTTCTGTCCTTAATCTCTTTGCTAAGAATCGTAAATCCCTGAATTGCCGTAAGTACTGACATAAATACGATAAATATCGGGAAGAAGAAACCTCTGAGTGCGCCCACGCGAATGAAGTTGTAAAGTATTTTTACAGCCATTGCTCCGATAAGCGGAACTGAAACTGCGCCGCAAAGTGAAGCGATCTTATTAACATCTGTTTTCTTCTTAAGAACAACTGCATCTATAAAATAGAATAATCCGAATACTGTCGCGCCCATAAGAACTATGTATATGATTGGGAAAAAGATTGACTGGAAAATAGTTCCTACGTTAATGGAATAATCATTAAGGATATCCCATCTCGTATAGCCAATAGAATCCAGGTATTCTCCATATGACATGCCCAATAATCTGTAAAGGCCCTTAGCCTGCTTTTTAAATGAACTAAGTGCATAAAAAATCTTAGAAATAAGGTTAAGCACGGTTGCAAATACATAAGCTATTGTAAGAATGCCAATAAGCACTGCCGATGACGGAATAGTTCCGTTCTCATAATATTCTTCTGCTGCCGTGATAGGTTTCTTAACAGTATTCTTAATATGGTCAATAGCTTTCTTAAAAGCGCCTCCCATATCAACTGAACTCTTCGGTGCCTCCTGCTGTGGTGCTCCGTATGCTGCCGTGTAAGGTGAGCCCTGCTGTGGCGCTCCCGTGTAAGGCATTCCCTGTGGGATGCTTCCCTGTGGTACTGACTGGGCATTATTCTGCTGACATGTACAAACTTCTCCGTCAGCCAACTGTTTACCGCAAATTGTACAAAAAGCCATTGATTCATTCCTCCTAAAATAAATCCCTTTTACTTAAAAAGGGCCTTGATACACTTGAATATACCACACGGCAGAGGAATAGTCAATAAATCATTCCGCGCAAATTGTCTGTTTTTCGACGTTATAATCAGTCGTTCTCTGCAGCCATTATAATCAAATCTGCTGCGCGCTCTATACCAACCCTGGAGCTGTCGATGCAGAGATGGTAATTCTCCCTCTCTCCCCATTCCCGTCCGGTAAAATAGCGGTAATTTAACTTACGTTTCTTATCCTTTTCTTCGAGACGTTTTAAAGGCTTGACCGGTGACTCGCCGTACTGTTCCACTATCCTGTGTGCCCTGAAATCGTCCGGTGCCCATACAAATACGTTAAAACAGTCTGGTTCATCTTTCAGTATGTAATCCGCACAGCGACCAACTATCACGCAGTTTTCCCTGGATGCAATATCGGTAATTACTTTACGCTGCGCAATCCATATTCTGTCCGCATTGGCAAGGCCATCCGTTCCTCTTCCGAGAAAAGAATATGCAAAAAATCCGGTTCCTGGAGCATATTCTGCCTCCTGTTCGATATACTCATTGGCGTACCCTGTCTCCTCAGCCGTCTTCTCTATCAATTCCTTGTCGTAACATCTTACTCCGAGTTTCTCCGCTACCAGTTTACCGATTGTCCTTCCACCGCTTCCAAACTGCCTGCTGATTGTTATTATCCTGCTCATAAACACGACCTCCTTGCTGAACATATCAGTTATTTTGTACCGTAATTATAGCAGAAAAATATAATTGATGTAAGATTAATTTATAATCCGTCCGTCTCCGATTTCAATGATTCTCGGTTTTGATTTCCGTAGCCACCTTTTCCCTGAATCTGGTGTCATGATCCACCAGTATCATTGCAGGCTTAAGTCGTCTGCAATCTGCTCCGGTGTAAGATGGTTTTCCTTAAGGACTTCATTAACATCATATCTGTCCAGAAATTCTTTTTTCAATCCGTAATTAAGCACCTTAACATCGCTGTTTCCGTAAAAACGTGCTATTTTCTCACCGAAACCGCCGTCCAGCATTCCGTCTTCAAGTGTGATAACCACATCATGGTCCGCCTTAAGGCTTTCAAGCAGCTCACCATCAATTCCCGTAATATAGTACGGATTAATAAGTGTTGCCTTTACTCCGGTACGGCTTTCAATTTCTTTGGCTGCCTTGCATGCAAGACCATAGAATGAACCGAGACCGATTATGGCAATTTTGCTTCCTTTTTCGGTAATCTCGTATCGATTGAGCTCACTGAAATCTTTACTAACTTTCTTGCCGTCGGAAATCATTTCTCCATCCGGTACTCTGATCGCAACCGGATGTTCATTCTGCTCAATACTCCATTCTAGCATCGCAAGATACTCTTCCTTCGTGGTCGGCGCAAGATATACGAGGTTCGGTATATTGGAAATCATAGGTATATCATATATACCAAGATGTGTAACATCATTCATGCCATACACCGATGCTGCATATACTATGATCGTTGCTGGGTTATTGTTGATGCACAGATCCTGTGATAACTGGTCATAGGTTCGCTGGATAAAAGAACTGTATACTCCGTAAACCGGCTTGCCGCCGCCCGCTGCAATACCTGATGCAAGTGCCACCGCTGTTTCCTCCGCGATTCCCACATCTACGAACTGGCTTCCGGCTTCATGTCTTTTATCAGCCGTAAATCCCATAACCGTAGGTGTTGCGGACGTGATTGCGACAACACTTTTATCTTTTTTCATCTTATCAAGCAGGTATTCGGCAGTCACGGAAGAATAATCCTCTCCGTCAGAATCCATTAACGGCTTGCCCGTCTTGATGTCAAAAGGCATGTGCCAATGCCATGTCTCCTTGTCCTCCTCGGCCGGCTTATATCCTTTGCCTTTGAGTGTCACGATGTGGACTACAACAGGCTTACCGGCATCTTTAACAGATTTGAATGCATCGATAAGCGCACCGATATCATTACCGTTGCCTACATACACATAATCAAGTCCCATCGCTTTAAAAAAATTACATTCAGCCTTACCGTCGGTTTCCCTCAACAGCTTAAGGTTCCCGTATAATCCGCCGTGGTTCTCCGCGATTGACATATCATTATCATTAACTACGATTATAAGGTTGCTCTTAAGCTCTGATGCGAAATCAAGGCCTTCAAATGCCTCGCCTCCGCTCAATGAACCGTCACCGATAACCGCGATGACATTGCCCTTCCCGCCCTTAAGGTCTCTCGCCTTGGCAAGTCCGCACGCAAGGCTTACGGATGTGGACGTATGTCCTACATTAAAAAAGTCATGTTCGCTTTCATGCGGATTGGAATATCCCGAAACGTCATCATAATGTTCCTCATAAAGATAAGCATCTTTTCTTCCTGTGAGCATCTTGTGCGGGTATGTCTGGTGTGACACATCATATACCATCTTATCCTCAGGGGATTCAAAAACATAGTGAAGTGCGATTGTAGCTTCAACCATACCAAAATTCGGTCCGAAATGTCCGCCGTGTATGCTTGCTCTTTTAAGCAGTGCATCCCTCATCTCGGCGGCAAGTTTATTCATCTCTTCGATCGTAAGTTTCTTTAAATCCGAAGGTCCGTTAATATTCTCTAAATACATAATACTTCCTCCTGAAATTCTTTATTGACAGGATGATTATAATACTTAAAGCCAAGTTTAAGTCAAGTATTTTTATAATATAGTTTCCATCTGGGTTTCCTTGACAAACATTCCCATTTTTTCATAAAATGCCCTGGCATTGTCATTGCCTTCCCAGACATTCAGCGTAACATCATAGCAGCCCTGTTCCCTGGCGTAATTAAGAACATACTCATACAGCTTTCTTCCCACATGCTGTCCTCTGCTGCTCTCATCCACGCACAAATCATCTATATAAAGTGTGGTAAAATCCTTCATATTGGTTGAAAAAGGCTGTCTTTGCATGACACAGAAGGCATATCCGAGAATATCTCCGTTCTCATCCTCTGCGACAAAAACGGGGCGTCCGTCATCTTCAAATATTGTGCCAAGTTCTTCGGCCGTGTATTTGGTACTTCCCGAAATAAATATATCCGGGCGCAGCGCGGCATGCAGTTCCAGAACTTCACTAAGCAGTTTCATAACTGCTTCGGTATCATTAATTCCGGCTCTTCTTATTGAAATCGACATGTTTTTCTCCTATAATTTATGATAATACACACATATATCTTCATAATGTCCGTCTTTCATACGGAATCCGCCCGGAATCTCTCCGAGCAGTACAAAACCAAGACGTTCATACAGATGCCTTGCATGGATATTGCTTGCCACAACTGCATTGAATTGCAGTATCTTATACCCATATCTTTCAGCCTGACAAAGACAGTCTGCAACCAATTTCTCGCCTATATGAAGTCCCCGCACATCCGAACGAACTGCGTAACTCGCATTACATATGTGCCCGCACCTTCCGACGTTATTCGGGTGTAGAATGTACAACCCTACAACCCTGCCGTTGTCATCCTCCGCAACCGCGCTGTAGGTCTGCGCCGCGAAAAAATCACGGCTCGTTGTCTCATCCAGCTCTTCTTCCTGCGGAAAAGCAATCCCGTCACTGACAACCTCGTTCCATATCTCAACCATCGCCGGTATATCGGCCTCGGTATATTTTCGTATCATGGTATCACGCTCCGCTTTATCCTGAATTTATATCTATTTCGTAAGCTCAGCAACTACCTGATTGATAACCTTGCCATCCGCTTTGCCTTTAAGTTCGCCCATAACAGCTTTCATAATCTGACCCTTGTTCTTCGTGGCAAGAACATCTGCAAACTTGTCCTGAAGTATTGCCTTGACTTCATCGGCACTTAACATCTTCGGAGCAAACTCGCTCATAATATCATATCTTTTCTTATACTCCTCAAGCAGCTCTGTCCTATCAGCAGGGCATGTATCAATCTGCTCTTTGACTGACTTGATTTCCTTCAGAATAGCTTCATTGGCCA
>ENA-OYXB01001041-OYXB01001041.1-human-gut-metagenome-genome-assembly--contig:-NODE-1041-length-11571-cov-9.228552_pt1 | contig 11571 bp, 10 predicted proteins | sample MGYA00244176_ERZ653409 | MGnify/ENA primary metagenome ERZ653409 (study PRJEB26926, sample SAMN06164912) | human gut metagenome | biome: ENVO:00009003; feature: ENVO:2100002; material: ENVO:00002003... | reverse complement strand
GCAAGGGGCGGTTGCGCCAGTCCTCAATGTGAACGTAGGCTTTCTTGTTCAGCTCGCTGATGGTGGCGGGCGAAACCTTGCTGCCCCACAACGCCTCCGTGATGTCCTCCACCCGGCGCACGGAGACGCCCGCCAGATACATCTCGATGAGTGCCTCCTCTACGCTGCTCTCCCGGCGGCGATACCGCTCGATGATGGCGGTTTCGAAGGATACACCCTTGAGCCGCGGCATATGGAGCGTGACGTCACCGGAGGTCGTGGTGAGGCTGCGGTCATAGTGACCGCTGCGGTAGCCCTGGCGGACCTCGCTGCGCTCATAGCGGGCGGCCTGCGTCAGCGACTCCGCCTCCTTCTCCAGCAGCTCGTTCAGCGTCTCTTCCACGCTGCCGCGGACCAATTCCTTGATCTGACCCTTGATAATTTCCTCATTGAATTGTACAATCTTCTCGGACATAGTTTGCTTGCTCCTTTCGAATGTTTGTGTGGTAACTTCATTCTACCAGAGCCTGCAAGCTATGTCTTCTTTTATGCGGTTTCCAATTTGCGCAAGTTATTGTACATTATCCATAAATGCACACCCCTATCAATTCTGCGTTCTTTAATAGTATAGTCGAATTTTAACAGCTAATCAAGAGAATAAAAAACAGGTGAGTCCTATAAGGACTCACCTGTGGTCGGAGTGGAATTATAGGATTCCACGGAATTACGAACAACAAAAATGGTATTCGGGCAGTCGGCAATCAGTATTTCCACCAATATTAAATCGTGAGCATCTGCGCCGCCCAATAGGACAAGGGGCGGCGTTTTTCTTTTCTCAACTTCGGGACAAATTGTCCCAAAGTAGTGCTATTGGACGAAGATGGGAACTGTCATTGGTTTTGCTTGCTCTGGATTTTTTCTTTTAATTCTTTGATTTCTTTATCAGTCTTTGCCCCTTTATCGTTGTGAATTGCACCAACCAATACACTCATTTCTTTCAAGGACAATAGAAAATAAAAGATCAAAAAGGCCATAAATGATATTTCAGCGTTTTGCATGAAACAATAGATTGCGTGGAGGAACTTCGAACCGTTTGTCGGGACAAGCACCAGATACAAACCAGCTATGACGGAAACCGTAGCATAAATGATGCCTTTGAGTATATGCGAGTTTCGTTTGCTAATAATTTTAGTGTTCTTAACTTTTTCAACAATGGAGTTATCTAACAATCCTAAAAGCAAAGAATAATTTGTATATAAAAATCCACCAAACAAAGCATTTACGGTTATCAAATTAAAGTGAAACGACGGATCATCTGCGACAATCAGCAAAGGGGCACCACCGCAAAGAATATAGATGCACCCAGCCGCAGAAAAAATTAGGGGTAAGACATTACATGTTATTTTGAAAAAGTTCTTTATAATGTCCACCTCCTCACTTTATACTGCATACAGGTTAACGATTACTGACTGCCAAAATGATGTCCTTATATTCATTGTATACATTCATCATATTGAGCCTGTAATCTCGGAGAATCTCGGCTTTTTCACGCTCAATTTTTTGGCCATTTTCTTGCCGATATTCACTCACACTTATGGGATATTTGAAGTATTCTTCATAGAGATCATATTGGCGTTGACGTTCCCCGGTTGTGGTTTTTCCCGATAGAACGACAGAACGATACCTATTTCTGTTTTGCTGTAATGCACCAATTAATCGGGAAATTACATTTACGTCTGTTGACAAAGCCCCTCGAAAATCCGGTTTGATTTCAAACACAATGCTGGAGGTATTCTGCCCAACTGCCTGTAAAACTTCTCTATCGTTAAACCCGAATAAGTCCTGCAATATCTGCGCATCTGGTTGTGCAATATCTATTTGCACTCTGTTGACCTCGGGAGCATGTCCATTGATAAGTTCATTAATCAGATTCTGATTAGGAATGGCTTCAGTTTCTAAAGAAAACCTATTATTATAGCGCGAAAAAACCCGAGCTAATGCGCCTTCATTGGGAGCACCTTTAGAATTAACAAGGGAAAGGATGCCGTGACTATAGCCTAAAATACAGTATGTAAACCATTCAACACCGTTATTTCCAATTTCGTCTGGAGGCAATACATCTGCGGTTTCATACGTATTATAGTTTCTCTTTTGCATACTGTTGTTGGGTCGTTTTCGATTGAGTCTTGCAAAAAGATATTCCTCTGTGTTCTCCAGAATATCGAGCATCATCGGCTCAGTGTCCTCGTAAGTCAGTTTGAGCGCATTATTCCGGCCTTCTCTATCAAAAATTTCCCGTAATAACCCTCTAAATAATTGAACGGGAACCTCGGTATTTGTTTGGGTATCACGAATCGAGACTTTAAACAAGTATATATTTTTTGTAGACATCGTATACCTCTCTTTACAACGGAAACCGTTTATAGCTCTATATTTTTGATCAGCAAAGATACCGTACCATCAGGGTTATTGATGAATTCTATCTCATCTGCATTTGAATACACCTGTGTAGGTATTTTAATTTCAACTCCACTGGAAGTTCTAATCGCCTGTTTTTGAAACTTCCGTTGAAATCGTTCAGATAAAGACAACTCTTCATCCCGAGAAATATCTACCGCAGACAACCGTTCAAAAAATTCTTCTTGTGCTGCCAGATTTTTCGAAAAGAACTTTTGTCCTAAATTTTCAACTGACAGCACTTGACCTTTTTGCAGTTCCTCGTGCATAGTCGTTGAAATATGTATGTCCATCTCATCTTCGTCAGAGTAGTACAGATTAGCAATTTTTTCGGCAACCTGTAAAAGTTTTGTCGTTTTCTGACGGGGAGTCTTGCTTTCGGTACAGCCCAAAATTTGAGTTGAAATATAAAAATCTTTTATTCCATCAACCATATATTTTCGTTCAATGACTTTAACCGATGGCATATCCATATCAATCAAAAAGCCCTCTACAATTTTGGGCGCTTGAGCAGGAAAAAGTGCATGATGTTGAATAATGTTAATGGAAATCTGACTGTCAATTGTTTTAACAAAATGAGTAAATGCACTTCTATAATCAAGTTTTAACATAAAGAAGTATCTATGACTATCGACATTAGCAATTCCAAATAGTAAATCCGCCACAGGTATTTCTTTGTTTCTACGCATGATGATAAACATTTCTTTTGCGATACTTTGGGAGACAGAGATGAGATCCCAAGATACATCTTTGCATTGTTGCCAGATGTTAGTTTCTGATCTAAAAAAGCAGTTTTTTACATCGTCACTTGAAATTGTTTTTTCAATAGTTTTAGTCAAATAATCCTTAACCTTCGAATCAAGAGGAAATGGGCGGTTAGAAAGAATGGGGTATTCTTCTGCGGTATTTAGAATGTGAATAATAGAACTTTCAAGTGTTATCGTCATGCTTCGGCACCTCTCCAGAAAAATCATCAATCCTTGTATTTCATAATACACCTTATTACGCAAATTTTCCACAATAAATTATATTTCGACAAAAGCGCTCATAGGAGACAACGAGTGCTCTTAGAAATATTATATAATCTAACTTTGGGACAAATTGTCCCAAACCGTTCCCCCTCAAACATGGCTTAGGTGGTATATCCCCCGTCGCCGCATATCGTTCAGAACAGCCGGGAGCTGTCTGTCAAGGGTGCATAAACACCGCCGTTTATCGGCGGCTTGCCTTTGACTGGCGGCCCCGGCTGTTCTATTTCCCGGCGGCGCGGCGGGGGTATATCCTCCAGAGCCGCACCCTTTCCCATGATTGGGAAAGGGCGGGGAATTGGGTTGAACATGAACGGAGGTTTACTTATGAACTTTACCAACAGTCCCTATGAGCGCATGATGAAAGAGATCCACCATCCAGAAACACCCGCTCCGCAGAAGGCACCGGAAGGATCGCCTTGTGCGGGGTGTCCTTATTGGCAGGGGATCGTCTGTGTTTTCTGCTACCGGAAACACCTCAAAAAGCAGGGGTGATGTGTGAACATTTAGCCCCAAAAAACGCCCTGCTTTTAAGGGTTTCCAGCCTCGGTTTTTGAGGGGGTAATACGATTATATGTCCTGCACGGATATTGCTAAATACTTTCCACATTTTCCGATCTGCCGGGGAACAGTTTTGGCTGTTCCCCGGCGTTTCTGCTTTGGGACATTTTGTCCCAAGGTTAAGGCCCGGCGCGTCAGCACCGGGCCGCAGCCAACCGGGTTTGGGGAGGCTCCCCAACAAGCATTTTTGCCGCACGACGGCGCAAAAATATCGAGTGTGTTCACACTCGAATTGCTTGCCAAAAACGCAAGTGTGGCTACACTTGCCCTGCTTGCCGTTAGTGAACGACCCCGAAAATGCCATAATCAGGAGATGCCCATTACGACAAAATTGCCAATATTTTTGGCGTGGAGTATAATGATTTGAGAAAATCTTGAGATTTATATGAGATACTTTTCAGTACGCGAGGAAAGGAGGCCCACTCGTGAAAAAGATATTGCTGGTGGACGATGAAAAAGGTGTTGTCGCCATGATGAAGAGCTATTTTGAAATGTCCGGCTATCAAGTGTTGACTGCCTATAATGGGGCCGAGGCACTTAGACAAGCCGTACACCAGCCAGACATCATCTTGCTGGACATTAATATGCCCGGTATGAACGGCCTGACTGTCTGCAAGAAGATCCGTGACTATATTTCTTGCCCGATCCTGTTCCTGACTGCACGGATCGAAACCGCCGATAAAATCAACGGATTTCAGGCAGGAGCGGACGATTATATCATAAAACCCTTTGATATTGACGAATTGGGAGCCAGAGTAGCTGCCCACCTGCGGCGGGAAAACAGAAAGCAGGAGCAATCAACACTTCGCTTTTTCTCTGATATGGTGATCGACTATTCCAAGCGCGAGGTATCCATAAACGGCGAAAGAATCGGCTTATCGCGGAAAGAGTTTGATATTGTGGAGCTTCTTTCCGCCAATGCGGGACAGGTCTTTGACCGGGAGCGGATTTATGAACTTGTGTGGGGGCTGGACAGCGATGGTAACAGTGATACGGTCATGGAGCATATCCGAAAAATACGAAACAAGTTTGCTGCCTTGTCGCGTCACAGCTATATTGAAACAGTTTGGGGGGTGGGCTACAAATGGAATGGATAAAAAACATGAGCCTGAAAAAGTCCTTGTTTACTCTGACGTTCGTGAACCTATTGCTGGCAGTGATCCTCTCCGCTGTCGTCTTTTGGGGCTGCACAAAATTAAGCGCGGCACTTGACCCATCCGGCGTCCAAATTGTTGTCGGCGCAGATGCCATTACAAAAACAGAATTTCCAGAGCCAACAGCCGGAACAGCCGTAGCCGGGAATGTGCTGGCGGTTTTACAATTTTGCTTACCGATTCTATTCTTCATTGTCGCTTTGATATTAACTGCATCGCTGTTCTATCGCTGGAAACTGAAAGAGCCGCTTGCTATTCTCATGGATGGAGCAAACCGCATGATGGAGAATGATTTGGACTTTACCATTCCATCCGTGTCTGGGGACGAGCTGGGACAGCTCTGTGTTGCATTTGAAACCATGCGGCAATCGCTATTGAACAGCAACCGCGAGCTGTGGCGGCAAACTGAGGAACGGAAACGGCTGAACGCCGCGTTCTCCCACGATCTCCGAAACCCGATAACGGTCTTAAAAGGCTCGGCGAAAATGGCAAAACAGTGTGCAGATAGCGGCAATACGCCGCAGCTCATGGATAATCTTGAGCGCATGGAAGCCTATACAGGGCGCATCGAACGCTATGTGGAAACTATGAGCAAGGTTCAACGGTTGGAGCAGGTGCAGCCGGAAAAAGTGACTTTTGACACCGCTGCGCTGAGCGCCGATTTGGAAAAAGCCCTTGGCTTTTCCGCAGCCGATCATGGAAAGCAGCTTTACTTTCACAGTCTGTCTGCAGACGGCACTGTCACGTTGGATAAAGGGATGTTGTTTCAAATTGCTGAGAACCTTACAACAAATGCTCTCCGATTTGCAAAAGAGAATGTTTCGGTAGAACTCTCCATAGAGGGCGAAAATCTGAAACTGGAAATTGCGGATGATGGCGACGGGTTTCCGGCGGAGCTTTTGAAAAACGGCATCCAGCCGTTCCGCAAAGGTACGGAAGAAGCGGAGCATTTGGGCATGGGACTTTATATCTGCGATCTTCTTTGCCGCAAACACGGCGGTACATTGAAAATCGCAAATACCGATACCGGGGCTGTTGTCTCCGCCATTTTGAAAATCTCATAACTCTTGAGCGTTTTTTGAGATTTGCCTTTTATACTCTCCTTATCAAACCGATAAGGAGAGTTTTTTCATGGATATTCAAGTAAACGATGTTTCCAAAATCTACGGTACAGGCGAGAACAGAGTCGTTGCGCTGTGCCATGCAAATATGACAATCCACTCCGGTGACTTCATCTCCATTATGGGGCCGTCAGGCAGTGGCAAAAGTACGCTGCTTCACATCATCAGCGGATTGGATACGCCAACTTCCGGCAAGGTGTTGTATGGCGATACCGACATCCATCACGGCAGTGACAAGGAGTTATCGGCGTTCCGCCGCCAAAAGATCGGCTTCATCTTCCAGCAATTCAATCTGCTCCCGGTGCTGACAGCGCAGGAGAATATCATCATGCCGCTGCTTCTCGACAAGCGCCAGCCGGACAATGCCTATTTACAGGAGATCGCAGCCTTTTTAGGGATCGACAGCCGTTTGAACCATCTGCCCCATGAACTGTCCGGCGGGCAGCAGCAGCGCGTGGCAATCGCCCGCGCTCTGATCGCAAAGCCAGACATCATCTTCGCCGACGAGCCGACAGGAAATCTTGATACCAAAAGCGGCAGTGAGGTTATGGAAATGCTCTGTGATCTTCGGGCGAAGATGAATAAAACCCTCATTGTCATTACCCACGATCCTGACATTGCAGAGATGGCAGAGCGCCGTTTTACCATCATCGACGGGGTGCTTTCGGAGGTGACTGTGAAATGAAATCCTATCTGGCACTTGCTTGGAAAGAACTGAAGGCACAGAAAATTACGGCGGTTTTAATCCTGATTGCCGTTATTACGTCAACGATTATGACCACTGTGATCGGTCAATCCATCGGCATATTGCAATCTATGCGTGTCCAGCAGGCTGCGGGACTGAACGGAAACCGCTATGTAACTTTTCATCAACTCAGCTGGGAACAGACGCAAAAGCTCCATGAGGATGATCGCCTGTATGACGTAGGCGACATCATCTTTGTCGGCAGCACAACACTTGGCAACAGCAGCTTGACCTTGTATCTCCGGGAGTATCACGACAATGCTTTGGCAATGTACCCGGCAATCAGCGAGATAAAAGAGGGTCGTTTGCCGAAAAAAGCAAATGAAGTGGCCTTGTCGGAAGATGCGCTGCACTATCTCGGCTTGGATGCTGCGATTGGGGACACCATTTCTCTGGATTTGAGCGTATATGTCATGGCCGGATCATTGCCGGAGGTCGAATATGTCGCTGACTTTACCCTGACAGGCATTTTGGAGAATAGTTACCTCGGCTATGCAACTGGTACGGTTGATGGAATTGTCGGAAATGGAACAGCAGAAAGTGTATTACCGGACGAATATCTGCTCTATTCTACCGATTTCAAAACCCACAGCAAACAGGATTTTCAGAGCATTGTCTGTGATCTTGCGGCAAAATTGCAGGAAGATGATCGGTATATCCAGTACAACTGGGTTCTGCTTCACGCACTCGGTATTGCCTATGATGCAGACGAGGATAGCAGCACTGACGCAGGTTTTTCCTTTATGACGGTAGCTTGTATCTTGGTAGACGTATTGGTTTTGCTTGCGGCCGGGCTGGTGATCTATAATATTCTGAAAATCTCCATCACAAAGCGTATCAAGGAATATGGAACGCTTCGCGCCATCGGTGGACAGCGGGGACAGATTTATCGCTTGGTGTCCGTACAACTCTTGATCCTTTGCGGAGCTGGGCTTCCTGTTGGGCTGCTGATTGGTACTCTGTCGGCAAAAGGGGCGTTGATCGCGGCAACTGGCGTTCTCAATCCCGAAATATTCATGGCAAATAGCACTTCCGAATTGAATGATGCCATCAGTGCGGCCAGCTCGGTAAAGCTGCCGATGCTCCTTGCCAGTGTTGCGGTCACGCTGATCTTTGCAATATTGGCTGCTTTTCCTGCTGCCCGGTACGCCTCCCGCGTTTCTCCCACGGTTGCGATGTCCGGACAAACAGTGAAGATCAGGCGCCGGGTAAAGAAAAATCGCACCATCCGCAATTTTGATGCCTACTACGCACGGCTCAGCCTGAAACGTGGACGAGGCAGGACAGTTGTTACAATCTTGTCCCTGGTTATGAGTATTACCGTTTTTGCCGCCTTACAGAGCTTTACCGGGTTGCTCGATGCCAGCAGCTCCGTTCAGAATATGTATTCTGGAGACTATGCGATCACAAATGAAACCGTCGGTATTCCGGCAGAAGCCGTGAAAACGCTGGAAGCGAATGATGCGGTAGAGGGTATTTCCACTACCCGACTTTCCGTGTTTATGCCGGGAGCCGGAGATGTGCTGCCCTTTGAAACGGATTTGTCCGTGCAGAGCCATGAAACCTTGCAGTTCGCAAGCGTTGATGAAGGGCAGTTCCGCACCTATGCCCCTGATTTGTCTGAAGAGGATAAGCAAGCGTTGAATGACGGAACGGGCTGCTTGATTCAAAATCCCATTGCTTTTTCGTATGGAGATACGGGCATACAGCAGACAAACCTTGCCGTTGGCGACACAATCCGGCTGGGAGATAAAATAGTCCGCGTGGTAGGACTTACTGATACCCCTGTTATTATCAATAATGCTGGTTTTACAAATGGTGTCCAGATCATTGTAAACGGTGAGCTATATAGCCATCTGCTTGGAGATGACAGCTATTCGGAAATCTACCCAACGCTCAAAGAGAATGCAGATGCAGATGCCTTTGAAAGTTGGCTGGATAACTGGTGTAGCGAACAGCCGGGAACGCACTGGCTCTCTTACCGTCAAAGCAGCGACGAAATGGCGGAGAGCTTTGCACAAGTCAAGATGCTGTGCTGGGTACTGATTGCTTTTATCGGTGTCATCGGTGTTCTGAATATCATCAATACCGTTTACAGCAACATCCATACTCGTGTATGCGAGATCGGTATGCAGCGGGCTATTGGAATGAGCGCCGCAAGCCTTTATAAAACATTCTTGTGGGAGGGTGCCTATTACGCTATCTTTGCGTCTGTGATTGGTGCAGTGCTGGGTTATGTCTGCTGTATCTTTGTCGGGGCAGCAAGGACGGACGCCTTGCAGCTTGTCGCAGTTCCCGTTATGGCGATTATGGAGGCTGCTGTGGTTTCTGTTGCGGCCTGCCTGCTGGCAACGGCGATCCCGCTGCGCGCTATTGCAAAAATGAACATTGTCGAATCGATTGAGAATGTCGAATAACACCTGAGCAGAAGCCGTCCGGCTTTGCAAAGATGACGGCGGCTTTGAAATATTGCATTTCAGGCCGCCGTTTTCCTTTTGAAAAAATGGATTTACGGGGGGTGTATTAAAGTCGCCCTTTTTTAAGGACACGGCGGTTTCCAAGGAGGGATCGTTGTGTTCATTTTGCTTTTTTATTGTACGCATGATCTTCACCTGCTAAAAAAAGCGTAGTTCCCCCTCCGGGCAAGTCCGGCCTTGGATATGAAATCTGCCAGTATGTAAATGAATATATCATTTCACGCGCTTGTGTGGCTCTGCGCCATGCAAGCGCGTTTTTCTATGCCGACTTTGGGACAACTTGTCCCAAGGTCGGTAAGGGCGGCCCCGGCTGCCGATCCCCGCCGCACCTCCGTTCAAATCGCTTATCAACCCACCACAAAAATCTGAACGGAGGAAAATATAATGACTACGATCAATTTGAAGGACTTTTACGCTTGGTACATCCACGATGAATATGTTGAGATTTCCGACGAAGTAGCGGAAGAACTGAAGGCCGACAAGCAGTATGAGGCCGCCTACCGCCGCCGTGTTACCCGCAACAAGGCGCAGTATTCGCTGGACTGCGATGACGGCATTGAATATTCGGCTTGTCTGCATGAGCCGTCCCCGGAAGAGCTGGTGCTGCGGCAGGAACGGTTTTTCTACCTCTGGAACGCGCTGAACACCTTGCCCGAAACGCAGGGCCGCCGTGTGGAGGCGTGTGTCATTGACGGTAAACGCTTTTCCGAGGTTGGACGAGCCGAGGGCGTACATAGCGGCTCAGTGCGAGGCTCCGTCCTGCGGGGCCTTGAGAGCATGAAAGAGTATCTGAAAGAAAATTGGTAATATACCCCCGGTTTTGCCTGTTTTCTGTCCTTGGTATATGAGGGGTGAACTTTGGGACAAGTTGTCCCGAAGTCCCCCTCTCAGGGAAGGGCCAAGGGGCGGCGCTGCGTCGCCGTCCCTTGGTTTTATCTATGCGAAAGGAGGCGTAATGCCGGAGCAGTACACTTATCAAGTGGGCAAAATCCATTTCATCGTTACCCCGGTCTATAAGGACAAAAGGTCGGGAGAAACGATGGAGGACATTCTCCTAAAACTCATGCTGGCGGATTTGGAAAACGGCGACATCCTTAACACGAGCGGCAGTCGGGGGTACAATATACTTGGAAATACTGATTGTCCGACACCCGTGGAAGGAGGACATTTTGAAACTGTCGGGTAATCACAATTTTGGCACCGCCGCCCTCTATTGCCGGCTGAGCCGCGACGATAACATGGACACCGAGTCCAACAGTATCCAAAATCAGAAGAAGATACTCCAAAAGGCAGCAAAAGAAAAAGGTTATGCAGATACCTTGTTTTTCGTGGATGATGGGATCACGGGCACTACTATGAAGCGGCCCGGATTTCAGAAAATGATAACCGCTATTGAAGCCGGGTATATCTCCGCTGTGTTTGTCAAAGACCTGTCCCGGCTGGGACGCAACTACATCGAGGTCGGCAAGCTGACGGAAGAATTTTTCCCGGAACATGATGTGCGGTTAATCGCCGTATCTGACGGTGTGGACAGTGACGAGGGAGACAACGAGTTTACCCCGTTCCGCAATATTATGAATGAATGGTATGCCAAGGACATCTCGAAGAAGCGGAAAATCGTCAACAAGATGAAAGGCAACGCTGGTATTCCACTGTCCCAGCCGCCCTATGGCTATATCAAAAACCCGGATGATTCCCGCTTTTGGGTGATTGACCCGGAGGCCGCTGATGTGGTACGGCGTATCTATGACATGGCGTTAGAGGGGTATGGATTGGCGGAAATTGCAAACGCTTTGGGAGTTGATGGCATCGTCAATCCCACCTACTATTGGCGGAGCAAGGGCGTCAACCGCAGTGGCTCCAAAAGCACGCTGGAGCCTACCAAATGGGGACATACCACCATCAAGAAAATTCTCACCTTGCAGGAATATTGCGGCGATGTCATTAACTTCAAAAGCTACTCCAAGTCCTACAAGATGAAAAAGCGGATCGAAAACCCGGAGGAAAACCGGGCGATCTTCCTCAATGTCCATGAGGCTATCATTGACC
>ENA-OYXB01001036-OYXB01001036.1-human-gut-metagenome-genome-assembly--contig:-NODE-1036-length-11596-cov-4.188545_pt1 | contig 11596 bp, 9 predicted proteins | sample MGYA00244176_ERZ653409 | MGnify/ENA primary metagenome ERZ653409 (study PRJEB26926, sample SAMN06164912) | human gut metagenome | biome: ENVO:00009003; feature: ENVO:2100002; material: ENVO:00002003... | reverse complement strand
CCGCCAGCCGTTCTCCGAACACCGCAGCTGCCCGAACGGGCACACGCTCGAACTCGACGAGGTCGAGCCGCGCACCTTCTCCTTCAACGCCCCCTACGGTGCCTGCCCCGCCTGCACCGGTCTCGGCTTCAAACTGGAAATCGACCCGGACCTCATCATCTCCGACCCGGACAAGTCACTGGCCGACGGCGTCATCGAACCGTGGAGCGGCACCAAGATGACCTCCCAGTACTACGGCCACATCCTCGAAGGTCTGGCCAAGGAAATGGGCTTCTCCATGAAGACCCCTTGGAAGGGCCTGCCGGACGACGTCAAGCACGACATCCTCTACGGCCACGACTTCAAGGTCAACGTCTCCTACCGCAATCGCTGGGGACGCCTGCGCGAATACTCCACCGGCTTCGAAGGCGTGATCCGCACGCTCATGCGACGCCACGACGAAACCGATTCGCAGTCCATGCGCGAATACTACGAGTCGTACATGCGCGAAGTGCCCTGCCAGGTCTGCCACGGACGCCGTCTGAAGCCCGAAGTGCTCGCTGTCACTGTGGACGGAAAATCCATCTTCGACGTGTGCGACATGCCCGTCGTACGCGAACTCGCCTGGATCAACGGCCTGAAACTCGAAGGCTCGGCACAGCTGATCGCCGGCGAAGTGCTCAAGGAGATCAAGGCCCGACTCGGCTTCCTGAACGACGTCGGCCTCGACTACCTGACCCTCTCGCGCGCGGCCGCCACCCTGTCCGGCGGAGAAGCGCAGCGCATCCGACTCGCCACGCAGATCGGCTCCGGTCTGGTCGGCGTCATGTACGTGCTCGACGAGCCGTCCATCGGCCTGCACCAGCGTGACAACGAACGCCTCATCGAAACCCTGCACCACCTGCGCGATCTCGGCAACACGCTGATTGTCGTCGAACACGACGAGGACACGATACGCCGCGCCGACTGGGTGGTCGACATCGGCCCCGGCGCCGGCGAACACGGCGGCGAAGTCATCTACTCCGGCCCCGCCAAGCACCTCATAGAAGCCAAGCGCTCCATCACCGGCGACTACATCGCCCACCGGCGAGAGATCGCCGTGCCCGCCAAGCGCCGCAAGATCCACAAGACCCAGGTGCTCAAAGTCGTGGGTGCCCGCGAGAACAACCTCAAGAACATCGACGTGAGCTTCCCGCTCGGCGTGCTCACCGTGGTCACCGGCGTCTCCGGCTCCGGCAAATCCTCGCTGGTCAACACGATCCTCTACCCGGTGCTCGCCGACAAGCTCAACGGTGCACGCATCGTACCCGGCCGCCACACGCGCGTGGAAGGCGTGGACCAGGTGCGCAAGGTGATCCACGTCGACCAGAACCCGATCGGCCGCACGCCGCGATCCAACCCCGCCACCTACACCGGTGTGTGGGACAAGATCCGCACCCTGTTCGCCAAGACTCCCGAAGCCCAGGTGCGCGGCTACGGCCCCGGCCGCTTCAGTTTCAACGTCAAAGGCGGCCGATGTGAGGCCTGCCACGGTGACGGCACGCTGAAGATCGAAATGAACTTCCTGCCCGACGTCTACGTGGACTGCGAGGTCTGCCACGGCAAACGATACAACCGCGAGACCCTCGAAGTCACGTACAACGGCAAGACCGTGGCCGACATCCTCAACATGCCCATCGAGGAGGCCGCCGACTTCTTCAAGGCGTACACCGGCATCTCCCGATACCTGAAGACCCTCGTGGACGTCGGCCTCGGCTACATCCGACTCGGCCAGCCCGCACCCACCCTGTCCGGCGGTGAATCGCAGCGCGTCAAGCTTGCCACCGAGCTGCAGCGCCGATCCGACGGCAAAACCGTGTACATCCTCGACGAGCCGACCACCGGCCTGCACTTCGAAGACGTGAACAAGCTGCTCAAGGTGCTGCAGTCCCTGGTGGACAAGGGCAATACGGTCATCGTCATCGAACATAATCTGGATGTGATCAAGGAGGCCGACTGGCTGATCGATCTCGGTCCGGAGGGCGGCGACGGAGGCGGCACCATCGTCACGCAGGGCACGCCCGAACAGGTTGCCGAATGCGAAGCCTCATGGACCGGCAAGTTCCTGAAACCCATGCTTTAGCCTTCCATTGCAGCTGACCTCGGGTGGGTTGGGGTGTGTGTTGCTGGACATGCTCCGGGCCGCTCAGGTCAAGTCTTTACGGTCCAGCAACACACCCCAACCCACCCAATCCCTGATGATTGGTTTTGCTTAATAGCGAGGAGGATTATGACGAACGATATTGAGCGGCATAGTCCGGATGAGTGGCGGAAGACTGCGGCGGCGTTAATGTCGGAAAGCATAGCTGTGGGTGCCGGGGAAACGACGGCGAAGGTGAATGCGAATGGGGCACCTTTGCTGGGGGATTCTCGCGACCTGTTCCGACCCAAGACCTCGGATATTCCCTCCAAACCCGGTGTGTACAAATGGCGCGACGGGGAAGGGCGCGTCATTTATGTGGGCAAGGCAAAGAACCTGCGCAACAGGCTCACCAATTATTTCCAGCCGCTGTATCTGCTGCATCCGCGCACGCAGACCATGGTGCTGACCGCACGCAGCCTGGAGTGGACGGTCGTCGCCACCGAACTGGAATCACTGACGTTGGAATACACGTGGATCAAGGAATTCGACCCACGGTTCAACGTGCAGTTCCGCGACGACAAGACCTATCCGTATCTCGCGGTCAGCACGGGGGAGCGAATTCCGCGCGTGTGGGTCACGCGGTCGCGCAAACGGCGGGATACCCGGTATTTCGGCCCCTATGCCAAAGTGTGGGAATTGCGGCACAGTCTTGACCGGTTGCTGCGCACGTTCCCGGTACGCACCTGCACCACCAACGTGTTCCATAAGGCGCAACTGACCGGACGGCCATGCCTGTTCGCTTCCATCGGCAAATGCTCCGCACCCTGCGTGAACCGCATTGAAGCGGACGAACACCGGAGGCTGTGCGAACAGCTGGTCGGCGTGATGACCGGACGACTCGGACGGCCATACATCGCCCAGTTGACCCGCGACATGAAAGAGGCCAGCGCCGAACTCGAATTCGAGAAAGCCGCCCGACTGCGCGACCAGATCCAAATGCTGGAAACCGTGGTGCAACAGAACGCCGTCGTCTTCGACCAGGATGTGGACGCGGACGTGTTCGGCTTCGCCAGCGACGAGCTCGAAGCCTCCGTGCACGCTTTTTATGTGCGCGCCGGCTCGATTCGCGGCGAACGCAACTGGAGCGTCGAACGAGTTGAGGACATCGATGACGCCGACTTGATGGCCGACCTTCTGGTGCAGGTGTATTCGGACGCCGCCGGGGATAATCACCCCCAGTCGGCCGCGACCATCTCCACTAATCGCGAGGCCATCGGCTCCACGCAAACCATCACGGCCACGGACGCTGTGGCACGCGCCCAGGCCACCCGAGAACGCAACACCCGTCAGGAGACCACCGGGCGCGCGGACCTGCTGGCACCCATCGCACCGGTACCGCGCGAAATCATCGTGCCCGTCGAACCGGCCCGCCGTGAGGAACTCGAAGGCTGGCTGACCAATCTGCGCGGGGGAGCGGTGACCATCCGTGTGGCCTCGCGAGGCGACAAGAAGCAGCTTATGGACCGCGCCAACGAGAACGCCAGCCAAGCACTGCAACGCAGCAAGATGAGCCGCATCTCCGACATGGGCGCACGCACCCAGGCCATGAACGATGTGGCCAAGGCATTGGGACTCGCGGAAGCCCCGCTGCGCATCGAATGCTACGACATTTCGAACACTGTGGGCGGTGCCTTCCAGGTGGCCTCCATGGTGGTGTTCGAAGACGCGATCGCCAAGAAATCCGAATACCGACGCTTCGCCATCCGAGGCAAGGACGGCAAAGGCGCGGTGGATGATCTGTCCGCGCTTTACGAGACGCTCACCCGCCGCTTCAAGCACGGCAACATCGCCGGCGACTCCGGCGAAAGCATCGACGCGGAACAGCGTGTGGCCTCGGCCGCCGGCAAGATGACCACTGCCGTGGCGGCGGAGACAATCGCTGCGAACGGTAACGACAATGGTGAGGGCGGTTCCGACATCAGTGGCAAGGGGCACGCGGTGCCGGTCGGAGTGCAGAACGATGCGCGGGAGTCCCCGCCCGACATCGTCCAGCAGAACACAAACCGGCATCACTTTGCCTACAAGCCGAACCTGGTGGTGGTCGATGGCGGCAAGCCGCAGGTCATGGCCGCCGCCAAGGCGCTTGAGGACTGTGGCGTGAACGACGTGGCCGTCTGCGGACTGGCCAAACGCTTGGAAGAGGTGTGGGTGCCGGACGACGACTATCCGATCATCCTCAAACGCCAGTCCGAAGGCATGTATCTGCTGCAGCGTGTGCGCGACGAATCCCACCGCTTCGCCATCACCTACCACCGCCAGCAGCGGCGCAAAGGCGCCCTGCGCAGCGCGCTCGACGAGATTCCCGGCATCGGCGAAAGCTACCAGAAGCGGCTGCTCAACCACTTCGGCTCGGTCAAAGCCATGCGCGAAGCCAGTGTCGAGGACTTCGAGAAGGTCAAAGGCATCGGCCACGCCAAAGCCGAAGCGCTGTACACCGCGCTGCACGAGCAGTGAGCCGGCCCGGTCCAGCAGCCCAGAGTAAATTTTCGGTTGCGGGGCCTGTGGTTGACATATTCGAAGCAAAGTGTCGGCTAGCATGGGAACAGACATCAAGGAGGGGATATGGCCAATCATCGTTGCGCTGTACTCGGCAAACCCGTCGCACACTCATTGTCACCCGTGCTCCACAACGCGGCCTACCGTTCGCTGAAACTCGACGATTGGCTGTACGACAAGCACGAGGTGGGGGAAGACGACCTCGACGCTTTCCTCAAAGGCCTTGACTCGACGTGGGCTGGCCTGAGCCTGACCATGCCGTTGAAGAAGACCATCCAACCGTACGGTGTTCCGGAAAATTTGTGGGCCAAGGAACTGAAGGTGGCGAATACCGCGGTATTCGACTGGAGCGTGGCTGCCGATGATCCCGCTTGGCCGAACGGCAAGCCGGGCATCAAGCTATACAACACCGATGTCATCGGCATCCAACTCGCCTTCGACCATGCCAATCGCGAACTCGGCGAACACCACACCGCGTCGAGAAGCGGCACCGCGCTGATCATCGGCAATGGCAACACCGCCACTTCGGCGTTGGCCGCATGCTGCATGATGCCCGAAATCGGCCATATCGTCGTCGCCGCCCGTCACCCCGGAAAAAACACCGGGCTTAAACCAGTGGCCGAAAAGTTCGTCAACGTGCATAACCCGTACAACGAAATCGAATTAGGCGACGATCAGGCCCTGCTTGAGGCAGCCCGCAACGCCACCTATGTCATCAACACGATTCCCGGACACGCGGCCGACAACGTCGCGGATGCCCTCGCCAATGCCGGAACCGAGCCATTCTCCGGACTGCTGTTGGACGTGATCTACGATCCACGCCCCACCAAGCTCATGGAAGCCTGGCGCGCTCATGGCGGTCACGCCATCGGCGGCGAAGAAATGCTGCTGTACCAAGCTCTCGTACAGGTATTGCTGATGACCGGTATCTGGGATGACGACCCGCCCAGCGATGCCGACCAGCGTCTGCAGGACACCACCACCGAAGACGACCAGCTGGAGATCGCGATGCGCAAAGCTCTTGAGGAGGCGCTGTAATGAATCAACAGACAACGAACCGCGATACCGGCGAGGCGGCCGCCACGAATGCGCCGGCGAATTCCGCGACATCCACATCGACTCCGGACAACCAGCCGACCCCGCTTGATGCCTTCGAAGTGCTGCTCATCACCGGTATGTCCGGCGCAGGCCGCTCTCATGCCGCTGACTGCGTGGAAGACATGGGATGGTATGTGGTCGACAACCTGCCTCCCAAACTGCTTATCCCGCTTGTCGACATGATGACCACCTCCGGTTCCGGATCGGAGTCAGGCGTCCACAAGCTTGCCGCCGTCATCGACGTGCGCTCCAGCTATTTCGACGAGCTGGCCGCCGTGCTCGGCCATCTGGATGATCTCGGCGTCAAAACCCGTATTCTGTTCCTCGACGCCAGCAACGAAGTGCTCATCAAGCGCTATGAATCCGTGCGCCGCCCGCACCCGCTGCAGCACGGCAACCGACTGATCGACGGCATCCTTGAGGAACGTCACCTGCTGGAAGACCTCAAGGAACGAGCCGACTGGGTCATCGACACCAGCTCCCTGAGCATCCACCAGCTGTCCACCAAACTCTACGAGGCGATGCTCGGCTCCGGCCCCACCACCGTGGCAGTACACATCTTCAGCTTCGGCTTCAAATACGGTATGCCCATCGACGCCGATTTCGTGGCCGACGTGCGTTTTCTGCCCAACCCGTTCTGGGTGCCCAACCTGCGCGAGCTTACCGGGCACGACAAGCCGGTCGCCGACTACGTGCTTTCCAGCAAGGGAGCCAAGGAATTTCTCGACGCTTATGAGAAAGCTATCGAGATTGCGTTGGAAGGATACGCCCAGGAAGACAAGCACTACGTAACCATCGCCGTCGGCTGCACCGGTGGTCAGCACCGGTCGGTGGCGATGAGCGAAGAGCTGGCTCGCCGCTTACGCGCACATGGGCTCAACGTAACCGTTTCCGCGAGAGAACAGCACAAGCGTCACTCATCGTAAGCAGGCGTCGAGCGGTCATCGGGCAAGTGTTCGGTGACCACACTGCGAGAAAGCAGGGCCCATAATACGTATCAAACGGGTTCGCTTGTCCACCAGATTAGGTATCACAGAAAGCCGATGGCTTCCGACCGTGTGACAGCAGATAACGGCACGAAGCGCCTGAAGCATTGAGAAGAACGGGACTGTAGGAGGTAGATCTTGGCTCTTCTGGACGATGTCAAAAGCGAGTTGGCAGCCTTTGAAGGCGATTCGCCAGCCGCGATCAAGGCCCAAGCTGCGGCCATGATCCGTTTTGGCGGCGGTCTTCGACCGGTACAGAATACATACGTTATCCAAGCCGTATTCACCTCGCTTGACGTTGCAGAATGGCTGAAGAACACGTTGAGGAACACGTTCGGGCACGAAGCCGAGGTCAATCACCTCACACGTCAGACCCCGAACGGCCCTGTCGAGACCTACGTGGTGCTCGTCACCCGCAACGTAGTGGCCTTGGCTTTGCAGACCGGACTGGTCGACCGCCGCAAGCAGCAGGTCCGTGGACTGCCGTCTGAAGTGGTCAACGGATCCATCGCCCAAATCAAAGCGGCATGGCGCGGCGCCTTCATGGCCCGTGGCTTCCTGTCCGATCCCGGTAAGGCCAGCTTCCTGGAAATCGCTTGCCCCACGGAAGAGGCCGCCATGGCCCTGTGTGGCGTGGCCCGTCGTCTAGGCATCCAGGCCAAGCATCGCACGCTGCGTAGCTCCGAGCGCGTGACACTCAAGGATCCCGACGCCATCGAACGCATGCTCAAGCTCATGGGCGCCACCCGTTCGGCCCGCGAATGGACCGGCAAGCGCTCCGACGGCGAGGCCCGCGGCAAGGCCAACCGTCTGGCCAACTTCGATGACGCCAATATGCGCCGTTCCGCCAAGGCCGCCGCCGAAGCCAGCGAAAAAGTGCAGCATGCTTTCGAAGTACTCGGCGATAACATTCCGGACAACCTCCGTCAGGCCGGCCAGCTGCGCATCGATCACGTGGACAAGAGCCTCGAGGAGCTCGGCAAGATCGCCGAACCGCAAATCACCAAGGATGCGATTGCCGGCCGAATTCGCCGACTGCTTCAACTTGCCGAGAAGACGGAGAAGGCTCGCGCAGCCGAAGGCAAGTAACCCGACAATCCGATTTGCCGTGCCTATTCGGCAAAACGCGACAACGATGTGACAAAACACCGCATTCAGTCAGTAGACGAATGCGGTGTTTTGTTCCGGAATGCCTGTAATATGCAAAGTGGCAAAATTGGCCACTTTGACGTGCGATTCGTCAAGGAAAGGATATTCATGAAGACACTCAAGGACCTTGGAGATCTCAAGGGCAAGCGCGTTCTGGTTCGCGCTGATTTCAATGTTCCGCTGGACGGCACCACCATCACCGATGACGGTCGAATCAAGGCTGCTCTGCCGACCATCAAGACCCTGCGCGAAGAAGGCGCCAAGGTCATCCTCATGGCCCACCTTGGCCGCCCGAAAGGCAAGGTCGTTCCTGAGCTGAGCCTGGCCCCGGTTGCCGCCCGCCTCGGCGAGCTGCTCGGCACCAACGTGCCGCTGGCCAAGGACACCTACGGCGAGGACGCTCAGGCCAAGGTCGCCGCCATGAACGATGGCGACGTTGTGCTGCTTGAGAACGTTCGTTTCAACCCGGAGGAGACCTCTAAGGACGCCGACGAACGCGCCGCTTACGCCAAGAAGATCGCCGCCCTCGGCGAGGCCTTCGTTTCCGATGGCTTCGGCGTGGTCCACCGCGCTCAGGGCTCCAACTACGACGTTGCCGCCGATCTGTCGGCCGCCGCAGGCCTGCTGGTCGAGAAGGAAGTCAAGGCCCTGTCCAAGGCCACCGAGAACCCGGAGCGTCCGTTCACCGTGGTGCTCGGCGGTTCCAAGGTCTCCGACAAGCTCGGCGTCATCGAGAACCTGCTCGACAAGGCCAACCGTCTGGTCATCGGCGGCGGCATGGTGTTCACCTTCCTCAAGGCCAAGGGCTACGAGGTCGGCACCTCCCTGCTTGAAGAGGACCAGCTTGAGAAGGTCAAGGGCTACATCGAGACCGCCGAGAAGAACGGCGTTGAGCTCGTGCTGCCGACCGACGTCGTCGTGAACGCCGGCTTCCCGGCCGGTGACACCCCGGTTGCTCCGGAAGTCGTTGCCGCCGACGCCATCCCGGCCGACAAGATGGGTCTGGACATCGGCCCGGAGTCCCAGAAGCTCTTCCACGACAAGATCGTCGACTCCAAGACCGTCGTGTGGAACGGCCCGATGGGCGTGTTCGAGGTTCCTGAGTTCGCCGCCGGCACCAAGGCCGTGGCCCAGGGTCTGGTCGACGCCACCGCAGCCGGTGCGTTCACCATCGTCGGTGGCGGCGACTCCGCCTCCGCCGTGCGCAACCTCGGCTTCCCGGAGGACGGCTTCTCCCACATCTCCACCGGTGGTGGCGCTTCCCTCGAGTTCCTCGAAGGCAAGGAGCTCCCTGGCCTGAAGGTGCTTGAGTAATCCATTTTCTAGCTCCCCTCCTTGAGGGGAGCTACGTTTTTTTAGAAGGGAAACATATGGCGTCCAAACGCATTCCGTTGGTGGCCGGCAACTGGAAGATGAATTTCGACCATCTTGAAGCCACTTACTTCGTGCAGAAGCTGGTATGGCTGTTGCGTGACGCTCACTTCGACTTTAAACGCTGCGAAGTCGCGCTTTTCCCCTCGTTCACGTCATTGCGCAGCGTGCAGGTGCTGGTCGAAGCCGACAAGCTCCATGTCGCCTACGGCGCACAATCCGTTTCCGTGACCACCCAAGGTGCCTTCACCGGCGATGTGTCCGCGGACATGATCGCCCATCTCGGCTGCTCATACGTCATCGTCGGCCACTCCGAACGCCGCAAATACCATCCTGAAGATGACGCCAATATCGTCGATCAGGTACGTGCTGTGCTCGCCGCCGGCATGCAGCCGATTTTGTGCGTCGGCGAAAGCTTCGAGGAACGACGTCAAGGCATTGAACTCGATTTCGCCGTGGGCCAGGTACGAGACGTCACCCGCGATCTCAACGAAGAACAAGCCGCCAAACTCATCGTGGCCTACGAACCTGTCTGGGCCATTGGCACCGGCATGGTGGCCACTCCGCAATCCGCCCAGGATGCCGCAAACGCCATCCGCAACGATTTGAAGACCACTTTTGGCACGAAGGTATCCGATAGCGTACGTATCCTGTACGGCGGATCGGTCACCTCGAAAAATGCGGCGGAACTCATTTCCCAGCCCGACGTTGACGGCTTCCTGATCGGAGGGGCGGCCTTGGACGTTGAGGAACTCGCCAAAATCGCTCGACTGGCACTGAAATCCACGAAATCACGGAACTAATACCACGGTTTTCCCGTGTGTGCGCTATGCTGGTCAACAGTCCAATCAATCCGGAGGTACCCTGTGACCGCTCTTAAGATCACGCTGCAAGTCATCGTCGTGCTGCTCAGCTTCGTGCTGACCCTGCTCATCCTTATGCACAAGGGCAAGGGCGGCGGTTTGTCCGACATGTTCGGCGGCGGTCTGACCCAGAACGCCGGTACTTCCGGTGTCGCCGAAAAGAACCTGAACCGTTGGACCGTTATCATCGCTCTGGTGTGGGTGGCCTTGATCATCGGCCTCGACATGATGACCAAGTTCAACCTCGGCTGATCGGCTTGCACGCCATATAGACTTGTCGCTCGCGACCCATGACCGTTACCGTCGGTCATGGGTCGTATGCGTTCTATCGAGTATTACGAAAGGACATCACCATGGTCACTATGAACCGCAACAAAGTCGTTATCGTCGGCACCGGCCGGGTCGGTGCCACCGCCGCCTTCGGCATCGTCACGCACGGCCTGTGCAATGAGCTTGTGCTCATCGACTGTTCCGCCGCCAAGGCCCTGGGGGAGGCCCGCGACCTCGATGATGGCAGCGAATTCCAGGACCGCCACGTCAAGGTGCGCGCCGGCGACTACGCCGACTGCAAGGATGCGGACATCGTCGTCATCACCGTGGGCCGCAAGCCGCCGGCCAACTCCAACCGCATGGCCGAACTCGGCTTCACCGTGGGTCTTGTGGGCGAAGTGGTCGACAACGTCATGGCCTCCGGTTTTGACGGCGTGATCGTCATGGTCTCCAACCCGGTCGACGTGATGGCTTGGTATGCCTGGAAACGTTCCGGTCTGCCTCGCACCCAGGTGCTCGGTACCGGCACCGCGCTCGACACCTCGCGTCTCAAGACCATCATCGGCGAAGAGACCGGCCTTGACCCGCGCAACGTGGGCGGCTTCGTGATGGGCGAGCACGGCGACTCCCAGTTCACCGCATGGTCCACCGTCTCGCTCGGCGGCAAGCCATTCGCCCGCTTCCTGGCCGACAACCAAGACCGTTTCGCCTCCGTGTCCACCACCGAAATCGAAGAGAAGACCCGCACCCGTGGCAATGAGATCGTCGCGGCCAAGGGCGGCACCAACTTCGGCATCGCCTCCACCGTGGCCGGCATCGTACAGACCATCCTGTGGGACGAACGCCGCATCGTGCCCGTCTCCACCCTGCTGGACGGCGAATACGGCGAACATGACGTGTTCCTCGGCGTCCCCACTGAACTGCGCGCCAATGGTGCCAACGAGATCGTCGAACTCGATCTGAGCGAGGACGAGCGGGCCAAACTGCACCATTCCGCCGAACTCGTGCGTGAACACTGTGAGGGGCTGCTGTGATTCTCGACGCCATCACGCCGAAACAACCCCGACTGCTGGTCGCCGACCTCGACGGCACGTTGCTGCACGACGCCGAGGTATTCGAGGACCGGTTCATCACCCAGCGCAGCATCGACACCATCAACCGCTGTCTCTTATACACATCTGACGCTGCCGACGAATAGCCTT
>ENA-OYXB01001029-OYXB01001029.1-human-gut-metagenome-genome-assembly--contig:-NODE-1029-length-11657-cov-13.939062_pt1 | contig 11657 bp, 6 predicted proteins | sample MGYA00244176_ERZ653409 | MGnify/ENA primary metagenome ERZ653409 (study PRJEB26926, sample SAMN06164912) | human gut metagenome | biome: ENVO:00009003; feature: ENVO:2100002; material: ENVO:00002003... | reverse complement strand
CGAAAGTACTTGTAGGGTGACTTACCGGGAGGATAGGTCGTTGCCACATTCCATTCAAGCACTGCTTTACCGCGGTGCTTTTTTTGTGTCATCGAAAACCATGCGATAGTCGCGAGGTTCAAAAAAAGTTAACCGTTGATTTGTATTTTATAATTTTAGATTGCCGGGTTGTTTTTAACGCGGCTTTTTTACTTTATGAGTTAAAATCCCACACGCTCGGCGTGTGATATTTCTTTTCCTATTATATCCAAAATGTTTAATTAATCGACTTATACGACGACTTTTATTATTTAATATGTGAGACGGATATTACAAGTATGAGTTTTGTTATTTAAAAATTTAACTGTTATTTAAAAATTCAACTATAAAATCAAAAAATGACAAGACAAATTTAAAATCACGTTCTATAATGGAAGCATGATATTGACAGAAACGATTGATTATATTGAAACTAACCTGTTTGATGAAATAAATTATGACGAACTTGCGAGAATAATGCTCACAAACAAGTTTAACATTATGAGAATTTTTTCGGCATCGACAGATTATACTCTTGCCGAATATATAAGAATCAGACGGCTTTCGGAAGCGGGGAAGATTATTTCTGACACAAACAGGAATATTATCGACGTCGGGTTTGATTGCGGTTATTCGACGGCTGAAAGTTTTTCAAAAGCATATAAAAAGTTTCACGGATTAACGCCCGGAGAAACCAGAAAGTCAAAAAAATTTAAATACGTTCCCGCGTGGGAAGTGAAGGAGATCGAGCAGATGAGATATGAAATCGTAAATTTTCAAAACGTGAAATTTATCGGTTATGGAGAGAGGTTTGTCGGCAAAGCCGAGGAAAGGGGCGAGCAGGATGAGAGATTTTTCCGTTCTACGCGAAGAAAACAGGACGCCTTGCGTTGTTTGAGAAGAAAAGACGATATCGATTGGTGGGAATTGCTCGACAATTTCGACGAGAACGGCTTTGAATTGACGTGCGCCGTGAAACCCGGAATCGACGTTTCAAAAGGGTTAACCGAGCAGGATTACAACAATCTTGCGAATAAAACCGTAACGGAAAAGTATGACAACGGGTTTAATGCTGACGAATTGAAAAAGACGATAGATGGATTTTGTGTTTGCGCAGTCGAAGGTAAATATGCGAGATTTATTTCCGAAAGTAAGGAATTTCCTATGAATTTGCTTGAAGATTTTACTAAAAGTGTGTATTCGGGAATAGACTCTTACGGGTTTGAAAGGGACGAATGCAGACCTGAACTGTTGCGCATATGTTGGTTTAAACGCGACAGAATTAATGAGCGACACCTTGAACTTTATTTGCCTATAAAATGATTTTATAATATTGCCATTAGCCGACTACGCTTGTGTAATGTAAGGTTGCAACACATATAATATCTATGTGATTATATTCTAAAAACATAATTTTTAATGGTAAATTGACACAAATATTACGAAATAACCTTCTATTAAGATTTTTTGGGTGGATATTCGGTTATTTGCCGGTAATGCCATTGTGAATTCCCCGGTTGCGATAAATGACATATTGACATTTGTTTTTGAAAGCAGTATACTTAAAAAAAAGGTAAGAGGGGTAGGTGTATGGAATATGATTTTTTCGATGTAAACAAACTATATGATTTGTCACTGTGCGAAAATGGAGATATTTCTTTTGCGCAAGATAACGACGTCAGGGGGCGCTCCGACATATGAAAAAAGTAATTTATGTTCACGGAAAGGGCGGAAACGCCGCCGAAGCGGAGCATTTTAGAAAACTGTTTGCGGACTGCGAAGTCGTCGGATTTGATTATAAATCGCAATCGCCGCGGGAGGCTCGCGACGAGTTTCCGCCGTTTTTTACAGAGCAGAGAAATGGTTGCGAAAAACTTATCCTTGTCGCCGATAAAATGGAATGTAAAAACGCATATTTTATACGGCGAAAAAGATAATCTCACCCCGCAAAGCGTAATTACCGGCTTTGCCGAAAAAATCGGCGCGTCGCTCGAAATTATGCCGGGCGGAGAGCATTGGTTTCATACGGGCGAGCAGATGAAGTTCCTCGATGATTGGTTGTCCGGCAAGAAATAATACGAAAAATTATACAAACCTATAAAGACAACCCCTCGCGCAATGATCTGCGAGGGGTTATATTTATGCGGGGCTTTTTATTGGTTGTATTTATGGCGAGAATTTTGCATTTTCGCGATGAATTCAATGCGGGTTAGCCGAGAGAGATTTGAACCACATAAGTTTTAACGGCGCAAAATTTGCAAGATCCGCGTTAAACTCGCTTATAATACGGCAAGTATTATTGCGTTCGTTTGCCTTGATTTTCCTAAATTTATCGCCGTTAAAATGCGAAGCACCTTAAAGCCGTATTTTTTAGGCGGTTGTGACGAAGATTTGCGCAGACGTACTGTACGTACTTCAAGCAAAGATTTGCCGCAACAGGCAAAAAAGACGGCTTTAAGGCTTGATGGGGTTCGAATCCCTCCCGGCTAACCTTTGGTTTTCTTCCAGAGATCCGAATCTTCCACGATATAACGCGGACAATCTGTGCTAACCACGTAACTTCCGCTGGCGGTTGTTAACGCAAAGAAATCCTTGCCGAAAGACAGCGGCATTTTGGTGAGATAAACCGTACTGCCTTTGGTGTTGTCTTCGTAGTATTTTCTGTCGGTTTCAAACAGATAAACCTTATTATCGGACGCCGTTCTCCAGATAAAATCGACTCTTCCCGACGTTGTATCTCCGTTTGTTGCCGTGTAGTGTTTTTCGGTATACCCCGTTCCGTTTTTCGAGAATACGTAATATTGGCTGCCTAGGACGTATTGTTTACCGTACTGAATAGAAACGGAGTTTTCGCCGCAACCGACCAGCGAAAAACTCAGCGTTACGGCGAGCAATAAAGCGCCGATAAAACTTACAAATTTTTTCATGTTAATCATCTCCGAAATTGTTTTGAATACAGTATATCGGAATTTGTTAATTTTGTCAACCGAACGCCGATAGTTCGCTTGCCGGCAGGCGAGTCCGGACCGCGGTTCGAGTTGTTTTTGGCAGGCGATGCCGGGCCGCGGTTCGATTTATTTTTGGCAGGCGATACCGGATCGCGGTTCGATTTATTCTTGTCTGGCATAACGCCGCATAATCTTCTAAATAAAAAAGGCTATCAATCGCCTGACAGCCTAAAAAGTGGTGGAGATGATGGGAGTCAAACCCATGTCTTGAATAAAAACCGAAAAGCCTTCTACATACTTAGTATACTTTAAATCTCTTGCGGAAACTATCTGTATACCGACTGTTTCCGCCGTAAATTACTAAGTGCCGCCGTTGCGCCGCAATCAGAACGCAAAAGCCGTTCCCCGCCTTAAATTATGCCGGTTTACAGCCGACGAGATCTCCGTAAACCGACATCGCCGCGTTAATTAAGCAGCGAGTGCAAATTGATTATTATTCGCATTTAAATTTGTTTTATCGTTTTAACGTAGCCGAGTCCTACGGTATGCTTATACTTTCCCTTTTTCATCCAGTCGAATTCGGAACATCCCCGAATGAAAATGTGATAATATGAAATTGTAATAATATTATATTCCGAAAGAGTAGTCTTTGTCAAGTCATATCGCTTGTTTTTTTTGTCGATAAAGGTTATAATGTAACTATGAAGAAGAAAAAAGACGAATGGGATAACGGAATGACCGTTGCGAGAATGGACGGCAGCGAGTTGCCGCAGTATCGCAGAGCGATGTTTTCCGGTCGCCCGAAGAGGAATAAAACCGAAAAAGACGACGTTAAAAAGAAGCAGAAAGAAGAGTATACGAAAAAGGAGCAAAGGGCAATGATCGGCGGAATGTTCGCCGCGATGCTGCCGCGTATTCTCGTTGTTTTCGCAGGCTTTCTGCTTACTTATCTCCTCATTCGCTTGTGGCTGACCTGACGGCTTAACTCGGCCACTGACGGTGTTGTTTACCGTATCCACTGAAGGTTTAACGTGTCCACTGACGGCTTAACGCTTCAACGCATTAATGTCTTAACGTTCGGCGGGGAACGCTTCGCCCTAAAAAACAATATAAAACGCGAGGTTTTCCGCCTCGCGTTTTTCTGTGCCGTTTAAAATCCCGATTACGAAATCGGGCTGAGTTGTTTCGTGCCGCCGGGGATATCGGAATTGTCCGTGTATATCATAATCATTATCTTGTCGCCGTAAGTTCCGTATTCGCCGCTGTATTTAACGCCGTCGAGCGTGAACGTGAAGTAATAAACCGATTTCCCGTCCTCGATTTCCGCTTCGGCAATCGTCGTCGTTATTCCGTCAACGGTGAATTCTATGCCGTTTCCGGAGAATTTTATCATGTAACCGTCGGCGCTTTTCCACTGACCGTAAAGCCCTTTAGGAACAAAATAATTGAACGTTCTTGTCAGCGTCGCGTCGAAAGATTCGGCTTCGAAAATCACGATTTCGCTGTCGGTGTAAGTTATCTGCCAGGTTTTTCCGTCCTTAACGAACGTAAACGCATCGTCGGCGTAGGTTGCTTTGATTTCTTCGGCTTCCGCGTCGCCCGCTTTAAGCGTTATGTTGCCGTTTTCGTATATGCGGAGTTCGACGGATTCGTTGTTGCGGACGTTCGTTCCGTTCCACACGCCGACCATATAAGCCGGCACCGCGGTCGCTTTCTTTTTGAAGAGATTGACCATGAGGTCGTTGTCGTCGTAAAGAACCATCATCGGGTTGCCGTAGCGGTTATAATAGAAGAGAATATAAGCGGTGTATGGTTTCGCGGGGTCGTTCCAGTTGATTTTGTAGCCGTAAGTCGGGTCGTATACGACGTCGTAAGAAACGCCGTTGATGAAGAGTTCGGTTTCGGTGAAAACGACTTCATAGTGATAAGCGGTGATTTCGGGGTCGGATTCCCACGTGCCTATATAGTTTTCCTTAGGAGCGGCAACGCGTTTAAGAACGTAATTGTCGGACAACGTGCCGACTATGATTTTATCCTTATCGACTGTGCCTGCCATCTCGTAGAATCTTATGAAATAGTTTTTTTGCGAGCCGAGAGTTCCGATAAACCCGTCCGCGTCGGTGTAAGTTTCGGGTTTGAACGTTTCGCCGTTTACGGTAATCGCAGAGGCGGTGATTATAACCGTATGCTTATGGTCGTCGTCGGAGTAAGTTCCAACGTAATCTTTCGGAATCTCGATTCCCACGTCCGAACTGACGAAGGAAAGATAAAACGAAACGTACTTGTTTTCGCCGTCTACGATTGCGACGAACAACGTTTTTTCGCCGTCGGCTTCTTTCATATCGATAACGTAAAGCGTGGAATCTCCGTATCTGGCGGCTAAGCCTTCCGACTCCTTATACGAAATCAGCGGCAGAGATTCTCCGTTTAAGAACACCGCGCGCGACTGAACGACGAGTTTATAGTGAAGATTTTCCTTGTCGTTGTCAATCTGCCACACGCCCTTGAATTCGTCGGGAACGGTCACGTCGTCGGTTTCGACCGAAGTGAGAGTGTAGTTTACGGTCAGATCGTCGCTTTGAACGATAAGTTGTTTCGACGACATTTTGAATATGGAAACGACGTTGCCTTTCCATTTGCCCACGAAGCAGTTTAAGCCCTGTTCGTTTTTGCCGTAATAGGTTATTTCGATTTCTTCGCCGTCGAGGACGAATCCGCTTTTGCTTACGTCGCAGAAGTGACCGTTTTCGTCTTTATATTGTCCGATATAATCGTCGAGAACGCTCGTTTTCGTCGCTTTCGAGAAGTCGAGGAAGGAAAGATCGTTCTCCGTTTCGAAGTCGTAGGTGAGAGTAACCGTTTCTTCGATGCCGTAAGTTTTGTATGTGAAAATCACTTTGTAAAGTTCGCCGTTTCTGAGTTCTATTCTGAAATCGGTGGCGTAGGAATACTGAGTTTTTTCGTTGCCTTCGGCGAAGTACGGCGCGACTATGGACGCGATTGCGCCGTTATGCGGCACGTAAACGTTTTCTTCGAGTTCGGTGAAGAGTTCCACCTTAAAACCGTTGAAAATCGACTTATAGGCGGACATATCCTGTCCTACGGGGTCGGTTAAAACAATCTCATTCGTCGTGGCGTTATAGGTGAAAGGATAAACGTAGCCGTCGATAAGTTTAAATCCGTGTTCTTCGCCGACGTAAGAATCGTAAACCATATCTTCCGTCACGTACACTCTGTAATCGGTGTCGCCGTATCCGGGACGGGTTTCGCCGCCGTCGGGTTCTTCGTAACCGACCTCATGTCCTTGATGTCTTACGGAATAAGCGGTTTTTTCCGCGGCGTTATCGAGCGCGGCTTGCAAAACGTCGTGTGAGGCGTCGTGCGGGTAGGGGTTGAGTTTGAATGAATCTACCGCCGCCGTTCCGTGCTCGGAAACAACGAAGTCGTAAGTGGAAACGTAATAATCTTCCGAGTCGACAATCCGGTAAATTTTATCGGTGACGATATGAACGCTTTCCGCTTTTCCGTCTTTAACGGTAACGGTGAACGTTGCGATCGATTCCCGCCAGCCCGTTAAGGCCGCAGCCGCGGCTTTCGCTTTGGCTTTATCGGTAAGAGAAAAAACGTTATCTTCCGTTCTGATGAAATCGCTTGCGGAAAGTTTGTCGAACGGGTTGTAATAGTCTTCAAAAAGGTCATTCGACGGCGTTATGACGATTTGGTTGTCTACGGTCCTGTTTATAACGGTGAGTTTCCGGTTGTCTTTTCCGTAAACGTAATCGTAATAAACCTCGCCCGTTTCCGCGTCGGATTCGGTCATGGAGATGTTTTCGCCGCCGAAAACGGTAACGATGCCGAATTTCTTGTCGTATTCGTCCACGGTGTGATCGTAAGCGTAGTTGCCGCCGAAACGCGCTCTGCCTGTGAACGTTATGAAAACTTCTTCGCTCATCGCTGCTGCAGCGTCGGATTCTCCGCCCGTTTCACCGGCGGATTCTTTGTCTGTTTCGCCGACGGATTCTTTGCCGGAACCGACCGATTCGGCGGGCTTATCCTTGCACGCCGTAAGAGCGCAACCGAGCGAGAGTGCGACGATCAATGTAAGGATAAGGGTAATGATTTTCTTCATAAAACTCCTCATATGTCCATACGTTAAATATAACGTCATTATAGATATAAGGTTATTATATCATAACGGTCGGCGGTTGTAAAGGTAAATCGCGCGAGTGAAATTCGCGTCTGTGTTCTTGTTTTGCGTTTTAATCGCAAAAGTTTCGTTGTGATATCAAAATATCTTATACTGCATATAAATAAATATTTTACACAAGTCTTAGCCTTTCCGATTTTACGGAACGAAAAAATAGTATATATATGAGCAAAAAACATCAAAACGAATAAATTTCATCGCAAAACATTCCTTTAAACAAAGCAAAATGAATAATTATGCAAGTTATGCATTGCATACGGATAGAAAAAACACACGCCGCCGGAAGAAGAGAATTGTGATAATTAAGAAATTACGGTAAGTTTTCGATGAAAATCGACAAAGCCCCTTTTTGCCTTGGTTTTTATTTGTTTTTTTCGGTTATATGTGGTATAATAAGATATAATGAGAAGTATGCGCGCTCAAAAAAATATTACAAAAGAAGAGCGTTCAGGAGAGGTAATGTTCAAACACAAAAAGAAGATCATCGGTTCGTTGCAAGCCGCCACGGCTTTGGCTTTATGCATTTCCATGGCGTTTGCGGCATCTTATTCTTCCAAAGCGGACGTAAGTTACGGTTCGAAAACGCTGACGGGAAATCTCGTCAGAACGGAACTCGACACGTCGAAACTCCGCTCGCAGTATTTCAACAAAGACGTCGTTCAGACGACTGAAACCAAAACGGCTAAGTTCGAGGGCGAGCGTTGGATAATCGTCGAACTCGACGGCGAGGATTTGTATTCCGCCTATGAAAAAGAAGCGGACGACAACACCGGATTTTCGGAATTCGCCGCAAGCGGCAGAGCAAAAACGCTCAAAAAGTCCATAATCGCTTCGCATAACGCGTTTCTGAATAAACTCGACCAAAGCGGAATCAAATACGAGTTCAAATATTCTTACAGCGTTCTTAACAACGGCGTCGCCTTGAAGGTTGACGCCGCAAATTACGAGGCGATTAAAAAAATCGACGATGTTAAACGCGTGGAGTTTTCCGAGAGATATGCCGAACCGAAAGTTGCCGTCAAAAACGACGCCAACGTTTACGCCACAGGTATATATAATTCTCAGAATATAAACGAGAAAGGCGAGGGGATGGTAGTCGCTGTCCTCGATACCGGTCTTGACTATTCGCACGAAGCGTTTGCCGCGATGCCCGATCATCCCGCGTGGGATAAAAACTACGTCGCGACGAAGATCGCCGAGGCCGGCGACGGCTTTTATGCCAAAGTGACCGCAGAAGAGGCGTATTATAACGCGAAAATTCCTTACGCTTACGATTACGCGGACGACGACGCGGACGTTTATCCGTCCTATTCCACGCACGGAACTCACGTTGCGGGCATAGTTGCGGGCAAGAGCGATTACGTCGTCAACAAGGAAACCGAAGAAACTTTCATCGGCGTCGCGCCTCAGGCTCAACTCGTCATCTGTAAGGTTTTCACCGATAATCTCGACAGCGACGGACTCGGCGGCGCGGATACGATCGATATCATTTCCGCGGTAAGCGATTGCGTCGCGCTCGGCGTTGACGTAATCAATATGAGTCTCGGTTCGAGCGCGGGTTTCGCAACCGAAAGCGACAACGAACCCACGGGTAAACTCACCAACGAAATTTACGCGAGAGTTAAAGAGGCGGGCATAAGCCTCGTCGTTGCGGCAAGCAACGATTACAGTTCGGGCTTCGGCGGCGGCAACGGAACGAACCTTGCTTCCAATCCCGATTCCGGCACGGTAGGCTCGCCCTCCACTTACGACGCGGCTTTATCCGTCGCTTCGATAAACGGTCAGAAGTCGGCTTACATTCAGGCGAACGGAACGGAAGATCAGGTTGCGTTCATCACCGAGGCTTCCGACGGCGACGGCAACGAACTCGATTTCGTCGATCAGTTGTATCGAATTACCGGCAAAACGAAAGGCGAAACCCTTAATTTTAAATACGTCGTTATAGGCAGCGTAGGCAGAACGGCGAACTACACTCAGAGAGTAAGAAGAGAAATCGAAAATTCCGACGGGTACGACGGAACTATTGCCCTTGTAAAACGAGGCGACATAACTTTCGAAGAAAAAGTCCGCAACGCGATGGATGCCGGCGCAACGGCTTGCGTGATTTATAACAACGTTTCGGGTACTATCAGAATGTCGCTCGGTGAGGTCAATAATCCGATTCCGACCTGCGCCATAACGATGGACGCGGCGAAAAAGATCGTCGAGGGAGCGGAGAGAAACGTCGGAACGATTCAGATAGATTCCGATTTCGAAGCAGGGCCGTTCATGTCGGACTTCTCGAGTTGGGGTCCGATGCCCGATCTTCAGTTAAAACCCGAAATAACCGCGCACGGCGGCGAAATAACCAGCGCTGTGCCGGGCGGATACGATATTTACAGCGGAACGAGCATGGCTGCGCCGAACATGGCGGGCGCTATCGCTCTTCTTCGGCAGAATCTCAAAGAGCAAGGATTAAAAGGCAAGGCTCTTTCGGCGAGAGTCAATCAGGTGCTTATGAGTACCGCGACTATCGCCAGAAACGAGGAAAACAACCCCTATTCGCCGAGAAAACAGGGAGCGGGGCTTGCCGGTATCAAAAACGCTATCGAAACCGAAAGTTACATCACCGTTAAGGACGAAAACGGCAACGAAAGCGATAAAACGAAAATAGAACTTTACGACGATAAGATAAAGACCGGCGTTTACGAATTCTCGTTCACCGTCAACAACGTGTCCGGCAAAGAAGAGGCTTATTCGCCGAAGGTTTACGTTATGACGGAAACTCTCGCAACCGATAACAGGACGGTCGCGGAGAAAGCCGATATGCTCGACGACAGCGTTATCGAAATAACCGTCGGCGGCAGAAAACTCGGAAGCGGAGAAAACGTTATAGTCCCCGCAAACGGAACGGTTAAAGTAAACGTAAAAATAACGCTCACCGCCGAAACCAAGGCAAAACTCGACAAGAATTTCAAAAACGGAATGTACGTCGAAGGTTTCGTGTCGCTTGCCGGCGCGGGAGAAACGAAAGTAACGATAGGGCTTCCTTATCTTGCTTTCTACGGCGACTGGAACGACGCGCCTTTGTTCGATTACAGTATTTACGATATCGCGGAAAGCGAAAAGGACACCTCCGTTCCCGAGGAGGACAAACTCAAAGCGTCCGCCGCAGAAACGAGAGTTCTCGGTCAGTATTACGATGACAAATATATAATTGCGCTCGGTTCTTACCTTTACGAAATGTCGGATTCGGACGTAAAGATTTACGCCGAAAAAGAAAAAGCGGCGATCTCGATTTTCGACGAAAAGAACAATCGTTCGATATACGAAGTTTATATGGTTTACGCGGGGCTTCTCCGCGGCGCGAAAACGATCGATATCGAAGTTAAAGACTCGGTAACCGGAGAGATAAAATACCGCAAAACAAAGGAAAAAGTCAGCAAATCTTACGCGGCGGGCGGCGGAAACCGCGGCGCGATAATCATGCTCGAAATCGACGCGAAAGAATGGAATCTTCAATCCAATTCGTCTTACGACGTAACCGTTAAAGGTTCGCTCGATTACGAAGGCGGCGAACACCCCGCCAACGACGAATTCGATTTCACGTTCACCGTGGACTACGAAGCGCCGCAGATTCTCGATTATCGTATCCGTTTCGATCCTTACACGGAAAACAAAAAAGTAAAATACAACATTTATCTCGACGTAGACGTACAGGATAATCAGTACGTAATGGACGTTATGCCGTGTTACGTCAAATCGGACAAGGACGGAAACGTTCTGACGCTTGCTTCCAAATATCCCGTACCCGTTTACGGCGGAAAGGGCGAAAAGAGTACCGTTTCGATCAATATAACCGATTATTACGACGAACTCGTCAAGAGCGGCAAACTTTATCTTGCCGTCGACGATTACGCGCTCAATCAGACGAACTGCGTGATAGATCTTGCCTCGGCTCTCGAATATCCCGATCAGGCGATAGTTTCCACGGCGGACGGCAGGCTTACCGACGTCGGCGAACCCGGCGAGGCTAAGGATTCCGCCGGTGTTTCTTACGAATATCCGATTTACGATCTCGAAATGAAGATCAACGAACTTTACGCTCCCGTGATAAACGCTTCTCCCGACCAGACGCTCGGCAAATCTCTTAACTGGTACGTCAAATCGGGGCAGCAGTACGTTTCGGCGAAGGACGGAGAGATATTCGCAAAAGCGGCGGGCAAAGCCGTGCTTTATCTCAAAGACGGCGACGCCGACAACGCGAAGATTTACGCCTGCGTGGAACTCGTCGTCACGTCCCGGAAACTGAACGATCCGGTTATCGAGAAAATAACGCTCGAACCCGTATATAACTCGAGCGATTACGTGGTTAATATCGATTCCGTCGATCCGAGTTTCACGATGAATCCGAATCAGACGGCTCAGATAAGAGCGGGCGTGTCGCCGTGGTATATAACCGATTTCAAAGTCGAATTCGTTTCGTCTATCCCGGATATACTCAC
>ENA-OYXB01001022-OYXB01001022.1-human-gut-metagenome-genome-assembly--contig:-NODE-1022-length-11710-cov-10.047104_pt1 | contig 11710 bp, 8 predicted proteins | sample MGYA00244176_ERZ653409 | MGnify/ENA primary metagenome ERZ653409 (study PRJEB26926, sample SAMN06164912) | human gut metagenome | biome: ENVO:00009003; feature: ENVO:2100002; material: ENVO:00002003... | reverse complement strand
TCAGATAGGGTCTTATATAGGAACACTTATCTCCCGTTGGGGACATATCCTGAAAGGGGAACGGAAACAATTGCTGGCTGCCGGAGCCGGTGCGGGCTTGTCTGCCGCTTTTGCCGCTCCGTTGTCTTCTTCTTTGCTGGTAATAGAATCCATCGAGCGTTTTGATGCGCCTAAAACCGCCATTACTACCTTGTTGGCCGGCGTGGTAGCCGGAGGAGTGGCTAGTTGGATGTTCCCCACGACTCCTTATCATCTGATTAGTGCGGTCGTTCCCGGTTTATCTTTTATCCGTCAGGCAGAGCTTTATATTATCTTTGCCGCCCTTATGGCTGTCATTGCAAAGTTTTATTCGCTCATCGTTCCTTTCTTTCAAGAAAGGATACCTGCCATGAAACTCTCCATTCCTGTCAAGATGTTGTATTTATTGATCATAGCTTATGCCATATCGTTAACAGAGACGAATCTGACAGGTGGCGGAGAGCAGTTTTTGATGATGCAGGGAATGAATGGAACTCATGATATCCGGTGGCTTACTATCATGATGCTTATTCATTTTGTTTTTACGCTGTTTTCTCTTTCTTCGGGTTTGCCGGGAGGAAGTTTCATTCCTACCTTGGTTACGGGAGGATTATTGGGACAAATCTTCGGGTTGGTATTGGTACAGCGCGGATGGATAGGGTATGAGAATGTGAGTTATATGATGCTGATCGGGATGGTGGCTTTTTTGGTGGCTGTGGTGCGTACCCCTTTGACTGCCATTGTCCTGATAACGGAGATTACCGGTCATTTCGAGGTGTTCTATCCTTCCATCGTGGTAGGTGGGTTGACTTATTATTTCACCGAATTGTTACAGATAAAACCTTACAATGTATTGCTGTATGACAGGATGTTCCGTAGCCATAATCCGGAGTCTTCCGAAGAGGCTGGTGCCCGCTATCATCTTTTTGTCGAGATAATGGATGGGTCTTATTTTGACGGAAAGGAAGTGGATACATTGGCTTTACCTAATCATTGTATCATTCGTAGTATACATCGGAATCGTAAAAACTTACTTCCTCAGGGGCAAACCCTGGTTCCCGGTGATCAAGTGGAGATAGAAATGGATGCGCAGGATATAGAAAAATTATACGAACCGTTGGTCAGTATGGCAAATATCTATTAAAAGATGAGTCTAAAAAAGCCCCCGTTAAAGGACGAGGGCAACCTAAATGTTTTCACAACGGAATAATCCTTATTGTGACTTGCTTCAAATTAGTATTGCAAAACTATGAAATAAATATGTAAAGGACAAGTGATTATTAGAATAATTTGATAACTTTGAAAAGTTTTGATAAAATAGTTGTCTTATGAAAAATATAGTGGGTCTTGATTTGGGTACCAATAGCATAGGTTGGGCAGTAGTAAATGGAAGTGTCAATGACGATGGAAGTGAACAATTGGTTAAGATACAAGCTTCTGGAAGTCGCATCATACCTATGGATGCAGCTATGATAGGAGATTTTAATAAAGGTAATTCCATATCTCAAACTGCTGAAAGAACCAGATTGCGTGGAGTTCGTCGTTTAAGCGAACGATATCTGCTTCGCAGAGAACGGTTGCATAGAATTCTTGATATTTTAGGATTTTTGCCATTTCATTTTGCTCAAGATTTAGATAGGCATGGTAAGATAGTTAAGGGCAAGGAACCTAAATTGGCTTGGCGTAAGAATGAAGCTGGTCAGTTTGAATTTATATTCCAAGATTCATTTAAGGAAATGCTGGAGGATTTTAAGCTAAATCATCCGAATCTGATAACAGATGATAAAAAAGTACCTTATGATTGGACTATCTACTATCTCCGTAAAAAGGGATTGACTTCTAAAATTTCAAAAGAAGAATTGGCGTGGATATTATTGAATTTTAATCAAAAGCGTGGATATTATCAATTACGTGGTGAGGAAGAGAAAAAAAATGATAATGTTATGATTATTAATTCAAAAGTGATTGATGTTGTTAAGGCAGAGAAAGATAAGAAATATGAAAAATATTGGTATAATGTACTATTGGAGAATGGTTTATTGTATCGAGCTGCATTTTATAATGATATTTCTTTTTGGAAAGGACATACTAAGGAATTTGTTTTAAAAACTATTAAATTAAAGAGTGGGGGTACAAAACAGGAATTATCTTTTTTACCATCTTTTGATGAAATAGAAAAGATGGAGAAAAAGCAAAAAGATAAAATGTACTTCAAAATAAAATTGAAAACAGAAGCGGATATTGATCAGGCTCATAAGACTGTAGGTACCTATATTTATGATACGCTTTTAGGAAATCCTAGTCAGAAAATTCGTGGAAGATTGGTGAGAACCATTGAGCGTAAATATTATAAGGAAGAGTTGAAACTGATTTTGGATAAACAGAAGGAATTCCATCCGGAATTGCAAGATAGAGCATTGTATGCTGCTTGTGTTGAAGAACTATATACAATAAATGAAGCACATCGGAATAATATTGGTAATCGGGATTTTACTTATTTGTTTTTAGAGGATATACTCTTTTATCAGCGTCCTCTTAAAAGCAAAAAATCATTAATAGACAATTGTCCTTATGAGGAGAATCAGGGTCTTGATAAGGAAACGGGAGAGATAAAATCTTTTCCTGTAAAATGTATTGCTAAATCACATCCGTTGTTTCAAGAATTCCGCTTGTGGCAATTTATAATAAATCTGCGTATTTATAGGAAAGACCTGGCACAAGATGTGGATGTTACAAATGAGTTATTGAAGACAGAAGAAGATTATGTTGCTTTATTTGACTGGTTGAATGGTAAAAAAGAAATTGATCAAAAGGCTTTTTTGAAATATCCGGTTTTTGGACTGAAAAAAGAGATAGAGAATTATCGTTGGAATTATGTGCAAGACAAACCTTATCCATGTAATGAAACCCGTTCATTGATGTTGGCGAGGCTGGAGAAATGTGATATTTCTATTGAATTCCTGACAAAAGAGAATGAGGAAGCTTTATGGCATATATTATATTCGGTTGAAGACAAGAATGAAATAGTAAAAGCTTTGCAGAAATTTGCGGATAAACATGACCTGAATGCTTCTTTTGTTGATGTGTTTCAGAAATTCCCACCTTTTAAGAATGAATATGGTTCCTATTCGGCAAAAGCAATTAAAAAATTATTGCCTTTAATGCGTATGGGAAAATATTGGAGTGAGAATTCAATAGATAAAGGAACGCGTGAACGGATTGATAAGATAATAACAGGAGAATATGATGAGAAAATAGAAAATAGAGTGAGGGAGAAAGCAATTCATCTTGCTGATGTTTCTGATTTCAAAGGTTTGCCTCTTTGGTTAGTGTGTTACATTGTTTATGGTCGTCACTCTGAAGCAAAAGAAATAACCCAGTGGAAATCTCCTGCTGATATTGATTCGTATTTAAAATCTTTTAAGCAACATTCATTGCGTAATCCAATTGTTGAGCAGATTATTATTGAAACACTACGTGTTGTTCGTGATATTTGGAAACAAGTGGGAAATATTGATGAAATACATGTGGAGTTGGGGCGTGAGATGAAGAATCCGGCTGACAAGCGGAAGAAAATGACACAGCAAATGTCTGAAAATGAGAATACCAACTTGCGTATCAAATATTTGCTCACGGAATTTTTGAATCCTGAATATGAGGTTGAAAATGTTCGTCCTTATTCGCCAAGTCAGCAGGATATTTTGCGTATTTATGAAGAGGGTGTTTTAAATAGTGTTTCCGATTTACCGGAGGAAATATCGGATATATTGAAAAAGTTTACAGAAACAGACTTGAAGAAGGGTCCTTCAAGGTCAGAAATTTTGCGTTACAAGCTTTGGCTGGAACAGAAGTATCGTTCTCCTTATACCGGTGAAGTGATTCCATTAGGTAAGTTGTTTACGCCTGCATACGAAATAGAGCATGTTATTCCCCAATCATGTTATTTTGATGATTCTTTTAGTAACAAGGTGATTTGTGAAGCGGAAGTCAATAAGCTTAAAAGCAATTTATTGGGACATGAGTTTATAGTGAAGCATCATGGGGAGATAGTGGAACTTCCTTTTGGAAAAAAAGTAAGGATCTTCACTGTGGATGAATATGAGCAATTTGTGAAAGATAACTATTCGCGTACTCGTAGTAAAATGAAAAAACTTTTGATGGATGATATTCCGGAGGAGTTTGTTACTCGTCAGCTGAATGATAGTAGGTACATCAGCAAAGTTGTAAAGTCCCTTCTTTCCAACATCGTTAGAGAAAAAGGAGAGGAAGAAGCAATTTCAAAGAATGTAATTCCTTGTACCGGAGGAGTTACGGATCGTTTGAAGAAAGATTGGGGAATAAATGAGGTTTGGAATAAGATTATACTTCCTCGTTTTCAACGACTCAATGAGTTGACCGGCACAAATAAATTTACAACTAAAAATGTTGGGATTCAAGAAATTCCGACAATGCCTTTGGAATTGCAAAAAGGTTTTAATAAGAAAAGAATAGATCATCGTCACCATGCAATGGATGCCATAATAATAGCGTGTGCAAATAGGAATATTATTAATTATTTAAATAATGAGTCGGCAACAGCTAAGGCTGAATTATCCCGATATGATTTGCAGAAAATGCTGTGTGATAAAGCTAAGACTGATAATAACGGTAACTATAAATGGGTGATCAGAAAACCGTGGGCATCGTTTACACAGGATACATATTTGGCTTTGGAAAATATAATAGTCAGTTTTAAGCAAAATTTGCGTGTTATAAATAAAGCTACCAATCGCTTCTTGCATTATAATGAAGAAGGCAAAAAGATCTTTGTGAAACAGGGAAAAGGGGACAACTGGGCTATACGTAAATCCATGCATAAAGATACGGTATTTGGAGAAGTTAATTTGCGTAGGATAAAGACTGTAGCTTTAAATGAAGCGATGAAAAATCCTCAAAGCATCGTTGTGAAAGACTTCAAGAGAAAATTATTGGAACTTTGGAATTTAGGATTTGACGCGAAGAGAATAAAGAAGTACTTTGAAGATAATAGAGAAACTTGGAGTGATATAAATCTGTCTAAAATAGAGGTTTACTATTTTAGTAAAGATACTAAAGATCGATTCTTTGCTACTAGAAAACCGCTGGATACTAGTTTTGATAGAAAGAAAATAGAAAATAATATTACTGATACGGGTATCCAAAAAATATTGTTACGTCATTTGGAACTGAAAGATAATAATCCGGATATTGCTTTTTCGCCGGATGGTATTGATGAAATGAATCGTAATATTATTCAGCTGAATAATGGAAAGTATCATCAGCCTATCATTAAAATTCGTTGGTATGAACAGGCTGATAAGTTTGCAGTAGGTCAAACAGGTAATAAATTTTCTAAATTTGTAGAGGCTGCGAAAGGAACAAATTTATTTTTTGCTGTATACGAGTCGAATATTCTAGATAAAAAGACGAATACTATAATAAAGAAAAGAAATTATGCTACCATTCCACTGAATGTTGCAATTGAACGGCAAAAACAAGGTTTACCTGTTGCACCGGAAGATGAGAATGGTAATGACCCTATTTTTGTATTGTCACCTAATGATTTGGTTTATCTTCCTACTGATGATGAATTAGCTAATGGTATTATTGCCCAGCCTTTGGATAGGGGAAGGATTTATAAGATGGTAAGTTGTACGGGAAATGAAGGACATTTTATACCTGCGAGAATAGCGAATCCTATTTTACAAACAATAGAATTAGGTAGTAATAATAAGGCGCAAAAGGCATGGACAGATGAAATGATAAAAGAAATATGTATGCCTATAAAAGTTGATCGTTTAGGAAATGTCTTAGAATCAAGTAGTTCATATAAAAAATAATATATTCTTATTTTATGGAAGAAAACAAAGGACAAATTCTTTTATATCAAACGGTAGATGGTGAGTCAAGAATTGAAGTAACACTATGCAATGATACAGTTTGGCTGACATTAGATCAAATGGCAGAATTATTTCAACGGGACAAATCAACGATTTCACGCCATATAAAGAATGTTTTTGAGAGTGGGGAATTACAGGAAAATTCAGTTGTTGCATTTTTTGCAACAACTGCTTCTGATGGTAAAATATATCAAGTGGCTTATTATAATTTGGATATGATTATAAGCATAGGCTATCGGGTTAAATCTTACCGTGGTGTGCAGTTTCGAATATGGGCAATACAAATACTAAAAGAGTATTTAGTAAAGGGATTTGTAATGAACGATGAACTGTTGAAGCGTGCAGGTGGTGGAAATTATTTTGATGAGTTATTATCACGCATACGTGATATTCGTTCCTCAGAAAAGATATTCTATCGTAAAATTCTTGAAATTTATGCTTTGAGCATAGATTATGACCCAAGTACTGAGTCTACTCGATTGTTTTTTGCCACGGTTCAAAATAAAATGCATTTTTCGGTACATGGACATACGGCTGCTGAGGTTATTTACGGTCGTGCAGATGCAGGGAAAGATTTTATGGGATTAACTAATTGGACAGGAGCAGTGCCAAAGCGGAATGATATAGAATATGCTAAGAATTATTTGACAGATGATGAGTTGGATACATTAAATCGTATTGTAAGTTTGTATCTTGACTTTGCAGAATTGCAGGCTAAAAGTCATACCCCTATGTATATGAAAGACTGGATTCAAAAATTGGATGATTTTCTTAGACTGTCAGGAAAAGAATTGTTACAACATGCTGGTACTATTTCGGCTGAATTAGCAAAGAAAAAAGCAAATCTTGAATATGATGAATTTAAGAAACGCATTAGTAATCAGTTATCTCCTGTAGAAATAGATTTCATTGAAAATTTCGAAAAAGAGCAGAAGAAATTGCGAGGTAAGTAATATATTAACCTTTAAAATATGATACTATGATAAAGAAAACACTTTATTTTGGTAATCCGGCTTATTTGTCATTACGAAATAACCAATTAGTCATAAAACTTCCGGAAGTTGAGAAAAGTGATTCATTGCCGGATATCTTTAAAGAACAATCGGAAATAACGAAGCCGATTGAAGATATAGGTGTCGTAGTACTAGATCATAAGCAAATTACTATTACTTCCGGTGTATTAGAATCTCTATTAGAGAATAATTGTGCCGTTATCACTTGTGATAGTAAAAGTATGCCAGTGGGTTTAATGCTCCCTTTGTATGGAAATACAACTCAGAATGAGCGTTTCCGTCAACAGTTGGATGCATCATTGCCATTGAAAAAGCAACTTTGGCAGCAAACAATTAAGGCAAAAATAGATAATCAAGCATCTGTATTGAGAGTTTGTGTAGGTGAAGAAATGAAATGTATGCGAATTTGGGCGAATGAAGTGAAGAGTGGTGATCCAGAGAATTTGGAAGCACGTGCGGCTGCTTTTTTTTGGAAAAATTTATTTGCAGATATTATTGGCTTTACTCGTGACAGAGAAGGGATTTCTCCTAATAATTTATTGAATTATGGTTATGCTATACTTCGTGCTATCGTTGCTCGTGCTTTAGTGGCAAGTGGGTTGCTTCCTACCTTAGGGATCCATCATCATAATCGTTATAATGCATATTGTTTAGCTGACGATGTGATGGAGCCATATCGACCTTATGTTGATGAATTAGTATTTGGTTTAGTGAAATTGTATGGTGCAAATTTGGAATTAACAAAAGAAATAAAATCACGTTTGCTTGTTATTCCCACATTGGATGTACGTATTAATGGTAAACGTAGTCCGTTGATGGTGGCTGTCGCTCAGACTACAGCTTCTCTATATAAATGTTTTTGTGGAGAAATTCGTCGTATTAGTTATCCCGAACGATAATGGACCGTTTTAGTGAATATCGGATTATGTGGGTACTAGTATTATTTGATTTGCCAACGGAAACTAAGAAGGACAAGAAAGCTTATACTGATTTTAGAAAAAATCTACAAAAGGATGGCTTTACAATGTTTCAGTTTTCAATTTACGTCCGTCATTGTGCTAGTAGCGAGAATGCGACTGTTCATATAAATAGAGTTAAATCTTTTTTGCCTGAATATGGACAAGTGGGAATAATGTGTATCACTGATAAACAATTTGCTGCTATTGAACTTTTTTATGGAAAGAAACTACAAGGTGTAACTACTCCAGGACAGCAATTGGAATTATTTTAAAAATAAGAAATCCCGTCTGAAACGGGATTTCTTATTAGATAACAACTTTGTTTTTAATTCCTGAATATGTGTGTAACTAATTGGTAATTAGTTTGTAACATATATTCTGTTGTTTCCAATGGTTCAAAGATACTAATTTGAAAGCAAATCACAACCTATTCGCTTTAACCCCCCTCCCGTCCCCCGTTGTTTCCAATGGTTCAAAGATACTAATTTGAAAGCAAATCACAACACATTTCTTCTGCTGGTATGCCGAGGATATGTTGTTTCCAATGGTTCAAAGATACTAATTTGAAAGCAAATCACAACATTGGGGTGAAGCGTATTGTTCCATTCTTCGTTGTTTCCAATGGTTCAAAGATACTAATTTGAAAGCAAATCACAACACAAATATTCTATATATTTGCAGCGTGTTCGTTGTTTCCAATGGTTCAAAGATACTAATTTGAAAGCAAATCACAACGCCTCGGAGAACGAGAACCTGGCAAGGATAGTTGTTTCCAATGGTTCAAAGATACTAATTTGAAAGCAAATCACAACACCTGACAAGAGTACCAAACCGGGCGGCAGGTTGTTTCCAATGGTTCAAAGATACTAATTTGAAAGCAAATCACAACACCGGCAATAATGATATTGCTGCGATTTAAGTTGTTTCCAATGGTTCAAAGATACTAATTTGAAAGCAAATCACAACGCCCGGACGATTTTGCCGCGGAAGGCCAGAGTTGTTTCCAATGGTTCAAAGATACTAATTTGAAAGCAAATCACAACGTCATGAGTAAGAGTAATATTTGGAAGATGTTGTTTCCAATGGTTCAAAGATACTAATTTGAAAGCAAATCACAACTAGCGTCTTTAATGGAATTGTACGGGCGAGTTGTTTCCAATGGTTCAAAGATACTAATTTGAAAGCAAATCACAACACTCTTCTTGATCTTGAACACCACCTTGGTGTTGTTTCCAATGGTTCAAAGATACTAATTTGAAAGCAAATCACAACAATAAAAAGCCCCGAAGCGTATTCTCCGGGGTTGTTTCCAATGGTTCAAAGATACTAATTTGAAAGCAAATCACAACACTTGAGCTCGAAAAAGCTATTCACCGCTAGTTGTTTCCAATGGTTCAAAGATACTAATTTGAAAGCAAATCACAACAAGAAAAATCTTCTTGTCATATCAATTCCGTTGTTTCCAATGGTTCAAAGATACTAATTTGAAAGCAAATCACAACTGGATGATAGCATTCTCCGTTTGCCACACAGTTGTTTCCAATGGTTCAAAGATACTAATTTGAAAGCAAATCACAACCAGTATCGGCACCTGCTGCATTCAAGTCTGTTGTTTCCAATGGTTCAAAGATACTAATTTGAAAGCAAATCATAACATATTAGCTGAAAATCCCTAGTCGAGTAAGAAATCAAAAATTTCATCTGGGTTCTCATCTAGGTTTTCTGGGTCATCATAATAAGAATCTAGGTTATCAAGATAGAAATCATATTCTGATGATTGATTACCAAATCTCTGATCATACTGTTGTTGTGATAGCTTAGTAACTTTATCAGGATTCCTATCGGCATAAGCAGATGCCTCTTCTATTGACATTTGTTTGGTAGAAGTAAATACCAAGTAATATAATTGTGGCTTGGTATAATGAGTATCTAAAGTTACTTGTTGATAACCAGATTTCCTTGCAGTAACTATTACGTTTTCTGGTGTGATAGTAGTTTTCAAGATATAGGTATAGATTCTTTGATTTCTAAGTGAATCCCTTAGTAATTTAATTGAATCTACTTTAGCAAAGAATATAGAATCTCTTCTAAGTTCTTCTTTATATCGTTTTACCCTTTTGATAGAATCCTCTCTGCTCTCCTTTATATAAGGAGGAGTTACCCTCCTAGGTTCATTGTTTAATAGAACAAGACCCAGAAGAGAAACTCCAAATATAGAAAATGGAAGTAAAAGATGATTCGTTTTTGAGTTCATACCCACTAGTTTTGTATTGATCTTTAATATGAGAATTTAAGTACCTACCTCTTAGATTCACTTTTTAATAATCTTTTGAGTTGCTCTTTAGAACTTTATCATATCGGTATACTTTGTTATTTTTTAAAGATACCCATAGATGATGTTTCTTTACGTTGTAACCAATACCTTCTATATTAGAAGATTCTACTGATGTTATTTCTATTCCAGTATTCATTTTAACTAATTCAAGATATTCTTCTCTGTCCATTCTATTAAAATTTTAGAAGTCTTAACTCCGGATGTAATGCGTTGGTATATTTTTGAATAATTGCCCATGCTCTCAGATGTTATCCATTCTTCTTTCATTTTTCATAGGATATGAGAGCAAACATATAACTGATACTTTGTAAGAGTTTTATTATGTTATCTAATACCCCTCTTATTTCTCCCTCTTCAATCTGAAGAAGTTTTTTAAAAAGATAGTGATCTGTATCCTCTCAATTATGTTGTTTTCATTGATTCAAATATACTAATTTAGATATGAATTATCCTTAATTATTAATTCTTATTATATTAAAGAGTTTAAAGTGGGTTGGAGGTAAAACTTTGCAGCATATAATGTGTATATAGAAAAATTATACGAACCGTTGGTCAGTATGGCAAATATCTATTAAATTTGCCGTATGAAAAAGAAATTCCAGCTTGAAGTTCCGGGAGGAGCCGACAAAGTGTTGCTTCATACTTGTTGTGCTCCTTGTTCATCAGCCATCATAGAGTGCTTGATGCAGCATGGTGTCACTCCGGTTATCTATTATTGTAATCCCAATATTTATCCGTTGGAGGAATACATTATCCGCAAGGACGAATGTACGCGGTATGCCCAGTCCTTGGGATTGGAAATTATAGATGCCGATTATGATCATGATGCCTGGCGTTGTCGAATGGCAGGAATGGAGCAAGAGCCTGAAAGAGGAGGCCGTTGCTTGCGTTGTTTCAAGATGCGACTGCAGGAAACCGCACGTTATGCCCACGAACATGGATTCCCGGTTATCACTACTACGCTTGCTTCCAGCCGTTGGAAAAGTTTGGAACAGATAGAGGAAGCGGGCCGATATGCTACGGCTCCTTATCCGGATGTCACTTATTGGGAACAGAACTGGCGTAAAGGTGGATTGAGTGAGCGTCGCATTGCTATCATTAAGGAATATAATTTTTATAATCAGCAATATTGTGGCTGTGAGTTCAGTATGCGGAAAGAAGAAAAGGGAGGATGACGGGAATGAAGATGTTCAAACTGTGGATGGTTGTGATGTTATTGGGACTCTTGCCCGTTGTCTCAGAGGCGCAAGAAGACATAAATAATGCCATTAATGTACAGTTGGAGTATCTGAAAAAGTATCCTAAAGACAAAGACGCGCTTCGGAAAGTTAGTTTTCTCTATCTGAATAAAGCAGATTATGATCAGGCTATCTTTTATGGTCGACAATTGTTTGAGATGGGTTATAATGAACGGGATTACAATGGCGCTGTAATTTATTCTCATATTTGTCTGGGGCAGGCCCATAT
>ENA-OYXB01001021-OYXB01001021.1-human-gut-metagenome-genome-assembly--contig:-NODE-1021-length-11712-cov-5.174659_pt1 | contig 11712 bp, 11 predicted proteins | sample MGYA00244176_ERZ653409 | MGnify/ENA primary metagenome ERZ653409 (study PRJEB26926, sample SAMN06164912) | human gut metagenome | biome: ENVO:00009003; feature: ENVO:2100002; material: ENVO:00002003... | reverse complement strand
AGGTCTCGTGGGCTCGGAGATGTGTATAAGAGACAGGCCCATACCGGTAGGCCAAAATCTTGCGCTCGCGCTCCTGCAGCCGGTCCTCCAGGTAGTGGTAGAGCTTCTGCGACTGGATGCTCAGGTCGATGCTGTCCAGGATGTTTTCGTCCCCCTGCACAATGTCCATCAGGGTGATCGAATTGCCGTCCCGGTCCACGTCGATCGGGTCGCTGATCGAGACGTCCTGCATCGTCTTTTTCTTCTGCCGGAAGTACATCAAAATCTCATTTTCAATGCAGCGGCTGGCATAGGTGGCAAACCGCGCGCCCTTGCTGACATTGAAGCTGGATGCCGCCTTGATCAGCCCGATGGTGCCGATCGAGATCAGGTCCTCCTGGTCGCGGTAGCTGGAATAGTACTTTTTGATGATGTGCGCCACCAGGCGCAGGTTGTGCTCGATCAGCTCGTTTTTGGCCTGCGCGTCCCCCGCCGCCACCCGTGCAAGGCAGCTCTCCTCCTCCTGCCGGCTCAGCGGCTTTGGAAATGAGCTGCTGGACGTGACGTGCAGCGCCAGATATAACATCCGGCACAGCGCGGCCAAAACCATTGTGCTATACATTGCGCATTCCTCCCCTATCTTTTCTATCAGAATATGCGCCCGCTCCGGCGATATTGTCTGTCCACCCACCTCATTCCCCATTCATCGGTATCTCTTGGACGGTTCATCCTTCCCGCAAAATCTACTCAAATTGTATGGATTTTACAAAAAGTTAAAAAATTTGCCCTTTTTCCTTCATTTTCTCCCCCTTTCGATATGTGAATCTATACAAAATCTATTCAAGTGTTCACCTTGTTTACTGAAAAGTGTTGCATTTAAAAGAAAAATGCTATATACCAGTCGATTGCGTATTCAAAAAAACGATTTGCAATCCCTGCATCCATCATGCTACACTGCAAGTAAAGATTGTGCAATATGATCGTTTCTGGGCCCGAAATTAATCTTTTGTCACAATCAATCTGCATGATGTCTTGCGATGTCGAAATGGAGGAAAAGCTTACTATGAAGAAAAGACTGCTTGCTCTTTTGATGGCCGCTGCAATGATGATGGCCACCGCTGCCTGCGGCTCCGAGCAAACAACCGCTGAGACCAGCACCGAATCCACCACCACCGAGGAAGCTTCCAACGAGGAAACTGCCACCGAGGAGACCGCTGAAGAGACCACCTCTGCCGAGGACAACGATACCTTCACCGTCGCGATCAGCTATATGCCTGACTCGCTCTCCCCACAGACCGGCGGTTCGGATGACTACACCTCGATGACCCGTCCGCTGTTCGACCGCCTCTTCCTGGAAAACATTGAGGGCGGCCTGGACTACTACCTGGCTGACAGCCTGGAAGTTTCGGACGACGGCCTGACCTACACCGTTCACCTGCGTGAGGACGCCACCTGGTCGGACGGCACCCCAATCACCACCGCTGACGTACAGTTCAACGCTGACTACTCTGTATACCGCTACGGCTACAACCGCTACATCCGTGTAAACGGCGTAGACGGCAGCATGAACATCGTCGACGACCACACCGTACAGTTTATCCTGCCAGAGCCGTACAACTACGAGCGCGTCGTCCTCTCCGGCATGACCCTGTATCCTTCCCACGTATTTGACGGCGATCCGGAAGCTCTGGACAACGCCACCGACTACTACATCACCCCTGGCTTTGTCACCTCCGGTCCATACACTGTCACCGAGATCAACGAGGACAGCTTCGTCTGCACCGCCCGCGACGACTACTACAGAGGCACCCCACAAGTCAAGACCATCGTCATGAAGGTTATCGGCTCCGGCTCCACCAGAGCAATCGCCTTTGAGAACGGCGAGATCGACTATATGCGTCTGACCACCGCCGACGAGATCGAAAAATACAGCGCACAGAGCGACAAATACAACATGTTCTCCTTCCCGGAAGCACGTCTGAACTACCTGCAGATCAACCCATTTGGCCCTGCAAACCTCAACGACGAGCAGCGCCAGGCACTGTTCATGGCAATTAACCCAGACGAAATTCTGGCCGCAGCATACGGCTCGGATGAGCTGGCAACCAAAGCAAACTCGCTGGTAACCCCAGAGATCAGCCTCTACAGCGAGGACACCGAAGCATACACCTTTGACCTGGAGCAGGCAAAGAGCCTGGCAGAATCCTCCGGCCTTTCCGGCATGACTCTGACCTACATCTACAACGCAGACCGCCCGAACATGGAAGCGATCGCTGTTGTACTGCAGCAGCAGTTGGCACAGATCGGCGTAAACCTCTCGATTGAGGGCATGGATTCCTCCTCCTTCTTCCCGAGATTCTTCGCTGCTTCCTCCTACGGCTTCAACGGCCAGGAAACCACCTGGGATCTGGGCACCAACGGTTGGGATTCGATGCGCGGTTCCACCCTCAATCAGGCTTACTCCTACCTCGACCAGGCCGATGACGCTTGGGGCATGACCGAAGCTTGCGGCGAGCTGGCAGAGGCAGTCAACACCACCACCGACGAGGCAGAGGCAAAAGAGCTCTGCAACGAACTGATGGATGTTGCGATGGATCAGTACCGCATCTACCCACTGACCTACACCAACTACGTTCTGGTTTCCCAGAAGAACGTAACCGGACTGGATTGCAGCCCGATCGTACCTGAGTTTGCCGATTACCTGGGCATCTCTGTAAACGGCTAAACCTTTTTTGCAGTCAGAAAAAAACTGCCCTTGACTTCCAAGGGCAGTTTTTTCATAACGAAAGGAAAGATCCATGTTAAAATATTGCTTAAAGAAAGTCGGTCAGTTGGCAATCGTCATGTTGTTGATCTCCTTTTTTTCCTTCGCGATCATCGACCTTGCCCCCGGCGACATCTCCTCGATGTATCTGACGCCGGATATGACCGAAACCGAACGCCAGCTCATCACCGAAAAGCTGGGCCTGGACAAGAGCATGCCGGAACAGTACTTTGGCTGGCTGACCGAAGCCATTCAGGGCAACTTTGGCGTATCGCTCTCCTACAACACCCCTGTGGCGCCGATGCTGCTGCGCCGCCTGCCCTCCACCATCCTGCTCATGGGCACCTCGCTGCTGGTCTCTCTGCTGCTGTCCACCCCACTGGGCCTAATCGCCGGCTATAAAAAGAACACCTGGGTGGACAACGCCATCAGCAGCTTTGCCTATTTTGGCATGAGCATCCCGTCGTTCTACTTCGGCATGCTGATGATTATCCTCTTCACCGCCACCCTGCACTGGCTGCCCTCCTCCGGCATGCACTCGGTCGGGGTGGATACCCCGCTGGACACCCTGATGCACATGATTATGCCGGTGCTGACCATGGCGCTGGGCACCATGGCCTCGAAGATCCGCTATGTGCGCGCCAACACCATCGGCCAGCTCAGCGAGGAGTATGTCCTGGCCTCCAAGGCCAAGGGCTGCACCCCTGCGCAGATTCTGCGCCGCCATGTGCTCAAAAACACCCTGCTGCCGATCATCACCATCCTGGGCATGAACATGGCCTCGCTGGTCTGCGGCTCCTTCATCATCGAGAGCGTCTTTGGCTGGCCGGGCGTCGGCAGCTTTGCGATGGAGGCCATCGGCAAGCGCGACTATCCGGTCATCATGGCCTACATCATGCTCTCCGGTTTCATCCTGGTCATCGGCAACTTTGTGGCGGATATCCTGTATTCCTTTGCAGATCCGCGAATCAAGAGGGGGATCGACATTGCAAATGGAAAATAAAGCCAATCCAATCACCTTTACCGAAGACTCCTTTGCGCGCATCCAGAAAAAGCCCAAGGAGCTGGGAACCGTCTATCACCGCAGCGTCTGGAAGGACATCTTTCACGAGATCAAGTCCAACCCCGTCGCCGTCTTTGCGGTGATCTTTCTGACCGTCATCATCATCGCGGTGCTGCTGGCGCCTTTGAGCCCCTATGACCCCAACCAGCTGGACCTCGCCAGCAAGTTTGAGGGCCCCTCGATGCAGCACCTGTTCGGCTGCGACTCCTATGGCCGCGACTACTTCACCCGCGCGCTCTATGGCGGGCGCGTCTCGCTGCTGGTCGGCTTCTGCGCCATGCTGGTCACCGTCTGCATCGGCACCACCATCGGCATCCTCTCCGGCTATGTCGGCGGCAAGCTGGATATGCTGCTCATGCGCTTTACCGACATCTTTCTGGCCCTGCCCAGCATGCTGCTGATGATCGTGCTCAACACCATCTTAAAGCCCGGCATGGTCACCCTGATCCTGGTACTTAGCCTGTTCTCCTGGGCCTCGGTTGCCCGCATCACCCGCGCCGAGACCATGTCCGTCAAGGAACGCGACTTTGTCATTGCCTCGAAAAATCTGGGCGCCAGCACCTCGCTGATCGCCTTCAAGCATGTGCTGCCCAACATCTTAGGTCCGGTCATCGTAGCGGCTAGCCTGGGCGTTGCCAGCGCCATCCTCACCGAATCCTCGCTGAGCTTTTTGGGATTGGGCATCTCGATTCCAAACGCCTCCTGGGGCTCGATGCTGCAGGAAGCACAGGCCAACATCCTCGATCAGCCGCAGCTGGCCATCTATCCCGGCCTGCTGATCCTGCTGACGGTCCTGAGCTTTAACATCCTGGGCGACGTGCTGCGCAGCGCGCTGGAACCAAAGATTGTAAAATAAGGAGGAAACTATGAGTACACTTGTCAACATCAAAGACCTTTCCGTCTCTTATTTTACCTATGCGGGCGAGGTACAGTCGGTGCGCGGCGTCACCTTTGACATCGAGCGCGGCAAAACCACCGCCATCGTCGGCGAGTCCGGCTGCGGCAAATCGGTCACCTCCAAGTCGCTGATGGGCCTGATCGAAAAGCCGGGCGTCATCAAACAGGGCAGCCAGATCCTCTATGAGGGCAAGAGCATCCTCGACTTTACCGACAAGGAGTGGTACGCCTTCCGCGGCAGGGAATGTTCGATGATCTTCCAGGACGCGCTGGTATCGCTCAACCCCACCATGATGGTGGGCAAGCAGATTATGGAAAATCTGAAAAACCACAACGATGAAAACTTAACCCAGCAGCAGATTCAGCACAAGGCACAGGAGATGCTGGAGCTGGTGGGCATCCCGGACGCACAGGCGTGCATGCACAAATACCCGCACGAGCTCTCCGGCGGCATGCGCCAGAGGGTGATGATCGCCACCGCCCTGATCACCAGCCCCAAGCTGCTGATCGCCGACGAGCCGACCACCTCGCTGGACGTCACCATCCAGGCCCAGATTCTGGAGCTGATGAAGCAGCTGCAGCAGAAGATGGGCATGGCCATCATCATGATTACCCACGACCTGGGCGTTGTGGCGGACATGGCCGACGAGATCGTGGTCATGTATGCCGGCAAGATCGTGGAGAAGGGCAGCAGCGACGACATCTTCTATCACCCGCATCACCCCTACACCTGGGCGCTGATGAACTCGGTGCCGCGCCTGGATCTGGACAACAAAAAGGAGCTGGTCACCATCGAGGGCAGCATCCCGGACATGATCCATCCGCCCAAGGGCTGTGCTTTTTGCAGCCGCTGCCCCTACGCGATGAACGTCTGTGCCGAACACGAACCACAGATCCAGCAGATCGGCGGCGAGCACGGCAACCACGAGGTCAGCTGCTGGCTGATGGACCCGCGCGCCGACCGTTCCGGCGTGCCGTTTGAGATTGGAGGTGCCGTACATGCATAATCCGCAAGCAGAGCTGGAGGTCACCAACCTCTGCAAATATTACAAGGCCGGCAAAAAGAAGCTGCTCAAGGCGGTGGACGACATCTCGTTTACCATCTACAAGGGCGAGACGCTGGGCATCGTCGGCGAGTCCGGCTGCGGCAAGACCACCTGCGGCAAGACCTGCATCGGCATGTTGCAGCCCACCTCCGGCAAGGTGCTCTATCGCGGCAAGGACGTCCACCACCTGACCAAAAAGGAGCGCTTTGACTTCACCGGTCAGGTGCAGATGATCTTCCAGGACCCTTACGCCTCGCTGGACCCGCACCAGAAGGTCTATGACATTGTGGCGGAGGGCATCCGCATCCACAAGCTGGCCGCCTCCCAGAAGCAGGAGGAACAGATGGTGCTGGAGCTTTTGGACATGGTGGGGCTCAACTCGGAGCACGCCATGCGCAACGTCCACGAATTTTCCGGCGGCCAGCGTCAGCGCATCGGCATCGCCCGCGCACTGGCGGTCAACCCTGCCTTTTTGTTCTGCGATGAGCCGATCTCCGCGCTGGACGTCTCGATCCAGGCCCAGATCATCAACCTGCTCATCAAGCTGCAAAAGGAGCGCGATCTGACCATGCTCTTCATCGCCCACGACCTGTCGATGGTCAAGCACATCTCCGACCGCATCGCCGTCATGTACCTGGGCAATATGGTGGAGCTCTCCCCTGCGGCTGACCTGTACCGCCGCCCGCTGCACCCCTACACCGAGGCGCTGCTCTCGGCGGTGCCCATCGCCGACCCCGTCGCCTCCCGCCAGCGCAAAAAGATCATGCTCAGCGGCGATGTCCCCTCCCCGGTCAATCCGCCGGCGGGCTGCCGCTTCAGCGGCCGCTGCAGCAAGTGCACCGACATCTGCCGCAACCAAAAACCACCGCTTCGCGAGATCGAGCCAGGTCACTTTGTGGCCTGCCACCTCTACAATACGCTGTAAACCCATCGACCCTCTAAGCTTACATCAACAAGAAGGAGAATCCAAATGGAAGTTATCAAAACCCTCCCCGATATTTTCGAGGAATTTGGCGACCAGCGCCGCAAATCGTTCCTGCACGCCTACGAGATCAAGCAGAAAAACATCCCCTTTGTCGGCACCTTCTGCACCTACACCCCAACCGAGGTCATCATGGCAGCCGGCGCCATCCCGGTCGGCCTGTGCTCCTTTTCCGACGAGACCATCCCGGAAGCAGAGCAGGATCTGCCCCGCAACCTCTGCCCGCTGATCAAATCGAGCTACGGCTTTGCCAAGACCCAGAAGTGCCCGTTCTTCTACTTCTCCGACCTGATTATCGGTGAGACCACCTGCGACGGCAAGAAGAAGATGTACGAGATGCTGGGCCAGATCAAGGACACCTACACCATGGAGCTGCCAAACCGTCAGTCTCCGATGGGCCGCAAGCTCTGGCGCGAGGAGGTCATCGCCCTCAAGAACAAGCTGGAGGAGAAATTCGGCGTCGAGATCACCGAAGAAAAGCTGCGCGAACAGGTACATCTGTCCAACCAGAACCGCCTGGCTCTGCGCCACTTCTATGAGCTGATGAAGCTCGATCCGCCTCCGATGGCCGGCTCCAACCTGTACGCGGTGCTCTACGGCTCCAACTTCAAATTCAACCGCCAGCAGGCCATCGACGAGGTCAACGCCCTGACCGAGCGCATCAAGGCCGAATATGACGCCGGCAACCGCCCGGTGGAGAAGCGCCCGCGCATCCTGGTCACCGGCTGCCCGATCGGCGGCAGCGCCATGAAGGTAGTCAAGAGCATCGAGGCCAACGGCGGCAACGTCGTCTGCTATGAGAACTGCAGCGGCGCAAAATCGGTCGACGAGCTGATCCGCGAGGACACCGACGACATCTATGGCGCAATTGCCGACCGCTACTTGAACATCGGCTGTTCCTGCATGACCCCGGACGAGAACCGCTTCAAGCTGCTGGGCCGTCTGCTGGACGAGTACAAGATCGACGCTGTGGTCGAGGTCATCCTGCAGGCCTGCCACACCTACAACGTCGAGTCCTACTACATCAAAAAGTTTGTCACCGAGCGCGGCATCCCCTACATGTCGGTCGAGACCGATTACTCCTCCTCCGACATCGGCCAGCTCAACACCCGCTGCGCCGCCTTCATCGAAATGCTCTAATCCTGCCTGTGCAGCGCAAAAAACACCTCCGGTTTTGCCGGAGGTGTTTTTTTATCCTCCTTTTATCCTTTAGGACAAAGAGGATCTAGCCAAAGCACCAAAAGAAATTGTGAAAATGGTGCAAAATAATCCCCTAAAAAGCGACTTTGTGTAAAAAATAACAATAACTTTGTCAATTTAACTTGACAAAGCAGATGTGGGAGAGTAAGATTAGCGTGTAAAAAGCGATTGGGCGTTGCGGCCGCGGCCCACATGCGAGCATTAAAAATGGGAGGTTGTATCATTATGGGAAAGACAGCAATTATCACCGGCGGCTCTCGCGGTATCGGCAGAGCGCTTGCCCTGAAGCTGGGCGAGCTTGGCTACAACGTCGTCATCAACTATAGAAGCGACAGCTCGAAGGCAAAATCGGAAGAGCTGGCAAAAGAGCTGGAAAGCACCTATCACGTCGAGACGCTGATCGTCAAGGCGGATGTCAGCAGCTATGCGCACTGTGAAGAGCTGGTCAAGGCCACAACCGAAAAGTTTGGCGACCAGATCGACGTGCTGGTCAACAACGCCGGCATCACCAACAACTGCAACTGGATCGACATCAAGCCCGAGGACTATGAGCAGGTCATCGCGACCAACCTGATGAGCTTTCTGCACATGACCCATCTGGTGCTCCCCCACATGGTCAACCACAGCGATAAGGACCATCAGTGCGTCATCTGCAACATCTCCTCGGTCGGCGGCATGACCGGCGTCATCAACCAGGCCGACTACTGCGCGGCAAAATCGGGCGTCATCGGCCTGACCCGCGCGCTGGCTCTGGAATATGCCGGCAGAGGGGTGCGCGTCAACGCCATCGCCCCCGGCATGATCATGACCGACATGCTGCGCGGCGTCAACCAGGATGAGCTGCACGCCCTGGCCTCCACCATCCCGGAGGGCTACATCGGAGACGTCTCGGACATCGCGGGCGCGCTGGGCTATATCCTCACCGCCCCGTACCTGACCGGTCAGGTCATCTCCCCGAACGGCGGCTTTGTCCTGCAATAACCTAACAAAAGGCAGATAAAAAAAGATCCCCCTTTTAAAAAAGGGGGATCTTTTTTTATGCCGGTTGTGTTCCGTGCAGCAGCGCAAAGAGCTTTGCGGTGCGGTAGAGGTAGATTAACAGCAGGATGGAGATGACCAACATCACGATCCCCAGCACGCCCAGCAGGAGCAGCAGGAGGATCAGCAGCGGCGCCGCGCCGACCAAAAACAGCAGCGTGATGCCCAAGACCAAAAGGGCGGTGAGGCCGAAGATGGTGTAGAGGTACCACCGCCACAGCTTTTGCCAGTTTTGGGAGAGCTTTGGGTCATAGGGGGAGACTAAGTTTGCGCTGGCCGAGAGCAGGCGGTAGGTGGCGTACAGCCCCACCAGCACGCCGGGCAGCGAGAGCAGCAGCGTCCATGCGCCGTCCTGGCCGTGCCAGGAGAGGGCGCTCAAGGCAAAGGCGATCAATCCCGCTGCAATTTGCAGGATGCCGGCGCTGCGAAACTGCGGCTCGGCCTTGGCAAGGCGCATCATGACAGCGCCGCTGCCAATCCCCAAAGCCAGTTTCAAAAGCAGCCCCGGCCAGTACAGGGCGGGCAGCCACCCGGCCACCCGCTCGTCGGTCATCAGCGCCGGGATATTGCCCAGCAGGCTCAGCCAAAACAGCGCCCAAAAGCACCGGCTCCAAAGGCCAAACGCCTCCCTTAGCTGCTCGGAATAGACCGGCTGCTGCATCGGTTCCATCGGGTTTTCGTTCATCTGCACAACCTCCTTTGATTCGATCGCTTGGTACTTCTCAGGATAGCACGCGCCGGTGCGCCTGGCAAGACAAATGCAAAAACTTTGTCAAATGTACCACCTTCCCATCAGCGCCTTGTGCACTATGCTGTAGCCTCAGCGGCCCTTGTACTGCCGGCGGTACTCGGTGGGCAGCAGCTGTACGCTCTCCTTAAAGGCTTTGGTAAACTTGCCCTGGGTCTCATAGCCCACCTGCTTTGCGATCTGCGCGATGCTCTCATCGGTGCCGCGCAGCAGCTCCATCGCCTGGCGGATGCGGTACTCCTTGACATAGGTGGCCAGCGGCACCCCATACACCGCCTTGAACACCGATTTGAGCGACGAGGTGTTGATGAGGTAGCGCTTGGCCAGCTCCTCGATGGTGAAGCGCCGGTCGAGATTGTGCACCAAAAAGTCGTGGATCTGCCGGATCAGCTCGGTCTGCTGGGAGACATACTGGTTTACATCGCGCTGGCCGTCCGGCTCCAGCTGTCCCAGATACAGCAGCGCCTCCTGCACCTTGAGCTTGTAGCAGGGCACCCGCAGCGCCTCGGGCAGCCCATAGAGTCCGCCGAAGATGCGGTCGATCGGGGCGCTTGCCGGCAGGGTGAGCGGATTTTTCTGCTGGCAGAACTTTTGCCGCAGCAGCGCCGCGCCGATCCCGGCCTCCCGCACAATCTCCGGCTCGTGGCCCTCCAGCTTTTGCAGGTCTATCGAGATGCCGATTCCCTCATAATAGCCCAGCGGCAGATTCATCTGGGAGTCGGCGCAGCGGTCCTTGGTGTGGACGCACAGGTCCCCCGGCCCCAGATACACCGCGATGCCGTCGCGCATATTCCAGCCGATGCGCCCCTGGTGGCAGTGCCGCAGCTCCAGCACCTCGGGCGAGGGCGGGTGGTGAAAGCACACCCGCTCGCCCAGATAGCTGCTGATAGTCAAGGTGATCCCCTCATACAGGTGGAAGGTCTCCAGCTTCCCCCTGCCCTGGGTCTGGGCGTGCAGCGCCTCGCCGCCCTCTTCGCCGCGCGGATCGTACCGGTTTTGGATGCAAAATTCCCCCGGCGCAACCCCTTGCAGCTGTTGCTCGATCGAGCAGTTGCCTTTTGGCTGCATATTCTCCCTCCTTGCCGTCCGGCGCTACTGCCCCGGACAGGATATCTCCACCAGCTTTTCGATCATCTGGTGCAGCAGTTTGGCCTGGTTTGTCTGGGCTGCGCGGTAATAGACCTCCTTGCCCTCGCGGCGGCTGACGATCAGCCCGCTGCTTTTCAGCTGGCGCAGGTGGTGGCTGACCGCCGGGCTGCTCATCCCCACCATCGCAGACAGGTTGATGACGCACTCCTCGCAGTGGCACAGCAGCCAGAAGATGCGCACCCGGCTGCGGTCGCACAGCTGCTTCATCAGCTCCGAGACTTCCCCAAACGCCTCCTCGCACGGCATCTGCTGCAACAGCTGCTCGACGTGCTCCTGCGGCAGGTCGCTGTGATCGTGCGGCAGCTTGATTTGCTGCATCCTAACACTTCCCTTCCCGCTTTTGTGTTTTCCCCTATTGTACCACATTTTTCTGAAAACGAAAAGCCGCTTTTGCCCAATCGATCTTGGGGGCGGCAGCGGCCAGTGCGCCCGGCCTTTAGTCCATTCAGAATATTTTTTTGCCCAAACAGAAATACCACCTCTTCCCCCCTTGACCTTTGCCGGGTTTGCCGCTATCATATAGTTGAACGATTAAACAAGCGTTAAATCGTACAGGCGCTTGATCCGATACAACCAAAAGACGAAAGGGGCCAACCAAGATGAAAAAATCCTACAAGATCGAAGTAGACTGCGCAAACTGTGCCAACAAGATGGAGGCTGCTGCCAAACGCACCCCCGGTGTCAAGGACGCCACCGTCAACTTTATGATGCTGAAGATGAACGTCGAGTTTGAAGAGGGTCAGGACCCCAAATCGGTCATGCAGCAGGTGCGCACCAACTGCAAAAAGGTCGAGGACGACTGCGAGATCTATCTGTAAAACAACCGTTTGGAAAAGGCGCCGGTGC
>ENA-OYXB01001014-OYXB01001014.1-human-gut-metagenome-genome-assembly--contig:-NODE-1014-length-11750-cov-16.471997_pt1 | contig 11750 bp, 8 predicted proteins | sample MGYA00244176_ERZ653409 | MGnify/ENA primary metagenome ERZ653409 (study PRJEB26926, sample SAMN06164912) | human gut metagenome | biome: ENVO:00009003; feature: ENVO:2100002; material: ENVO:00002003... | reverse complement strand
GCGCATCGCTATGCTTTCGACCTGATTGCCAAGTACGATATCCTCTGTTATGCATGGGATAAAAACGAGCCGCCGTTCCGCCTCAGTCAAACCTGTATCGAACGCAACCGCAAAATGTCGGAAGACAATATGCAATTCGTCTATGAGCATTCAGACGATATTATGCAGGCATTAAAAAACGACTGAGCGTCGTTTTTTATCGACTTACGATATGAATATACCTTATCGCATGAGGTGTATATGATATATTTCGACTTGGAAAGCCATCTCGGTGCGCTCTATAAAATTGAGGCAATTGCTTGGGAAAACGGCAACCGGAAAGATTCTTTTTCTGCGGTTACAAACACCGATATGCCCGATGTCGTGAGACGCATTACGGGTATCACGCACGAACGATCTCTTACCGGCACGGATGAACGGGAAGCGGTGTTTGCGTTTTGGGATTTTTTGCAGCGCAATCATGCGGTGGCGCCGCAAAAGGCTGTCGTGAACGGAAAAGGGTATCACAAAATTTCCTGTATCGGCTACGGCGTTTCACGGGAACTTCAAAAAATATTCCTGCGCTTCGGGATTCGTGTCGTTTTCGACAACGAAGAGCGCGGCGACCTGTATGAATATACAAAAACATATTGCAATCATCTACCGCTGAAAAGTTTTCGCCAATCTGTGATGAACCGCTATTTTTCGATTCAAGAACGCGAGTTAAAATCGCTTCCCCTCTTGCATACGGCTCTTATACGGGAAGCAACAAGGCAAATAACGGAAGAGGAATGCGAAAGACTCGTGAACCGGCTGACAAACCTTTCGGCAAAAGACGAAGATTTACTGCGCTCCTGCGAACGGATCGGGTTCGATTTGTTCCGCATTCTCACGGTAAGCGAAAAGCGATTTACCGATACGGTATCGTTCCTGTTTGAGAGAACGAAAACTCGGCCGCATGCCGAGGACGATCGGCGCAGGATCGTTGCAAATATCGAAACAAGAGTTAAGAGATCCGACAGCGCCCGAATGATGCAACGGTTTGAAACTTCCCTCCCCGAACAGATACGGGAGATTTACCCGCTTGAATTGTCCTATAAAATTTTAGACGGTGAAGGAAGGATCGGGGCAAATCTGATCGAAATCTGCTATCGCAAAACAAAATTGCTCGTTGAATGCGGTTTGGAACTCGAACCCACGGAATCAGGCAAGGCAATACGCGAAAAAGTTCTGAACTCTCGGTATGACGCTTGTCTGGTTTCGCATTGCCATGCCGACCATGCGGGGCTGATCGATAAGATCGAAAAGAAGACAAAGGTTTATATAGGGCCTACCGCAAAGCGTATCCTGAAAATTACCGAAAAAAAGAAATACGATAAAGTGCTGACGTTCAACGGAAAAATGGACATCGGCGGGATAACCGTTACGCCGTATTTGTGCGACCATTCGGCAATGGACAGTTATATGCTTCACTTTTCTGCGGAAGGGAAAAGTATTTTATATACAGGGGACTTCCGCGGGCACGGCAGAAAGAGTTACTCCGCACTTCTGTCTCGTCTTCCGCAAGTTGACATTCTCATCTGCGAACGAACCAATCCCGCCGATATAAAGGCATGGAGCGAAGCGAAGCTGCAGGAAAAGTTCGGAGAATTGATGCGGGGAAAACGCGATATTTACGTATTGACCGGTACGATGAATGTAGACCGCATTGTAACGATTTATAAGGCAAGCCGTAAAACACGGCGACTTATACTGGTAGACGGCACTCAAGCACTGCGTCTCAATAAAATCGGCGGCAGCATACCGCACCCGCGTTCACATAAAGAAATAAAAGTCGTGCGTCCCTCCGCCACACGCAAATTTTCAGGTATGCAGCCATATACGATGCTGGTTCGGAGTTCTATGGCCGATGCACTGGCCAAATTGCTGGAAACACGCCCCGATTCAGCATTGATATATTCCATGTGGAGCGGCTACCGCGAAAAAGAGGAGATAAAACGATTGCTCGAAATATTCGAACGGCGGAATTGTCCGATTTACACTTTGCATACGTCCGGACATGCCGACAGCGACGCAATTCAAAAACTCATCGACACAGTTAAGCCGAAAGAGATAAAATACGTGCACGGAGAAGTATAGGATGATGATCAAAACGGGGATTTTTTGGTTTGTACGCGGCGAAATGATCGCGGACAGGTGCGATTATATCTTTGACGAGCAAAATCAAAGCGATTTTATCGACTATCCGTATTCCCATTTTGATATGTGGGATAAATTGAGCAATAATCAGTTTCCATATGCGGATTTTGCGACATACCCGCGCGGCAGACTGTTATTCGACGTGAAGAACGGACAATATCTTTTATACCTTGATCGCTGTATTACGGACGTAGAGACAAAAAAGCTGATACAATTCTATGACCTTGAAAAAGATGGGTATATCCTTTCCCGCGACGAGCATTACAGCTGCGATATGTGCTGCCGAATTTCATAATTTGATAAAACAGGAGAAAAACGGATGGCTATCATACAAAAAAAGCTTGACGAAATCAAGGCTTATATTCAAACGAATCCGCACGCCCGGGTCAGCATGAACGAAGACGTAGACCTGTTCACGGGTATCAAGAATAAAAAGTGCAAAAAAGGCAGCCGCGACATAGCGGCTGCCGGAGAAAAGCGATGCACTGTCAAATTTCGGTACCCGTTGACGCGTGCGTTGGCATTATACTTTGATTAGGGTCTGTGCAAACCTTCGGTGGATGAGTATTGCTTTGAGATATTATGTCCTTAAGAACATTCCGCCGAATGTTATCTTATAAAAAATACTTTACATTTTGGTTGTGTACGGGTATAATGCGGACTATGGAGAGGCTGATTTTTCTCAGAAAAGATCCGCTCACCGCGGCGGTGATCGTCTGTCTGTTTGCCGTCGGGCTCATCGGGCTTCCATATGAGAACGTGGGGGCGCTGCTTTCAAACGACCCGCTCAAAGCTTCCCTGTCCGGGATGATCATCTGCCGGGCGGCGGGGCTTGCGGCAATGCTCTTTCTGCACCGCCTGATCGGGTTTTTCTCCGGCCTGCGGTTGCGGAAGGGCTCTTTTTGGGCGCTTTTGCCCGCGCTTTTGGTGGCCGTGAACAATGCGCCGCTCATTGCGCTCTTTTCGGGGACCGCGGGGGTAACGGCGGGCGCAGAGCAGGTGATGTTGTTTGCGCTCGCGTGCGTCTTTGTGGCGTCCTTCGAGGAGCTGACCTTCCGCGGGATCGTCTTCCCGCTCCTGCTTTCTCACTTCGGCGCAGGGAAGCGTAAAAGGACAGCTGCCGTTCTTGCCTCTTCGCTGCTGTTCGGCCTCATGCACCTTGTCAACCTCGTCTCGGGGGGAGGGGTCGGAGAGACCTTTTTGCAGGCGGGTTACACCTTTCTGATCGGCGCGATGTTCGCCGTCGTGCTGCTTTGCAGGGGGGATCTTGCCGTGTGCATCGTCCTGCATACCGTCTATAATTTCGGCGGGATGCTCGTTCCGACACTGGGATACGGATCGTTTTTCGATCTTTGGAGCATCCCCGCCATTGCCGTCACGGCGCTCATCGGCGCCGCGGCGATCGTATTTTATCTCTTCGCGCTGCTGCGGCTCCCCGACGGCTGCGCAGAACGGCTGTATCGCCTCTCCGCAAGGCAGCGGTTCGTGCTGAACGGTGCGCTCACGGCGTGAGGTGCGGCAGGAAACCAAAAGATCTCGAATGATCGCTTGCAAATATTCCGTTCGGTTTTTCGCGGAAATCTTGACAGCAGCCTGCGCAGGCTTTATAATGAAGCCGTTCTCGGGGCGTAGCTGCGCTGCGGGCCGGGGATCGTTCGGAAGCTGAAAAGTGGAGGTGGCGTATGAATGATTTGAAAGATTATGTCTGCGAGGAATATGTAAGGCCCTTCTGGAAGGGGGATACCGTGCTGGGGGAGAGCGCCTTTGTTTTGGAGAATGCGCTCGGGGAACTCAGGCCGATCCGCCTTGCATTCCCCATCCGCAAGGTGATCTCGGTCCGAAGCGGAGACCTCCGCACGACGTATCGGGAGGGGGTCGACTATCGGGTCAATACGTACGGGGAACTCGAGATCGTGCGGGAGGGGAACATCCCCCGCCTTGTATGGAGCGATTACCGCTTCCCCGAATTTGACGCTTCGCGCGACGATCGGATGGCTTCGGCGGACGCTTTGGGCGCCTGGCACACGGGCGATCTGTTTTCCGATCGGGAAGGGATGCGCGCCTGGCAGATCGCCGTCAGCTACACGCATACGGAGAGCGACATCTATGACGTCACGCAGGGGAAGAGCGAAAAATTCCCGCGCCTGTTGCAGCTGCTCGGGGAAAAACGACCCGTGACCGTGGTGAGCTACGGCGACAGCATCACATACGGCTGGGCTGCGAGCGGGATGCAGGACATCCGCAAGCCGCCCTATTGTATGCCGTATGCGCAGATGATCGCGGACGCCCTTTCTGCAAGATTCGGCGCACCGATCGAACACGTCAACTGCTCGGTGAGCGGGAAGTGTACCGATTGGGCGGAGCAGGATGAAAATCTTGCGGGCGTCATCGCGGCCAAGCCCGATCTCGTCCTCCTCGCGTTCGGCATGAACGACGGGGGCGGGTTCCGGCCGGAAGTCTTTTCGGCGCAGCTGCGCAGCATCATGCGCAAGATTCGCCTCGTATGCCCGCATACGGAATTTTTGCTCGTATCGCCCATTTTGCCCAACCCGTTGGTCGCTTTTACGGCGGGGTCGTCCATCCGCCGCTATCACGGGGAATATCCGCGTGCGCTGCTTGCCCTGGAGCAGGAGACGGAAGGGGCGGCCTGCGCGAACGTGACAGCCGTGCATGAGCTGCTCCTCGAACGCAAGAGCTTGCAGGATACGCTCTCCAATAACGTCAATCATCCCAACGACTTCATGCACCGCGTCTATGCGCAGGTCGCGCTCAAAACGCTTCTCGGCGATATGTTTGCCTGAACTTCAAACTACGGCTATAAGCGGCGGGGGCTTCCTTTTGGGAAGCCCCCGCCGCTTATTTGACGCGCGTCAATAGTTGATGAGCGTCTTTGATTTGGAATCGAGGTTTTTCTTGTAGAAAGCGTGGGTGAAGGAGGTGTCGTCCAGGAGATAGTCCTCCTCGCTGATGCGGATCGCGATGGAGCTGTACTGCGGGTTGTCGTAGTCGAGCTCGTCGTTCTGAAAGGCCTTCCTGCACGCGTTGGGCGACATCCCGATCGTCTTATTGAATTCGTGTACCATCTGCGCATAGGAGGGGAACCCGACCTGTTTTGCGATCTCGGTGACGGTCAGCCCCGTATCGCGCAGCATACGCAGACTCTTGGAAATGCGCAGTTCGTTGACCGTCTGCATGATCGTCTTGCCCGTGTGTGCCTTGAATTGGGTCGCAACATACGATTTGTGATAGCCGACTTCTCTTGCGATGTCGTCGAGGGAGATCTTCTGGTTGAGGTGATGTTTGATATAGAGCTGGATCTTCTTGATATAGTGCGCCCCGTATTGCTCGTACGCGACAAGGCTCTTTGAGATCTCCATGAACAGCATGAGGATGTGCCCGCGGAGGATGCAGGCGTCCTCGAGGTGCATATTCGTGTTCATGATCGCGTAGATGAGGTCGCGCAGGGAGCTGTCGATCTTGGAGAGGTTGGGGATGACGGTGTAGCCGTCGGGGGAAAAGGCAAGTTTTTTTAAGCTGGTGCGCTCGATCAGGGCGGCGTAGCTGATGGCAAACAGCGTATTGATGCCGAAGGGCTCCTCCTTCTCATCGGCCTGCGGGATGAGCTCCACGTTGTAGATGACGACCTCCTCTTCCTCGATCTGCAGGCGGTGAAACAGATAGGCGTCCAAAAAGATGAGCTCCCCCTGATGCACGGCGATCTTTTCGATCTTTTCCGCCTCCGCGTCGGATGCCGAGCGCATGATCTCGACGTTGAAGCTGCCCTTGGCGGAGTACATCATCTCGAAATAGGAGTGATTGTGCATCCCCATGTAGAAGGATGGCGTGAACTTTTTGATATAACACGACATGGGTTTGAGCTCGCGGTTGCCGATGTCTTTGAAACGGATCTCTTTCATGTTCTTATTTTAACACAAATGTTCCGATGAATCAATGGCAAAAAGGCAAAAAAAGGGGCAACTTCCACAAAAATATATAAGTCACAATGAAATAAATTTGGATAAATTCGCCAAAAGGGGTTGTCGAGCACGGGGGAGGGGTGCTATACTTGCGGTGCATCGGATGTTAGAAAATCAAAAAAAGTATGATTTTCTGACATAAAATTAAAAAACGGAGGAGGAATTTATGACAAAATTGCGTAAAAGAGTGTCGGCTGTTACGCTTTCGGCGGCTTTGGCCGCGATGGCGGCAGGCTGCGTTGCAGGGTTCGTACCCCGCTTTGCAAACGCGGAAACAGACGCGGAAGCGGCAGAGCTCGCTCCGATCGCCAAGTATGAGTTCAAGGATGAAACCAACTTCGGCAAGGACAGCATGGGAAATTACGATATGTCCTACCGCAACTTATGGGTGGAAGGCGGCACGGGGCCGCTCCTCGACAAGGGCACAATGATCGAAGGCGGCGGCGTGGAGTTCAACGGTGAATTCTGCGTTGCACAGGATCAGAACAACAACATTTTCTCCGATGTCACCGCCTTTACGCTTGCCTTTGAGCTCAAGACGTCCGCTAATGAGGAGTGGCAGCACTATCTCGGAGTTGCCGATCATACCCAAAATTATCTTGCCGTTGTCGGACGCGGCGGGAATGCCGGTTCTGCCGAAGCGAGCCAGGCGGCTCTGAATGCGTACGGAACGGGCGCGGGGACATATTGGGACAGCGCATTTTTGAGCGATTCTTCCGCATGGGGCAAAGCAGAGACAGATTTCCAGAAAGTCATCATCAGCGCGCAGCCCGGCGGGCAGTTCAGGGTATTTATCAACGGAACAGAGTTTGTCAAGGACGGAAAACTCCCCGCAACGCTTGCGGAGGATTGGAGCCCCTACGATGCGTCGGTTCCGTTTTCGATCGGCGCACGTTATAACGGCGCGGCAGACAGAACTTCCAAAGGTGCGGTCAAGAACGTGGTGTTCTATGACTTCGCAATGGATGCGGACTGCGCGGCGGCATACAACGCGAACGGCAAAGTGACCGCGGATGACGTGAAGGGCATGACGACCATCACCGGCCTTTCCGTCACGGACGAATCGTTCGGCGAAAACGCTCCCACCAAAGTCACCCTGTATGCAGGGATGTCGGCGGAGGATATGCTCGCGCAGATGAATGAAGCCACTGCAACGGTCACGCTCTCCGACGGCTCGACGGCGACTGCGCCCGTCACCTGGACGAGCATCACGCAAACGGACGGCACCTATTATGCGAACGGCACGGTAGATACCGTAAAAGTCGGCTATGCGAACGTGTACGGCAGCACCGTCAGCTTTGCGCTCGACGTTGCCAAGATCGAGAACATCGGCGAACCGCAGTTTGAAGGCGAGGTCACAAAGGGCGAACTTCTCGACAGCATGACGGAAGAGGAGATGCTCGCGCTCATCAACACAGCGACCGTTACCGTCACCCTCCCGGGCGGCGCGACCGAGGAAGTCACCGTCACATTCACGCGCATCGAGGGCAATATGGGCGTCTATACCGCCTGTGCGGACGTCCTTCTCAACGGCGCGGCGGTCGGTACCGTCCTCGTTCCCATCGATGTGACCGAGACCAACGAGGGCGATATGCAGGAGCTCTTGCCCGTCGCCAAGTACGAATTTGAGGATGTCTCCAACCCCGGCAAGGACAGCATGGGCAACTACGATCTCGGCCTCGTTGCAAAAGAGGGCGGTGATACGAGCAATCCCTGGAAGACAGGTACGATCGAAAACGGCGTGATCTATTTGGACGGCACGGATATGCTTGCCTGCGCGGCGATGAACGACGTCGGCGATAACCTGGATAACGGCTTTACGCTCAACTTCCAATACCGTCAGGACGGGGCTCAGCTCAACGCCTGGAATACGCCGGTCGGGTTCGGCTTTAACGATTGGAATGTCAGCACAGTCTGCAGCTTCCGCGTGGAAGGCGGCTACAATCATCTGCGTGTCGCCGGGCACGGCGGCGTTGCGGAAGGGGACGGGAACACCTTCTACGGCCCCGTTGTCGTACAGGACGGCACGGACAGAATGCACAATGTGACGCTGAGCGTCCGCCCCGGTGAAAAATTCAACGTGTATGTGGACGGCGCGCTTGCTTATTCGACGGACTGCCCCGAAGGCTGGAACGTATCGCATTCCAACATGGCGTTCTCGATCGGCGGTGAGTGTGTCTGGGGCAACGGCTACAATTCCTTTAAGGGTTGGATCGACAACGTCAGTATCTACAACTTTGCGGTCAGCCTCGAACAGTCCAACGCATATTGGGAAAAGGGCAAACTGACGGTCGGCGATATGGACGGCGAGATCATCACCTCTATCGCTTCGACGCCCAAGTTTGAAAACGATGAAGTGACGAACGGCAATCTGACCGACAGACTGAGCAACACGCAGGCAGTCCGCCGCGTCAATCCCGCCACGGTGGACGCCGTGTTTGAAAATGAAGAGACGATCGCGCTCAACGTCACCTGGCAGGGCTTGGAACAGGACAGCGACGGCAAGTGGTACATCGTGGGCGTCGTCGATCCGAGCAACATCGGTTATGCGACCCTTCTGACGACGGCACAGGAAGTGCGGCAGGAAGTCACGGTGGAGCGCGTGGCGCGTGCGGTCAGCGTGGCTTCGGGCGTCAAGAACGGCTCGGTCACGGCAGATAAAGAGGAGGCATACCTTGGCGATACGGTCACGTTTACCGTGACGCCCGACGAAGGCTACGAAGTCGACAGCGTGACGGTCAACGGCGAAGCGCTTACGGCAAATGCCGACGGAACCTATACCTATACGGTGGAAGGCATCGAGGACATCGAAGTCTCCGCATCCTTCAAGGCTTCCTCGACCGAGGGCGGCGAAGGCGAAGGCGGCGAAGGCGGCGAAAGCGGCGCGGACGTCGGGTGCAACGGCGGCTGCAGCGGCGGGATCTCGAGCAGCCTTGGCATCGGCAGCGCGGTCGTCATTGCGGCATCTGCTGCGGCGGCGATCCTGTTCCTCAGAAGAAAAAAGGACGATAAGCACGAATAAGGAGGGTTTCCATTGAAACAGACGAAAAAGAAATGGCTTCAGATCGCGGGAGCCGTAAGTGTGGCGGCGGCGCTTGCGATCCCGATGACGGCGTGCGGGCCTATGGCGCCCGACGACGATGCTCCCTACGAACCGCCCGAAGAATGGCACGAGGAAGTGGTGGACAACATCACGATGTTCTGCAACGACTGGGAACAGTTCAACAACGGCGCCGCCGTCAGGAGCCCCGTGTATAAGGAGCTCGTCAAAGCGGCGGGTACAGAGCTGAAAGCGAAATCGACGGGCAATGAGACGTACTATTCCCAGCTCGATCTGATGCGCGTGGAGCAGCAGCTTCCCGAGATGTTCATCATCGACGGGCCGACCAATCCCGAACTGTACCGCGGCCTCATCCGCGACGGCGAGGTCATTCCCATCACCTACTACGTCAACGAGAACACCAAGGATAAGTATCCCTATCTCTATGAGTATCTCGAGCAGTTCTCCTACATGAAGACCAATCTGTCCTATGCGAAGAACGAGATCTGGTTCATCCCCGTCAAGTGGACGAACGAGAAGTCGCTCTACGTCAGAAGAGACTGGATCCGCAATCTTAACAACAAGATCGACGAGATCCTCGTGGGAGACGGCGTGGTGTCCGATGCGTCGGAGGTGACGGACGAGCTGCGTGCGGAATACCGCTTCAGCGAGGAAGGCCCTGCCGATCTCGGGGAATTCTACCGCCTTGCCCGTGCGTTCACGCTGTACGATCCCGACGGGAACGGGCAGAAGGATACCTACGGCTATGTGACGGAAGAAAACCGCGACATGGATTCCTGGCTGCACGTCGCTTACGACAGCCCCTGGAAGATGTGGGTCGCGGACGAGGAAGGCAACTATCACAATACGGCGACTTCGGACGGCTCCATGCTCGCGACGTCGCTGCTCAACAAGATGATCTCCGAAGGCTACATGAGCCGGGAAGTCGGCATCAATACGGTCGGCAACAAGCAGGACGACTTCGCGATGGGCAAAGCGGGCATGATGTACGCGCACAACTGGTACAACGTCATCAGCGCGAACATGATGAGCGCCGTCAGCGGGCTTTCGATTGAGGGCGCGCGCGACAGGATCCTCATCTGCGATCCTCCCGCAGGCGCCGACGGCAGCTTCGGCGGCCAGGGCAATGTGTATTACTACCGCGGGTGGTGCATCCGCGAGGGCATGAGCGTGGAGCGCCTCGAGGCCTGCCTCAACCTCATGGAATACCTGCACAGCCCCGAAGGCATCGAGCTCGTGACGTACGGCGTGTACGGCGAGCATTGGGAATGGGCGAACGACGAGGTCGGCGGCGAGCGCGTGACGCTCTGCGAACCGGACGGGCAGGGCTTCGTGCAGGAGCTGCGCTGGACGGACTACGCGGCGTTTGCAAGCTACCTCACCTATACGCCGCCCGAAGCCAAGGCGCTCCTTACGAACGGCGATATTCTGGTCGAGCGCGACTCCGCTTCTGCGGCGACGATGACTATCTCCGATTATCCCGACCTGTACACAGAATCGATGATCAAGTATCAGGCGGGTGCGTATGACTTCTTTGACGAGACCGTCCTTACCATGATCACCAATTCCTCCCTGACGGCGGACTGGACGTTCGACGCCAAGACGTGGAAGACGGATTGGAAGGAGAAGATGTATTCCGTGAGCGATGCGATGCGCTCCGCATGGGATGACTTTGCCGCTCAGTACATGGATGTTTACTACGGCAGCCTTATGGAACAGGAGTACAACGAAGCGGTGAAGTCCGGGAATATGGTCAAAGTCGGGAAGATGCCCGACTGAGCGAAAGGATGCAGCGGGAGCCGGGATCTGTTCCCGGCTCCGATAATAAAACAACAGACAGGAGGTCAGCATGAAAAAACTTTTGGCGTGTATCTGTTCGGCGGTCTTGCTGCTTGGCGCAGCCGCAGGCTGCACTCCCGCAGAGAAAGAGCCCGGAGACGACGGAGGGGATAAAGTGATCGACAGAACAAAGCTTGCACAGATCTCGCCTACCGTTTATGATGTCGATGAGATCGTCACGGCAGAGGAGACGGAAGCCGGCGACGTTCAGAGCTGGCAGGCGCAGGTGTTTACATCCAACGGCGGCAACAACGATGATCCTACGCCGAACGCGGTCATCCACAGCCCCTGGCATACGCTTGAGATCAACGGCACGCAGGTACCCGTCTATACGGCGCGCTGCGGCAAGAGCTCCCATTCGTTCGCCTGGGTGGATGTCGTCGACCATCAGGACGATTTCATCCTCGAAGTCAAGCTCACCATGCACAGGACGTATGCGCAGTGTGTCGTGCTGCCCGAAAGCAGAGAGGTGAACGCCTCCGTCGACGGAAAAAACATCACGTCCTACATCAAGGCGTACGGGTCTTTCACCTATACCTTTACGACAAGTGAAAGCGCGAAAGTGACCGACCCTACGATGACGCCTCTCACCATCATGGTCACCAAAGAGGAAAAGCTCGAAGTCCCCGTGGGATACGACGTACAGTACATCGAACCCGGCTATCACGAAAACGACGAGCTTGAATTTACCGAAG
>ENA-OYXB01000996-OYXB01000996.1-human-gut-metagenome-genome-assembly--contig:-NODE-996-length-11929-cov-5.469092_pt1 | contig 11929 bp, 9 predicted proteins | sample MGYA00244176_ERZ653409 | MGnify/ENA primary metagenome ERZ653409 (study PRJEB26926, sample SAMN06164912) | human gut metagenome | biome: ENVO:00009003; feature: ENVO:2100002; material: ENVO:00002003... | reverse complement strand
GATGAAGGCTATTCATTTGTATCTAATGAGTTGTCGGATTTTTTGTGGTTTGATTATCCAATGCAACTCTTTTGCAGATTTTTAAACAGCTATGTTGATTTTGAAAATAAAGCTGTGTATTTTGATACCGATGAATTTAAAGATAATTTAGATGTAATGATGCAGATGTTGACGATTTCTCAAAAAAACAATACAAATGAATTGTTTGACGGATTGTATATAAATCGGTCATTTCCGTTGATGGCAGGAAGTTATTCTTATTATCAATCTATAAATGAAACACCTGTAGTTTTTCGTGGATTGACAAAAAACAAAGATGTTAATTCCGCACACATACAGGTTGGATATGCAATTAATAATAATACACAACTAAAGGAGCAAGCACTTGCGTTTATAAAATATACTCTTAGTGATGAAATTCAAGAAATTGGTGCAACAGCATCAGGAAGTTTGAGTTTTCCTGTGAATATGTCTGTTTACGATAATGCTAAGCTTGTTGCCGGCTCAAGAACGGATGATAACAATAAAATTATCGGGATTGACAACGATTTTATGAAAGCATACATTGACATTGCCGATAATGTAAACTCTTGCACCTTGTATCGAGATGTGTCACATTCATATTATAATGACAATGTTATCGGTGACATTGTTGACAATTATATAAATAAAGGTATATCAAAGGATAAATTTATTCGTCAGCTCTCGGCTGCTACGGAAATTTATTTGACTGAGTAGGAATAAATTATGAGAAAATCTAAATTAACAAGAAAACAAAAAGAACATATAGCAGCATACCTGTTTATATTACCGTCTTTTTTAGGCATAGCGGTGTTTTATATTGTGCCGTACATAATTTGTTTTACAAAAAGCCTGTATGTCGGCGATACTTTTGTGGGCATAGAAAATTACATACAGCTTTTTCAAAACAACACATTTTTGCTTGCACTTAAAAACACGGGCATATTTACAGTTACGGCGATACCGTTGTTAATGGTGATTTCGTTTTTAATAGCGTTGTTTCTTAATTCTTTTAATAAAATATCTTCCTTTTTCAGAAGTGCATTGCTTATTCCGGTTGTAGTTCCGATTGCATCTCTGATTTGCGTGTGGCAATTGGTTTTTGATGATTACGGTGCAATCAACGGATTACTTAATTCACTTGGATTTAATACTGTTGAATTTTTTAATTCGGAATGGTCTATGGTGATGATCGTTTTTATTTATGTGTGGAAGTACTGCGGATTTTGTGTGATTCTTTTTACGGCAGGCATTGCCAATGTTTCGCAATCTCTCTACGAAAGTGCAAGGCTTGACGGTGCAAAAGCTCATCAGCTTGTAACTAAAATTACTATACCTATGATTGCACCAACTACATTTTTTGTTTTTCTAATGGAGCTTATTTATTCATTTAAAATTTTCCGTGAGGTATTTGCTTTGTTTGGCGATTATCCAAACACCAATGTGTATTTTTTGCAGAATTTCATCAACAACAATTATTACAATCTTAACTATCCAAGATTGTCGGCGGCATCAATTGTCTTATCGCTGTTTATAATTATTGTGCTGTTTATTTTCTTCTGCTTTGAAAGGAAACACAGCTATTCTTGAGAGGTTTGTTATGAAAGATTCGGTTATGAAAATACTAAAATATATTTTGCTGATTGCTGTAACTGTGCTGTTTTTGTTTCCTGTCATTTATATGCTTGCTTGTTCATTTATGACAGGTTCACAGGTAAGCGAGATGCTCAATTTTTCTGACGGAAAATATAAAGAACTCAATATGATTCCGAATATGGTAACTTTGGAGCAGTTTTATCAGACTCTTTTCAGGAAACCCGAATATTTGTTGAAGTTCTGGAATTCGGTTGTTTGTACTTTTCCGACAGTAATCGGTCAGGTTGCAGTATCATCATTGGCGGCTTTTGCTTTTGCAAAATTGAAATTCCCGTTCAGGGACAAGCTGTTTTTCATATACATAATTTTGCTCATTCTGCCGTTGCAGGTAACTCTTGTGCCTGATTATATGATTCTTGAAAATATGAATTTGCTGAATAATTTTCTTGCGGTAATTTTACCCGGAACTTTTTCTGCATTCGGGATTTGTCTTTTGAGGCAAAGTATAAAATACATTCCCGATTCCGCAATTGAGGCGGCAAGAGTTGACGGTGCGTCATATTTGAAGATATTTACTAATATTATTCTTCCGCAGATTAAGGGTGGACTCATAACACTTGCGTTGCTCTGCTTTATTGATAATTGGAATGTAGTTGAACAACCGCTGATTTATTTTGATAATGTGGGTATGTATCCGCTTTCCGTAACGCTTACTGATGTCGGTAGTTCGGATTACGGCATAATATTTGCCTGCGGAGTTATATTTATGATTCCTGCATTGCTTATTTATCTTTACGGACACAGGGATATTGATTCGCCTTTTGTCGGAACTGATAAGGGATAGGAGAGAGGTTTTTATGAAAAAAGATAAGCTAAAGAGCGTAGTGTTGAAATTTTCAATTGTATTTTTTATTGTGATTGCATTACTTACATATTTTTCAAAAACAATCAATAATATGCTCCTTCCAAAGGTCAAAGTGGTTTCGGTTCAAACAGGTGTAATTGACGATACCGCAGGTTCAAATGATATGAAAACACATTATCTTTTGCCTGTTTCATCGGTGGATGGGGCAGGCAATACGGGAATAGTATTTGTTATAAATAAAACCGAAAACGGTGATGCAACAGTTGAAGAGGTTTCGGTGGATATATGTAACAGTGACGAGCTGTATTGCGAGGTGACATCGGACTCACTTTTTGGCGACAGTCAAGTTGTATATAAAACAACCAAGAGTATAGAAAACGGTTCAAGTGTTTATATTGAGGAGGAAACAGTGTGAGCAAAAGAAAAATTGTTTCGTTTCTGTTACTGCTGTTGCTGACTGTGAGCGTTTTTATTGCGAATATTATAATTATTGAAAATGCAAAAGGGCAATTACCTGATGTTACTCAATTAACTTATGATAAAAATTCCGAAACTGCTCCAAAAACGGTTTCTGAACTTGAAAAGCTGTTTGAACGGATTACTGACAAAGGCATAGCTTTTTGTTCCGAGGGTAAAGAAACAAAAGTTAAGGAAGAAACCGTAACTACGGTACTTGTGAATGAAAACTGGTTTTCGGATTATAAGACCGAAATTAACGGCGAAAATATTTCAATCCAAAACATAGATAACAGAGATAAGGTTGCAATAATCGGAAGTTCTCTTGCTCTCAAACTGTTTTTTACAACAGATGCAGTCGGTAAAAAGATTTGCATTGACGGAAATCAATATACAATTTGCGGTGTGATATGCGAAAATGAAAGTATAATAAATAAGTTTTCTGCTGATGACAAACAGAGAGTGTATGTTCCATATACAACATCCGAAAATTATGGTGACAGAACGGTTGATATGATTGTTTACGATAACTCGGTATATACGGGAGCAATTGTTGAGCAAATGGATTTGCCGCAGTATTATTCGGTTAATCTAAATGAGAAAAATCAAACGCTCTCGTCATTTGAACATATTTTATACCTTGCAATATTTATCGGATTTAGCATTATTGCATTGAAGTTGTGGTATAGGTTCAGTAGAAAATTTTTTGAGGAGATAAAAGAAAATCTCAAATTAAACTACTTTCTGAAATCGCTAAAAAATATTCCGTTAAAATATGTTGCACTTGTGCTCGTTTTTGCAGGAATACCTGCCGTGCTTTTGATTGTGTTTAATATTTGTGATTTCAGCATTTTTATCCCCTCAAAATATATACCGAATGATAACATTTTCGACATTTCAAATTACCTGAATGTGCTTGTCGATAATGCACAAACACTAAACTCACAAAGCCTAACAGGAAATCCAATGCTTGTAAATCTGTTCTCAAGAACATTTACAGCGTCACTGTGGCTGACAATAATATTTTTGATTAGTATTATAACCGTGCTTTTAAATTTGACAGAATTAAAACTTCATAAACATAAAAACACCTACAAGCAGTAACTAAACTTGAAACCGAACTCAGACCTTTGAAGAACACCAAGGATTTCTTTAAAAAGATTATTATCAGCCAAACTTCAATGAAGTCTTGGACGTATGAGGACGGAATACTTCATCTTGGACTTTATGAGTTTCTGCTGAATGAAAATTCCCTTGAATTGTAAACTTAATAGGCTCAATGTCAATAGTTGCGGAAAGCCGCAAAATAAGAATGTATGAAATTTATAAGCAACAGAAATTGTAAAAGAGCAAGTGATACACAACTAAGAACAAGGCACAGCTTACAGAAAAATCCGTTCAGCTGTGCCTTTGATTGTGTTTGTGAAGTTGTAATGCTATTTTTATTACGGCTTTGTCAAGAAAAGTGTGTAAGTTTTTTAAAATCATAAAAAATTCGCAAATTGCAATAGGAAGTTTAAACAAATCTTTTAATACCATGACAATCGAACTTGAAATTTGTAAGTTGCCACAATTAGGAGTGTAGTAACAAACATTCAGGTAGCATATGTCTTATCTGATTGCTCTTTGGTGCTATGTCAAATTTCAATTTCGGGTGTGTCCGACAGCTATATGAAATCCCTGCCGACACATAAATTTACCTACACAAACGGTAAGGTAACTAATATTACCGAATACGGTACTGACGGCACAAAGGGCAGTACAACGCGTACAGGCGGTAAGGTAACGGTTGACAGTTCTGCTGCAACAGAAGAGGAAGGTTATTATCAGTATCTCGGAACAACTTCACTAAAGGTTGAAAACCCTACAAGCGAAGATAATACCGCATTCTTTACAGGTTTTGCACTGATAATAACTCATTGGGTAACAAGTATATCTATCAGAATGTAAAAGTAGGCAGAGCGGGAGTATCGTTTAAAATTAACGGTACTGCAAAGGCTGATTCTGTTCCGCTTTCAAATGAAAACAGAACATTTGGCATTGCACTCAATATTTACTACAATAACAGCAGTACACCTGAATTCCATTATCAGAACTTTAGTGCTAACACAGACGGTTACCAGCAGGTATCACTTTCTGTAACTCCTGAAAAAACAAATGAAGTTGTAAATTATATTGCATTTGCGTTTGTTTACGGTTATAATGAGAATGAAATGACGGTTGATAATGCGGAAGTAAACATTTCACCGTTAATTCAAAGCTCCGAAGATTCTAAGAATGAAACTTCTGAAAAAGAGGCTGTTGACGAAGAAGTCTTATCTGAAAGTATTGATAAGTCAAAGCCGTATATGCAGATAAGCTCTGAATATGACAACACAGGCAACTATGTAACTTCTGAAACAAATGAGCAGGGAAGTACAACAAAGTATGCTTATGATGCAAACGGCAACAAAACTGCTGTCACAGACGGAAACGGTAATGTAACTAATTACACCTATGATACGAACGGAAATGTATTGTCAATAAAGAACGGTACTTCCGGAAATGATTATTCCTATACAGGCTCAGGCTATGTATCGAAAATCACTCATAACGGTTTTAGTTATTCATTTAATTATGATGTATTCTATAACCTTCTTTCAACAAAAATAGGCAATGTTGCAATTACAAGCAATACCTATGACAGTAACGGCAATCTCGCAAAAACAACCTACGCAAACGGTGATTATTTTGAATACACCTACGATGATTACGGTAATATTACTTTAATAACAGGCGAAACAGGCAAAATTGCCGAGATGATTTACAACAAGCAAGGTCTTGTTACAAAGGCGGTTGACTATTCAAGCGGTGAAACCTCATATTACTACTACACATTCGACGGTTCGCTTGAAAGCGAATATCGTACATCATCTGACGGCAGTCTTACTCATTATATTGTTACCGATTCAGACGGCAATACAGTTGAAAAAACATTTGTAAATGGTCAGACAAAGACCATTACAACAGGCACAGATAAAGACGGAAAGTCATTTGTAAGCAATGACGGTGTAACTAACGAAACATCAACCGATGATTTCGGAAGAGTGTCAACTGTAACAACAAAACAGAACAAGAGCGATACCGTATTTACAAAGCAGTATTCTTATTACCACGGTAGCGAAAGCAATGCTACAACCAATATGGTTGGCGGAATCAGCTATAAGTTGAGTTCTGATAAGGTGCTTGGCTACAGTTATAATTACAACGATACAGGTAATGTAGAGAATGTGTATGAAAACGGTAAAAAGGTAGCCGTATATACATACGATGAACTAAATCAGCTTGTATGGTATGCAGATACCCGAACAGGTCGCTATATCAGAATAGTTTATGATAACTACGGTAACATTCAAAAAAGGGAATCGTATTCACTCGGAACTAACTGGGCACCTGTAAAATTACTTGAAACAAGAACCTATTCGTATGATGATACTAACTGGAAAGATAAACTCACCGAGTTTGACGGCGACAGTATTACATATGATAAGAACGGCAATCCATTGACATACCGTGATGATATGACTTTTGAGTGGGAGAACGGAAGAATTCTCAAGAATATAAACACTTCCGATAAAGCTATTCAAATGAGCTATGACTCAAACGGAATGAGAACGCAGAAGTCTGTTGACGGAGTGAAAACTAATTATTATTACGACAGCAGTAATAACCTTTTCGCACTCACTCAGGGCAGTGATACGCTGTTCTTCTATTACGATAATTCGGGTGAAGTAATGTCAGTTTCCTGCAATGGTACTATGTATTACTACATCAAAGACCTGCAGGGCGATATTACCGAAATTGTTGATAAGGACGGCAAAGCAGTCGCAGAGTATGCCTACGATGCGTGGGGCAATATGCTCACCGAAGACAACGGCACACTCACAGTCGGCAAACTGAATCCGTTCCGCTATCGCAGTTATGTTTATGATGAAGAAACAGGCTTGTACTATCTCCAAAGCCGTTATTATGACCCACTCACAGGCAGATTTGTTAATGCGGATGTGTATGCTGACACTCAATCAGGCACACCGCTAAGCACAAATATGTTTGCTTATTGTGAGAATAATGCGATAAATAAATCTGATGATGAAGGAAAAGATGCTTGGTGGATACAGTCGCCAAATAGTGTTCCACTTATTTTAGGGAATGCTGGGCATACATCACTTTTATTGAAAGAAAAATCAGGGTATTGGTGGTATTTCTATTGGGGAGATAGAAGTGTTCAGTTGTTATTTATAGAAACTTCTTCCCTAAGGGAAATTACAGGTAAAGTAAGAGATCAGATCAATTATTATAACAGGAACTATTCTAATAAATTTGGTAAGTTGTACTATTACGAAAATTATACGCAAGCTATACAATTTTCTGGGCATTTTGAAAATAGTATTAAAGAAATTAAAAAATTTATCAGTAATAATCAGTATTCATATAGCTTTGGCATTAAAAGAAAGATTTATGTTAGGTTTAGATATCCATCAAAAAAATATAAAGGTAAAGACCGACCATTTTCTCATATATTAACTAAAAATGACTTTTACGATACATTGTTTAATAATTGTTTGCAAGCCAGTGCTTATTATTTAAAGTATGGTAGTTTAAATAATAACGATGTGCAATTCAAGTTACAACTGATGCATGTGGGTACTGTTCCAAAATTTGCCATAAACAAATTTAAAAAATTTGGAAAATGGGTAACATATTCACATAGTTCACGAAGGTTTTAAGAAAGGTTTTTAAAATGAAAAGGAAAAAATCATTAAAAGTCATTACTATTGCTTTGATATTTTGTTTCTTTGCAGTTGCAGGAGTGGTGTATTTTTCACTTACCAGCGTTCCGCAACATAATGTTAAGATTGAAAATGAGTCGGATAACAATAGTTATATGAATACTTGCGCAAATGTAATGTGTAATTTGGCAAGAGTTGGTGACAAACTATATTACAATGCGGCAAACGACTTTTTTAAATACGGAACATATGAAATCACTTCGGACTATACCAAGCGAATTTATTGGAAAGGTCCTGCAATTACAAGTGAATGCCTTGATTTAAACCGTGTTTCCAGTGAGAATATTTTTTCTCCTTATATACACAATGACATTGTTCAGTATTATGATTTGAATCAAAAACATTATGAGGAATATTTGAAACTGCCTGATACTAATAGTGATAACGCTTCGCTCGAAGAATTGTTTGTTGTAGGTGATGAACTCTATTTCAGCTATTCTGAATTATACAGTGGCAATGTTATAGGCGATACTATGGTAGTTTACGGTTTCTACAACCTTTACCGACAAGATGAAAATGATACAAAGTTAATATTGTCGGTGGATAACCTTGATTTTGACTATATTTCAGATCTTCGATTTTATGATGAATATATTTATTTTGTTGCAGGAAAGAGAACAAGCGATAAAGAAGACGCTTCTACAAACCTGTTCCTTTGTAAATATAATCCAAATAACGGAAAGTTAGTTTACAAAATTCCTTATACTCTAAGCAGTGACTTTGTCAAAATTACCTGCTTATCTGCCGTAAATGATAAGATATACGGCATGATAGTTAATCAATCTGATAACGGATATGAAACAGTTTATTGTGCGGATTTAAAAAACGGTACTATAAATACATTGTTTAAATCAAATGCAGGTATGGTTATCAACAGCTACAAAGATAAGGTGTTTTTATCAGTTGAAAACGGTAAAGACAAGGGAATATATTCAATTGATACTTCAACTGACAAAACTACTAAAATATTTAATGATGGTATCGAGTTGAATGGTCTTTATATCGTAGATTCAAAATACCTATATTTCACAGATAATGCATATTTTAACCTTTACAGAATAACTCAAGACGGCAAAAATCTTGAAAAAGTGTTTGGCTGATTTCATTATCATGTTAAATGGAGCTATAAAAGTATATAAGCAATAATTTAGGGGGCTCATTCGAGCATCCTAATATTAGATGTATTCTTCACAAGTATTTTTTACATTTATCTGTTTTTTGAAAGCGAATATCGCACATCATCAGACTACAGCCCCTTATGATAATTTTTTTATTATCATAAGGGGTGATTTTATTGTACATTTTTAGCGATTAGGCAAATGAATTTATCTAACAGAAAACGCATAAAATAGCAATAAAATAGTTTGACTAATATATAATATTGTGTTAAAATTATGCGAAAAGGGGGGGTGACAGCCCTATGGAGCAGTATATGCCGATAGTGTGGATAGGCTTTGCGATATTTATGTTGCTTTGTGAAGGCTTTACAACGCAGCTTGTGTCAATATGGTTCGTTTTCGGCTCGGTTTGTGCCGCCATAACAACTATATTTACAAGCGACATAACAATCCAGTCGACGGTGTTCCTTGTTGTGTCACTTGTATCGCTGATTGTGACACGACCGCTTGTGAAACGCTTTAAAAGGCGTAACAAAACAACCGGAACAAACGCAGACCGCCACATCGGTCAAGTCGGGTTTATGCTCACAGATTTAACCGATTTTGACGAAACAGCACAGGCAAAGGTCGGTGCGGAAACTTGGACGGTAAAGTCCGACAAAGCACCGCTTTTAAAAGGAACAAAAGTTAAGGTTCTTGCAATCGAGGGCGTAAAGCTAATTGTAGAACCCGTAACAGAATGAGAGGTAAATAATGTTAGGACTTATTATTTTAGGTATCATCCTTTTAATCCTGCTTATAGTAATCGTAAGCAATGTCAAGGTAGTACCGCAGGCACACGCATATGTAATTGAAAGACTTGGAACATATCATGTAACTTGGTCAACAGGCTTGCATGTAAAAATTCCGTTCATCGACAAAATTTCAAAAAAGGTTTCATTAAAAGAGCAAGTGATCGACTTCCCTCCACAGCATGGAGTGAATAAAACGATACCTTCTTGTAAATCTTGAAAACAAAGGAAATATCGCAGAATTGAAGATAATCAATAACAATTACTTATTTAATATTTTTAACATCTGAGCCATAGGGCTCTTTTTTTATGCCCAAAATTCTCATAAACTTATTTTTTGTGTTGCAAGAATGACTGATGAGGACGGTGGGCTTCGCAAACTTCATGCTCAATCAAGTTCCTTAATATCTCCGACCTTCAGGTTAGCTATATCACGAATGTTGGTGTTGGACATTGATTTTTTAGTTTGGAGAGGGATAAAATGCAGAAATTGCGGCGTTCGTGTCGTATCGTGAGAGGTCAGCAAAAATAATCGTGTTGATTAGTGCGAAAATTAAAGGAAATATCATTGATTTTTACACGAATATCTGCTATACTATGGTCAGTACCTTTAAGGAGGACTGCTTATGTATAGAAAGATTATGGGCTTCTTGGAAGCGTGGAAAGAAAGCGAACACCGCAAGCCCCTTATTTTACAGGGTGCAAGACAGGTCGGAAAGACCTATTCCATTCTGGAGTTCGGGCGTACTCACTATGAAAATGTGGCATACTTCAACTTTGAAACCAATCCAAAGCTGAACGAAACCTTCGAGGAAAACATCAGCCCCGACTATCTCATACCGATTTTATCTCATATCGCAGGTCAAACTATCGTAACGGAAAAAACTCTGATAGTCTTTGACGAGGTGCAGCTCTGCGAAAGGGCGTTGACTTCGCTCAAATACTTTTGCGAGAACGCTCCGGATTATCACATCATCGTTGCAGGTAGCTTGCTCGGTGTTGCGGTCAACAGAGCAAAATTCTCTTTTCCCGTAGGAAAGGTCGATATGAAAACGCTTTATCCTATGGATATGGAGGAATTTATGTTGGCACTCGGTGAGGACGATTTGGTAGAGCAGATTAAAAAATGCTTCCAAACCGATACGCCCCTGCCGTCTGCCTTACACGATGCTGCAATGCAACTTTACCGTCAGTATCTTGTGGTCGGCGGTATGCCGGAGTGCGTGATGCAGTTTGCCGAAACAAAGGATTATATCCTTGTCCGCCATACGCAGGACACGATACTTGCAAGCTATCTCAATGATATGAGCAAGTATAACAACTTGAATGAAATCAAGAAAACCAGACTTGCCTACGATAACATTACCGTTCAGCTCTCAAAGAAGAATACCCGTTTCCAATATAAGCTGATTAAGAAAGGCGGACGGGCTTCCGAATTTGAAAATGCGATTGAATGGCTTTGCCTGTCCGGTATCGTGTCACAAGTCTACAAGGTCGAGCAAATCAAAAAGCCGCTTGAAAACTACCGTGATATTGATGCGTTCAAGATTTATGTGTCCGACTTAGGATTGCTTTGTGCCAAGAAAGATTTAGCCGCCAATGATATTCTCTATATGGTAGAGGAAATTAACGACTTCAAGGGCGGTATGGCGGAAAACTATGTCAATGTGCAGCTCTCCATTAACGGCTACCACACCTATTATTGGGAGTCCGAGCGTGGGGCTGAAATTGATTTTATCATTCAGCGTGACGGTCAGCTTATTCCTATTGAGGTCAAGTCTGCCGACAACACCAGAGCAAAGAGCTTGAAGGTCTATATGGACACCTACAAGCCCGCTTATGCAATCAAGCTCTCTGCCAAAAACTTCGGCTTTGAGAACAATAAAAAAACTGTTCCTCTCTATGCCGCATTTTGTATCTGAAATCAATATTGCAACAGTAACGCTCACAGAAAATGTGGGCGTTATTTTTTTCTAGTCTTTTTATGCCTAAAATCCCTGTGAACTTAGAAAAAGGTGGTAAGAGCAGTTTGTTGTTTAAAATAAAAATGCTATGACTGGTTGTTTGAGGTTAAATTAGAATTTATTCCGATTACGGAGGTAAAATCATGAAAAAATAAATGTGGCAGTTACAACACCCATAAGAATCAGGCTATTAATGCTGCAAAGGGTTCATATGTTACTTTCCATTATTAATGAAGTGAATTTAACCTGTCTCTTATACACATCTCCGAGCCCACGAGACCTCTCTACA
>ENA-OYXB01000982-OYXB01000982.1-human-gut-metagenome-genome-assembly--contig:-NODE-982-length-12055-cov-13.914333_pt1 | contig 12055 bp, 10 predicted proteins | sample MGYA00244176_ERZ653409 | MGnify/ENA primary metagenome ERZ653409 (study PRJEB26926, sample SAMN06164912) | human gut metagenome | biome: ENVO:00009003; feature: ENVO:2100002; material: ENVO:00002003... | reverse complement strand
GGAACATACAGATAAGAATACTAAGAGAATTTCCATAGTAACCGGAACACACGGAGATGAGCTTAACGGTCAGTATGTGTGTTATAAACTTATAGAGACAATTAATGAACATCCGGAATATCTTAACGGAATAGTTGATGTATATCCGTCAATTAATCCGCTTGGCATAGATACGGGATGCCGCGGTATTCCCATGAATGACCTTGATATGAACAGGGTATTTCCGGGAACGGATTCAGGGGCAATGGCGGAGCATATAGCATATAAGCTTACGCAGGATATAATAGGAAGTGATATGTGCGTAGATGTGCATTCGTCCAATATTTTTATCAAGGAAGTGCCGCAGGTAAGGTTAAGTCCGGAGAATTATGACAAGCTTCTGCCGTATGCCAGACTTATGAATTCTGACATCATATGGGCATTATCATCATCGGTATATCTTGAATCATCACTTGCGAATTGCCTTAATATGTTTGGCGTGCCGTCGCTTGTGGTGGAGATGGGTGCAGGTTCGAGAATTACGAGAGAATATGCCAGACAGACACTGGATGGAATTTTCAGGCTTATGAAAGAACTTGGGATATGGTCAGGTCCTGTTGATGAAGTGAAGAATCCGATCATAGCTAATCCCGGTGAGGTATCAGCCATACATGCATGCCGTTCGGGCCTTTTTATACTTGAAGATGCCCAGATCGGAGTCAATATAACCAAAGGCTTTAAGATAGGCAAGATAGTAAGTCCGCTGACGGGAGAAGTACTTGAAAACATTATTGCACAGGATGACGGTTTTCTGCTTACTTTAAGGGAACATCCGGTAGTATATAAGGGAGCAATCATGGCCCGTATATGTAAGAACCATACATCCGGCGAGGATAACGGTAAAGGCGGTGCATCCTATGTATAAAGAAGAGTTGTACACACTTGAAGGAATTTACAGAGATACATTTAAAATTAACGGATATCGCTTCGGCCACGGCGATAATTCGGCATGCATTGTAGGATCGTTAAGAGGTAATGAGTACCAGCAGACATACATATGTTCACAGCTTATAAAGGAACTGCGTAAGCTTGAAGAACATGGTCAGATTGCCGGGAATAAGTCAATACTTGTCATACCGTGCCTGAACCAGTATGCGATGAATATAGACAGACGGTTCTGGCCGCTTGATGATTCGGATATTAACAGAAAGTTTCCGGGACATATAGCCGGAGACACAACGCAGCAGATTGCGGCCAATATAATGAATATCATCAAGGGGTACAGCTATGGAATACAGCTTACCAGCTTCTATATGCCCGGTAAATTTGTTCCGCATGTCCGTATGATGGAGACAGGATTCCAGAATCCGAGCCTTGCGAATCTGTTCGGGCTGCCATTTGTGGTAATAAGAAAGCCTAAACCGATGGATACAACAACGCTTAATTATAACTGGCAGATGAGCGGCACAAGTGCTTTTTCAATCTATACTAACTGCAGCGATTACATTGATGATGTGTCAGCCAAGCAGGCAGTAGCTTCCATATTAAGATTTCTCACCAGAATGGGTATTATTAAATACAATAATCACAGCGGTTATATAGCCGAGGTCATCAATGAAGATAATATGACACCTATTTTATCCGGCGCAGCCGGATTCTATAAGAGGTTATGTGACCCGGGCCAGACGGTATACCGCGGCGATGTAATTGGAGAAATAATAGACACGAGCAGCGGAGATGTTATCAAACAGGTAATTTCGCCGACTGAAGGCATGATATTTTTTGCTTATGCCGCACCGACAGTTATGGAAGATGCGGTTGTTTATAAGGTAATAAGAAGATTACATGAATAAATATAATTACACAACCAACAAAAAGGAGAATCCCATGAGCAACGTAAAGAGAGTTTATTCTGAGAAAAAACCTGAATTCGCCGTAAAGGCAAAGGAACTTAGCGAGGAGATAAGCAGTTATCTGAATATAGATACTGTGACCAATGTGCGTGTCCTTATAAGATATGATATTGAAGGAATAACCGAAGATACATATCGCAAGGCACTTGTAACAGTATTTTCAGAACCGCCGGTAGATATTGTGTACGAAGAAGATTTTGAACACAGACCTGGCGAGCACGTATTTGCGGTAGAGTTTCTTCCGGGACAGTTTGACCAGAGAGCTGACAGTGCCGTTCAGTGCGTTAAGCTTCTCCGTGAGGATGAAGATGTAGAGATCAAGACAGCTACCGTATATGCGGTTGAAGGCAGTCTTACTGACAGCCAGCTTGAGAGCATTAAGAATTTCTGCATTAACCCGGTTGATTCAAGAGAAGCGAAGATGGATAAGCCGGAAACTCTTGTCACGATATTCCCGGATCCGGCAGATGTTAAGATTTTTGACGGATTTAAGGATATGCCGGAGACCGAACTTAAGGAGTTGTATTCATCCCTCGGTCTTGCCATGACATTTAAGGATTTTCTTCATATACAGAAATATTATCATGACGAGGAACACAGGGACCCGTCGATGACGGAGATAAGAGTTCTTGATACGTATTGGTCGGATCACTGCCGTCATACAACTTTCTCAACTGAACTTAAGAATATCAGGTTCGGCGAGGGATATTACAGAAAACCTATCGAGGATTCTTTTGATAAATATAAGGAAACATTCGGTGAACTTTATGCCGGCCGTGATGATAAGTTTGTATGTCTTATGGACATCGCACTTATGGCAATGAAGAAGCTTAAGAAAGACGGAAAGCTTCAGGATATGGAAGTTTCCGATGAAATCAATGCATGCAGTATTGTTGTTCCGGTAACGATTGACGGTGTAACTGAGGAATGGCTTGTGAATTTCAAGAACGAGACACATAACCATCCTACGGAGATAGAGCCGTTCGGTGGTGCTGCCACATGTCTTGGCGGTGCCATAAGAGATCCGCTTTCGGGACGTACTTATGTATATCAGGCAATGCGTGTCACAGGTGCGGCAGATCCTACGGTTTCACTTGATAAGACGATGGCCGGAAAGCTCCCTCAGAAGAAAATAGTACGCGAAGCAGCTCACGGTTACAGTTCATACGGTAACCAGATAGGACTTGCAACAGGTTACGTTAAAGAAATATATCATCCTAATTATGCAGCCAAGAGAATGGAAATCGGTGCTGTTATGGGCGCTGCTCCGAGAAGCGCTGTTATAAGGGAAACATCAGATCCCGGAGATATCATCATTCTCCTCGGCGGAAGAACCGGACGCGATGGCTGTGGCGGAGCTACGGGTTCATCCAAAGCACATACGGAGAAATCAATAGATACATGTGGTGCAGAAGTCCAGAAAGGTAATGCGCCTACAGAACGTAAGATTCAGAGATTATTCAGAAGACCTGAGGTCAGCAGTCTTATCAAGAAATGTAATGACTTTGGTGCCGGCGGTGTATCCGTAGCAATCGGAGAACTTGCAGACGGCCTCAGAGTATCACTTGATAAAGTTCCTAAGAAATATGCGGGACTTGACGGTACAGAACTTGCTATTTCCGAGTCACAGGAGAGAATGGCTGTTGTCGTAGACCCTAAGGATGTGAAGGCTTTCCTTGAGTATGCGAACGAGGAAAACCTCGAAGCTGTTGAGGTTGCTGTAGTCACAGAAGAAAAGAGACTTATCCTTGAATGGAGAGGCAAAGAAATCGTTAATATAAGCAGGGCATTCCTTGATACCAACGGAGCTCATCAGGAGACGGATGTTGTTGTCAACATTCCGGAAGAGAAAGATAATCTCTTTAAAGCACCGGAAGTTAAAGATGTCAAGGCTGAATGGCTTGAGACGCTTTCAGATCTTAATGTATGTTCACAGAAGGGTCTTGTAGAGATGTTTGACGGTTCAATCGGAGCCGGATCGGTGTTCATGCCATATGGCGGTAAATATCAGCTTACCGAAGTCCAGACCATGGTTGCCAAACTTCCTGTCCTTAAGGGCAAGACTGATTTCGTGACGATGATGAGCTATGGTTTTGACCCGTACCTTTCATCATGGAGCGCATACCACGGCGCAATCTATGCTGTTGTTGAGTCCATGGCTAAGATTGTCTGCGCGGGCGGTGACTTTAAGAAAATAAGATTTACTTTCCAGGAATATTTCAGAAGAATGACAGAGGATCCTGCAAGATGGGGCGAGCCTATGAAAGCTCTTCTCGGTGCATTTGATGCACAGATGGGATTCGGTCTTCCGTCAATCGGCGGCAAGGACAGTATGTCAGGTACATTTAATGATCTTGATGTTCCTAATACACTTGTTTCATTTGCTGTTGATACCGGAAGCTATAATGATATAATCACACCTGAATTCAAAAAAGCAGGCAATAAAATAGTTCTCTTTGAGATAGAGAGAGATGAATATGACCTTCCTGTATATTCACAGGTTATGGCACTTTACAATGCGGTTGCCAAAGCTATTGCAGACAAGGCTGTTGTCAGTGCATATACCCTTAATGCAAAGGGTATCGCGGAAGCAGTCAGCAAGATGGCATTCGGTAACAAGCTTGGAGTCAGGATTAACGCAGATTATGACAGCAGTGAGTTCTTTGCACCTAAATACGGATGTATTATTGCCGAGGCTGATCCGGAACTCCTTGATAAGATCGGCTGCAAATACACTGTGATCGGTGAAGTTACCGATGACGGAACATTCACATACGGTGATGCGGTAATAAGTGTCGAAGAGGCATTGAATACATGGAAGAAACCTCTTGAAAAGGTATTCCCGACAGTTGCCGTTAAGGGCGGACAGAAGCTTGAAACGCCTGTTTACAATGCAGACAGCATCTATGTATGCAAGAATAAGGTAGCAAAGCCTACGGTATTCATTCCGGTATTCCCGGGAACCAACTGCGAGTATGACAGCACCAAGGCGTTTGAAAATGCCGGAGCCAACGTAGTTACCAAGGTATTTAAGAACCTTACGGCAGCGGATATAAGGGATTCGGTTGACGAATTTGAAAAAGCAATCAATCAGGCACAGATTATTATGTTCCCTGGCGGATTCTCAGCAGGTGATGAACCTGACGGTTCAGCCAAGTTCTTTGCAACGGCATTCCGTAATGCCAAGATCAAAGAAGCTGTAGATAAGCTCCTTAACGAACGTGACGGACTTGCACTCGGTATCTGTAACGGATTCCAGGCACTCATCAAACTGGGTCTGGTGCCTTACGGCAGGATTACAGAACAGAAGGCGGATTCACCGACACTTACAATGAACACAATCGGTCGTCATATATCCAAGATGGTATACACCAAAGTCGTATCAAATAAATCACCATGGCTTGCAGGTGCCAAACTTGGCGGTGTATATGTAACACCGGCTTCACATGGCGAGGGAAGATTTGTTGCTGACAAAGAATGGCTTGACAGACTTTTTGCAGAAGGAATGGTAGCAACACAGTACGTTGACATTGACGGTAATCCTACAATGGATGAAGAGTGGAACGTTAACGGTTCATACAGAGCTATTGAAGGTATTACAAGTCCTGATGGCCGTGTATTCGGTAAGATGGCGCACGTTGAACGTAAGGGAGATGCTGTTGCGGTCAATATCTTCGGTGAGCAGGATTTGAAAGTATTTGAGTCAGGCGTTAAATATTTCAAATAGAAGAAAGGCAGATTAAATGGCAGCTAACGAAGAGAAAAATAAAGGCGGAACGCTTTATTCCGGCAGATATCTTGAGGAGCAGGAAATGTCTCCGAAGGAACTTAAGAAGCATAGGAAAGAAGAGAAAAAGGAAGCAAAGCGCGTTAAGGAGGCCAATAAAACGACTTTTCAGGTTGCAATGGAATATGTAAGGGTAATCCTTATAGGTGCACTGGTGGCATTTCTTTTATGCAAATTCGTAATTGTAAATGCCGAGGTGCCGTCGGGTTCCATGATTCCTACAATTAACATAAAGGACAGAATGATAGGTCTCAGAATGACATATTATTTTACCGATCCTAAGCGTGGTGACGTGGCAATATTCAAATGCCCTGCGGAGGGACCCGATTACGGCAAGCTGTATGTTAAGCGTGTAATAGGACTTCCGGGTGAGACTGTAACCATCAAAGCCGGTCAGGTAATAATTACGACAGCCGATGGAGAGACAATCTATCTGGATGAGTCATATCTTAACGAGACACCGAGGGAAGACCTTACGGTCAATAACCAGACATACATACTTGGCGATGACGAGTATTTCATGATGGGTGATAACCGTAATAATTCAACGGATTCCAGATTCTGGGGAAATGTTAAGAGAGACCGGTTCGTGGCCAAAGTTCTTTTCAAGTATTGGAAAGGATTTGAGATAATTAAATAGAATGACAAAGGGAACGGTTTGATGCCGTTCCCTTATTATTTATCTTACATCAGCTTCAAAAAACAGTGCAATTGTTCCCGGACCGGAATGTGAACCGATTGTCGGGCATATAGTATTAATTATTATATTATTGATATTCAGGCGCTCCCTGATGAGTGAAGCGACAAATTCGGCATCTTCAAGGCTGTCACCATGGCTTATCATAATGACGTCATTATCGCGGCTTCCCATTGTAGCGGCCATCTTGTCCACAAGCGATACAAGGGATTTCTTACGTCCGCGTGTCTTGCCGATTGCAATCAGTCGTCCTTCATCATCTACATGGAGGAGAGGCTTGATGCCGATGATGGTTCCGATAATGGCTGTTGCCTTGGAAACACGGCCGCCTCTGTGAAGATGGAACAGATCATCAACGGTAAACTGGTGTGAAATATGAAGCTTAAGTTCTTCTATATAAGATACTGTTTCTTCATATGAGTGACCGGCATTCATGAAATTAACGGCCTTGTATACAAGCAGGCCCTCGCCCATTGATGCGCATAAAGAATCGATTACAGTGATTTTATGTTCCGGATATTCTTCATTAAGCTCGGATGCTGCAACGCATGTGTTCTGATATGAACTGCTGAGAGCCGATGAAAAAGAAATATGAATTATGTCATATCCTTCACGTAAGCGCGATTCAAAAATCTCACGGGATGCTTCCGGATTAGTGGCCATTGTAGTAGGCATTTCGCCATCCCTCATACGCTTATAGAACTCTGCAGGCGTAATATCCTTGTCGCCGCCGTATACTTCATTATCCCCGAAACGATAGTATAAAGGATGTATGTCTATATTATTCGACTTGCAAAAATCCTTCGGTAAATCGCATGTGGTATCGGATGTAATTATAAATTTGCTCATTATGTGCCCTCCGGGTTGAATCAGATTAGTTTTTGTGGTACTATTGTACCATAGTCACAGGTAAAATTCAATTATGTAACTATTTTCTATTTTTGCCCTAAAAATGTATTGACATACAATGCTTTTGATGATATATTATAGAAGTTGTGAAAAGAAGAAGAGTATCCGCTCTCACCTTGGCGCACTGGCGACCCGGGTTATAATACAGAAATATATGATTTATATGATCATTGGTGTATATATGCGGATAGTTATTCTATCAGCATATTTTTTTTGGGAGGTACACTACCATTAGCGAGTTAATGATTAATGAACAGATCAGAGACAAAGAGGTTCGTGTTATCGGCGAGAATGGCGAGATGATTGGCGTCATGTCTTCCAGAGATGCAATGAAGCTTGCAAGAGAGGCCGAACTGGATCTTGTTAAGATTGCACCGACTGCCAAGCCGCCTGTATGTAAGATCGTAGATTACGGTAAATACAGATATGAGCTTGCACGTAAGGAGAAGGAAGCCAAGAAGAAACAGAAGATAGTTGAGCTTAAGGAAGTGAGGTTATCTCCTAATATTGAAGCTAACGACCTTAATACCAAGATCGGTTCAGCCAGAAAGTTCCTTGAGAAAGGTAATAAAGTTAAAGTTACTTTAAGATTCAGAGGACGTGAAATGGCACATATGACAGCCAGCAAGCATATTCTTGATGATTTTGCCAAGGCACTTGAAGAGTGTGCGGTTGTTGAGAAACCGGCCAAGGTTGAAGGCAGAAGTATGGCTATGGTTTTAGCTGAGAAACGTTAAATATTATATGCACAATTTTAAGGAGGATTTTTATCATGCCAAAAATGAAGACAAGCAGAGCTGCTGCAAAGCGTTTTAAAAAGACAGGAACAGGTCAGTTAAAGAGAATGAAAGCATATAAGAGCCACATTCTTACAAAGAAGACCACTAAGAGAAAGAGAAATCTTAGAAAGGCTGCTCTTGTTGACAGCACTAACGTAAAGAATATGAAGAAGATTTTACCATATATGTAATTGGTATTGTAAGGAGGATAACTTAAATGGCAAGAATTAAAGGCGGATTAAACGCAAAGAAGAAACATAACAGAGTTCTTAAGTTAGCTAAAGGTTACAGAGGAGCCCGTTCAAAACAGTATAGAGTTGCAAAACAGTCAGTAATGAGAGCTTTAACATCTGCATATGCAGGAAGAAAGCAGAAGAAGAGACAGATGAGACAGCTCTGGATTGCCAGAATCAATGCTGCTGCAAGAATGAATGGTCTTTCATACAGCAAGTTTATGTTTGGTCTTAAGAGCGCAGGCATCGAGATGAACAGAAAGATGCTCGCTGAAATCGCTGTTAATGATGCTGCTGCATTCACAAAGCTTGCAGAGACAGCTAAGGCTAATCTTAAATAAATTTAATGATTTCAGGCGGCTGCCGGTTAATACCGACGGCCGCTTTTTTTGTTAAGAAATCTGATACGTTTCTAAGAATATTGATATTTCGTCCCCGATATTTACGGTGTTATAATCAACTCAACGGTTGAATAACCAGTAAATAAAAGGAGAAGGATTAAAATGAGAAAACTTATTAAAAAAATCGCTGTATGTGCGTGTGCAGTTGCATTTGCAGCAGCAGGAATTTTAGCAGGAAAGGCAACAACGGTTAAGGCAGCAGAGGTCGGAAAGACAATGCACATCCTGGTGAAGGGTGCACCGGAAGGAACTACCCAGATTGGAATCAATGCATGGGGTGGCGCATGGGTAGACACAAAGGATTGGCCAAACCTTAAAGATGTTACAACGGCGCTTACATCATGGGGATGGGGCAACACATATGTTGGTAATATTGATATGACACAGGATGCCAATGGTATGTATACCTGCACAATGAAATATGATGCCGATCAGTATGCTCAGAATGACAGCCACGGAATGCAGATTTTTATGTATGGGCCAGAGAATGCAGCGTTTGCAGCTTCAGATGAGGCATTTAAGCTGCTTGCAGATGAAAGCGTAACAGAGTTTTATGCTATTGTTGATTATACAAATGTAAACGGTGCTGATGGTGGTGTTTTAACAATTCAGAAGGATAATCCTTTAGCTGACAACAGTGGAGATGAGGATAATAACACACCTTCAGACGAAGATAACAATACACCTTCAGACGAAGACAACAATACACCTTCAGACGAGGATAACAACACACCTTCTGATGATGATGTAACAGCAGGAGATGCAACATCAATAGTTATGCTTATTGCAGTTGCAGCAGTTGCAGCAGCAACAGTTGTTATTACAAGAAAGAAATCTGTAGAAGAGTAATTTTGCAGGCCGATTAATTACCATATATAAGCCAAAAAAAGGAACCGTCATATATATTATGGCGGTTCCTTTAGTATGTGCATATAATTGATTTACATTGCTTTCATATTGGGATTATCGTTGGTGTCATCTTCATCAAAATTAAAATCCTTACCCGGAAGGATTGCATTGAGGATGATACCTACCAAAGCTCCGACTGCAAGACCGGAGAAGTCAATTGTAACCTTGCCGATCGTGAAGGATATGCTTCCGGCAGAGCTGTATTTAATACCGATTGAAAGTACAAGGATTAGTGCTGCAATTATTACATTACGTGATTTGGAGAAATCTACCTTGTTCTCTACGACGTTACGCACACCTACGGCTGAGATCATACCGTAAAGTATAAGGGATATACCACCGATTGTAGCTGTTGGCATTGCCTCGATTACTGCCGCAAACTTAGGACAGAATGAAAACAGAATAGCAAAACCTGCTGCGATTTCAATTACGAGTGGGTCGTATACCTTTGAAAGAGAAAGAACACCGGTATTTTCACCGTATGTTGTGTTGGCAGGGGCACCGAAAAGCGATGCAACGATTGTTGCGGCACCGTCTCCGACAAGCGTTCTGTGAAGACCCGGATCCTTTATGTAATTAATGCCGGTTGTCGAAGATATGGCTGAAATGTCACCGATATGCTCAACAATTGTAGCAAGTGCAATAGGCATAATGGTTATTATTGATGTTATAAATAAGGAAGAATTAAAATGTGCTCCAAATATGGAGAAAACAGTAGCTTCCTTGGCAACAGGAAGTCCGAACCATGCAGCATCTTTGATTGTATTGAAATCGACATCTCCGAAAAAGATTCCGGCAATATATGATACAACTACACCGATGAGTATAGGAATGATTTTGATCATACCTTTACCAAAAATGTTGCATATAATAACAACAACAATAGCAATAAGTGCCACCCACCAGTTGGCAGCGCAGTTATCTATGGCTGACTGTGAAAGGGTAAGTCCGATAGCAATAATGATAGGACCTGTAACAATAGGCGGGAAGAAACGCATAACTCTCTTGGCACCGAATGCTTTGATAAATGCAGCAAGGACAAAATAAAGAAGTCCGGCAAATGCAACACCTACGCATGCATAAGGAAGAAGTTCGGAATTGTCAAGCGCATTGCCTGCTGCATCCGTTAACGGAGCTATAGCGGCATAACCGCCGAGAAATGCGAAAGATGAACCTAAGAAAGCCGGTACCTTACGCTTCGTAATCAGATGGAATAATAGTGTTCCGAGACCTGCAAAAAGTAATGTGGTAGAAATGCTCAATCCTGTAAGAATAGGAACGAGTACTGTGGCGCCGAACATAGCAAACATATGCTGTATACCAAGCAGCAATGTCTTCGGAACGCCAAGCTTACGGGCATCATAAATGCCGTCGTTGAATGGTTTATTCATTGGTAACCTCCTGTTGAAAAATGATTTATCAAAAATTATTCTAACATAGAAGATATGTGGTATCAATTATAAAATATAAATAAAATTAGTAATTATTTTAAGCTTAAAAGCTTGCATTTCAAAAAACATTGTGCTAATATGTATGAGTATTCCCTGATAGCTCAATGGTAGAGCACTCGGCTGTTAACCGAGTTGTTGTAGGTTCGAGCCCTACTCGGGGAGCTTTTAGCGGAACTGGTTAGCCGGTTCCGCTTTTTTAGTTACCTTTGCTCGAAAGTGGGTTATGTCTTTCTTCAAAAAACATATTGTTATCGGGCACAGGTTTATTGCCTTTTGTATAACGGCTTGTCTGTCTGATGTCGTCCACATCACATTCCTTTTGGATCATGCGTGCGGTGAGTTGTTCTGATTTGGGTGATTCTGCATTTTTTTTGATATCCATAACGCATTCCTTCCTCTATAAAATATCCAATAATAATATGAAATAAAAAAACATAAAATATTCACAATTTTTTTGAAAATATGTGTTGACAAATGATAAGTCGAGTGATATTTTAATATTAGTTCAAATGTTAGCACTCCTATTGATTGAGTGCTAACAACAAAAAAGCATCAGATGGAGGTGATTACATGGAAATGGATGAGAGGAAAATCAAGATACTCAAGGCTGTTATCCGTAATTACCTTGAAACGGGAGAACCGGTAGGTTCAAGGACGATATCCAAATATACCGATTTGAACCTGAGTTCGGCAACTATCCGTAATGAGATGGCCGATCTCGAAGAAATGGGATATATAATCCAGCCGCATACGTCGGCGGGAAGAATCCCATCTGACGCAGGATACCGTTTCTACGTTGATAATATGATGCAGGAACAGCAGGATAAGTTAGACAAGAGAGAAGACGAACTTAATAAGAAGGAAGCTCTTCTGTTCGAGAAGGTTGACAGAGTCGAAGACTTGTTAAAGAATGTTGCAAAGACTTTGGCAGTCAATACGAATTACGCAACTATGGTAGCAGCTCCGCATAAACAGGGCAGAACCATTAAGTTTATAC
>ENA-OYXB01000978-OYXB01000978.1-human-gut-metagenome-genome-assembly--contig:-NODE-978-length-12088-cov-5.407380_pt1 | contig 12088 bp, 12 predicted proteins | sample MGYA00244176_ERZ653409 | MGnify/ENA primary metagenome ERZ653409 (study PRJEB26926, sample SAMN06164912) | human gut metagenome | biome: ENVO:00009003; feature: ENVO:2100002; material: ENVO:00002003... | reverse complement strand
AAGGCTATTCGTCGGCAGCGTCAGATGTGTATAAGAGACAGGGATGAGCTGGCGCGGCTGCTGGGGCTGCATCAGATCCCAAACTACATCGAGGCCTACGACATCTCCAACATCGGCAGTGAAACGATTGTGGCGGGCATGGTGGTCTTTGAGGGCGGCCGGCCGCTCAGAGGAGCCTACCGCAAGTTTTCGGTCAAAAGTGTCGCCGGAAAGCCGGACGACTACGCCTCGATGCGCGAGGTCATCACCCGGCGCCTGATGCGCTACAGCCAGCATAAGGACGAGGGAGTGGGCTTCGGCCACCTGCCCGATCTGATCCTCCTGGATGGCGGTAAGGGACATGTGGCGGCAGTCAAGCCGATTGTGCGGCAGATGGGCTTTGAGATCCCGGTCTTTGGCATGGCCAAGGACGACCGCCACCGCACCCGCACCATCGCCACCGAGGATGGTGAGCTGTCGGTTTCCTCCTACCGCGCGGCGTTTGACCTGCTGACCAGCATCCAAGATGAGGTGCACCGCTTTTCGATCAACTACTCGCGCACAAAACACCGCACTCAGGCCCTGGACTCGGTGCTGCGGTCGGTGGAGGGCATTGGCCCCAAGCGCGCACAAAACCTTTATCTGCGCTTTCGCACCCTCAAGGCAATGGAGGCGGCCAGCGTCGAACAGTTGGAAGAGACGCCAGGCATGACCCACCTGTCTGCCTTAAACCTCTACCGATACCTGCACGAAAACCATCAGGAAAAGGCAAAGGCGCAGCTCCAGGAGCTGGAATAAGGGACAATCGAGAAGCGGGGAGAATAGAAAGTTTCTGCTCTCCCATTGACAAAAATCCCAAAAGTGAAGATAATAAAAAGGAACCCGAATCAACCAATCTGTTCCAAGAAAGGAAAATGGTATGAGAGTAACGACCGGACTTGCGAGAGGCAGAAAGCTGATCGCCCCAGAGGGATTGGATACCCGCCCGTCCTCCGATATGACCAAACAGGCAGTTTTTAACATTGTACAGAACTATGTGGAGGGCAGCACCTTCTTGGATCTGTTTGCAGGGAGCGGGCAGATGGGCATCGAGGCGCTCAGCCGCGGCGCAAAACATGCGGTGTTTGTCGACGCCTCGCCAAAGGCAATCCAGGCGGTGAAAGAAAACCTCGCGCACTGTGGCCTTGCAGATCGGGCCAAGGTCGCGCAGATGGAGGCGCTGTCCTATCTCAACAGCACCAATCTGAAATTTCACCTGGCCTTTTTGGACCCGCCGTACCAGAAACAGATCATCGACGCGGTGCTGCCGCAGGTGGTGCGGCACATGGCAGAGGACGGCGTGATCCTCTGTGAGACCGAGAGAGACGAGATCCTCCCCGAGCGTGCGGGAGAGTATTATCTGGCAAAGACCTATTTTTACGGCAAGGCGAAGGTGAGCGCCTATCGCCGCCAGGAGGCAGAATAAACATGCAGAGAGAAGAGCGCATTGCAGTGGTGCCCGGCAGCTTTGACCCGATTACCAAGGGCCACATGGACATCATCCGGCGGGCAAGACCGCTGTTTGACAAGGTGATTGTGCTGGTGGTGATCAACGCGGTCAAAAATCCCTGCTTCTCGTTGCAGGAGCGGGTGGAGCTGATTCGCGACTCGGTAGCGGATCTGCCTGGAGTGGAAGTGGACTGCTATAAGGGATTGCTGGTGGACTATGTCAAGCAGGTTGGAGCCTGCGCCATCGTCAAGGGACTGCGCGCGGTGTCCGACTTTGAGTATGAGTTTCAGCAGGCGCTGATCAACAAAAAGCTCTACAGCGGCGTGGAGACGGTCTTTTTGACCACAAGCGCCGTCAACCAGTATCTCAGTTCCAGCGTCGTCAAGCAGATTGCCTCGCTGGGGGGCGATATCCGCCCATTTGTGCCGGATCAGGTGCACGACCGCATCGTGCGGCGCCTGCGGCAGGCAGAAGTGTAAGCCACAGGAAAACATGGATCGGAGGAAACGCAGATGAACATTGATGAAATTCTGAACATGATCGACGACATGCTCGAGGAGGCGTGGAGCCTTCCGTTTTCGGGCGGGCGCTGTGTGGTGGACGCGCAGAAGGTGCGGGAATGTGTGGAGGACATCCGCCTGAACCTGCCAGGAGAGATCAAGCAGGCCAAGATGATCGTGGCTGACCGCAACGACATCATCAAGGGTGCAGAGCGCCAGGCTGAGGCGACCATGCGCAAGGCAGAGGAGCGCGCACGGATGCTGATTGCACAGGAGGAGATCGTCAAACAGGCGCAGGAGAAGGCTGCGGACATCATCGCACAGGCACAGATGGCTGCCAAAGAGATCCGCAAAGCTTCCCACGAATTTTCTGACTCGATTCTCAAACAAACAGAGGAAAACCTGAGCGCATCCCTCAAGAATGTGCGCGACACCCGTCAGGCACTGCGCAGCGCGACCAGCAAATCCAAACAGTTGCAGACACCAAAAGAAAATTAGCTCTGCTGCAAAAATGAGCAGCCCTTTTTTGCCGGGAAACTGGGCGAAAGAGAGCTGCTTTTTTACACACCTTGGAAAGGGGATCGACCATGAGTACAACTGCGTTAAAGTGGGTGGCTCTGTTTTTGATGCTGCTGGACCATGTGGGGGAATTTTTTGGGCCGGCAGCGCCGCTGTGGCTGCGGTGGCTGGGCAGGCTGAGCGCGCCGTTGTTTTTGTTTTGCTTGGCGCAGGGAATCGAAAAGACCCGCAGCCGGCCGCGCTACCTCAAAAGACTTTGGATAGCCTCTGCGGTGATGGGAATTGGCAGCTTTGTTTTGAACATGATTTTTGCACAGGCGCCGGTGCCCATCAGCAACAACATCCTCTCCACCATGACGCTGATTGTGGCCATTGCCTGGATCTATGAAAGCTTTGACGGCTCGGATTCCCGCAAGGATAAACTGAGGGACCCGGAGATGGCGCTGGCACTTTTTGTGGGTGCGCAGGTGCTGCTGATTGCGGCAAGTCTCATCTTGCGCCGCGCAGGGATGGTCTGGGTGCGGCTCTTTAACGCCCTGCTGCCCAATCTGCTCTTCTGTGAGGGCAGCTTTACGGTGGTGATCCTCGGCCTGCTGCTCTATTTTCTCAGGAAGGACAGGAGGTGGCTCAGTGCGGGGTATGGACTGTACTGCTTTGTACAGTTTTTCTCCTCACTTGGCAACGCACTGGAGCTTGGGGATCTCAGCTACCTGTTCCTTCGCTCCTATCAGTGGATGATGATTGCCTCTTTGCCGCTGATGCTGCTGTATAATGGCCGCCGCGGACGGGGCGGGGGAAAGATCTTTTACTGGTTTTATCCGCTGCATATCTGGGTGCTGTTTTTGCTTGCAAATCTTGGGTGAAGGTAGAATAGAAAATGGGTGGACGCCATCGGCGTCCACCCATTTTTCCTTTTATCACACGCTGGCATGTTTTCCACAGCCCGGCGTGCAGAGTGTTTATTTTTCGAGATAGCGGCTGTACAGTTCCCCTTTTTTAAAGCCGGTCTGGTGGGCAACATCTTTGGCGGCTTTGGAGAGTGGTTCTCCCTTTTCCACCAGCGCCTCTATCAAGCTGAGCGCCTCCTCAAAGGTCAGGGTCTCTTCCTGTTTTGGTGCACCCTGTACGATCAGGACAAACTCGCCGCGGGGAGGCTGCTCGCGGTAGTGTGCCAGCGCTTGGGATAAGGTGGTGCGCACGACCTCTTCGTAGATCTTGGTCAGCTCGCGTGCAAGCGAGATCTTTCGATCCCCCAATACCTGTAGCATCGCCTCCAACGTGTCGGTCAGCTTGTGCGGAGCCTCATAAAAGATGAGGGTGCGTTCCTCGCGCTGCAACTCCTCCAGACGCTTTTGACGCGCATTCTTTTGCGGGTTTAAAAAACCTTCAAAGACAAACCGGGAGGTGTCCAGCCCCGAAACTGCCAAGGCAGAGATGGCGGCGCTGGGTCCGGGAACCACCTTGATCTGGACTCCATTTTCGGCGCACAGCCGCACCAGGTCCTCGCCTGGGTCGGAGATACAGGGCATCCCCGCATCGGTGACGATGGCGCAGTTTTCCCCATTTTGGATGCGGGTGAGGATTTCGCCGCCCTTTTGCCGCGCGTTGTGCTCGTGATAGCTGAGCATCGGTTTTTTGATGTCGAAGTGGTTGAGCAGCTTTAGGGTTACTCGGGTGTCCTCCGCAGCGATAAAATCTGCCTGCTGCAAGGTGCGCACTGCGCGCACACTCATGTCCTCGAGATTGCCGATCGGCGTGCCGACCACATATAAAACTCCAGCCATATTGCTCCTCATTTCTGCTGTGATGGATTGGATGTCAGGTGATAGATGCGCAAAAGTTCGGGGGAAAAGTCTCCGTTTTGGTCCTGAATCAGCAGTGGGGGTTCCACCTTCATAAAGCGGTTGCCGCCGCGCCGTCCCTCTGCCAAAAAGAGCCACGGGGCAGTGTCCCCGCGCTTTTGGACAAAGCGCACCCGCTTTGGCTCAATTTTGTGGGCGCGCATGCTTTCCAGCACGTCCAAAAGCCGCTCCGGACGCTGGCAGATGCAAAGCCTGCCGCCGGACTGCAGCAGCTTTGCCGCAGCCGCGCAGACGTCATCGATCGAACACATCGTCTCGTGGCGGGCGATGATGTCGCTTTTCGATTCGCTTAAAATGCCGTGATCGGCCTTTTTATAGGGGGGATTGCAGGTGACAAGCGAGAAGCTGCCAAACGGCAGCTTTTCCTTTAGCATATCCAATTTGGAGAGGTCGCATTCGACCGGCACCATCTGCCCGGTAAGGTTTGCCTGTTCGACGGTGTAGCGCAGCTGCCGGATGGCCAGGGGCTGAATGTCCACCCCATAAGCGACCTGCGGGGCCTGGCTGCGGTCGCGAAACCACAACAGCGGGATGATGCCGCATCCGGTGCCCAGATCGCAGGCGCGGTCGCGTCGGCGCACCTGAGCAAAGTCGGAGAGCAGGAAGGCGTCGGTGCCAAAGCGGTGCTCCTTGGTGACGCAGACAAAAAGGTCCTCGGAGAGCTTCTCCATCGTATAGGGGAAATCGGGTGTAGGCATCGGCTACAACCTCTGCATCGACGGGATGACAAATCCATCCACCAGTTTGTCCAGATACTGGAAAGATTTGCCGGTGCCGATGGCGACGCAGTTGACCGGATCTTCTGCCAGGGTGGTGCGGATCTTGGTCTGCTTTTGGAGCAGCCGATCCATGCCGTGCAGCAAACTGCCGCCGCCGGTCAAGGTGATGCCGTTGGTATAGATATCGCCTACCAGCTCTGGAGGGGTTTTTTCGATGACCTCCTTGACGGCAGAAACGATCTGGTCGACCTCCTTCATCACGCAGTCATAGAGCATCGAACGGCTGATCTCCAGCTTGCAGGGAAGTCCGGTGGTGAGGTTGCGGCCCTTAACCTCCGAGCTGATGTCCTCCCCCTCATCCCAGCAGACGCTGGCAACCGAGCGCTTGATCTGGTCGGCCATGCGCTCGCCGATGAGCACACCGTGACTGGCGCGGACGTATTTGATGATGGCGTCGTTGATGGTGTCGCCGGCAATTTTGATGGATTTTTTGTTGACGATGCCGTTTAAAGACAGGACAGCAATGTCGGTGGTGCCGCCGCCGATGTCGACGATGAGGTTGCCGTTTGGCTTTTCGATGTCGATGTTGGCGCCGATGGCTGCGGCGACCGGCTCCTCGATCAGGTAGACCTTGCGGGCACCGGAGGCGATGGCGACGTCGATGACGGCGTTGGATTCGACATTGGTGATGCCGGAGGGCACGCACAGTGCGATGCGGGGTTTGATGAGGCTGTCGTGGCAGACCTTTTTGATGAAATATTTGACCATCTCTTCGGTCATCTTATAGTCGCAGACGACGCCTTTGGAGAGCGGGCGGATCGCCTGGATGTGGGAAGGGGTCTTGCCGACCATGTCGTACGCCTCCTGGCCCACGCTGATGACCGAATTTGTTTTTAAGTTGACAGCGATGACCGAAGGCTCACTGAGGACGACGCCTTCGCCGCCTATATACACAATTACCGTAGCAGTACCCAAATCAATTCCTACGTCCACAACAGCACCATCCTTTTTTCATATTTTCTATTCTTATTATAAAACGAAGATTTCCTATTTTCTGCTGCAATTATCGACAGAATTTGCAATTTTATTATAAGGGAAAGGTTTTTGGTTTGCAAGTCCTTTTCTGATTTTTGCTGGGGAGAGAAAGGGGGCGATTATGCCTGTTCAGCTTCCTGCGCTTCCCCAAGCAAGAGTTCCTTGAGATTGGTGTAACGAACAGTTTTGCGGTTGTTTTCGATCATCGCCGCGACGGTGTTTTCCTGCCCCAAAAGGATCAGGCGGCTTTTGGCGCGGGTCACCGCAGTGTACAGCAGGTTGCGGTAGTGCATCTTGCTCTTGTAGCCCGAAAGCGGCATCACCACCGCCTCAAACTCGCTGCCCTGGCTCTTATGCACCGTGATGGCGTAGGCGAGCTCCAATTCCGGGGCCATTTCAAACAGGTATTCCGCCACCCGATCGTCAAACCGGATGTGCAAAAGCTTGGATGGGCGGTCAATCGACTCGATGAAGCCGATATCTCCGTTGTATACGCCCATGCCTTCCTCGCCGTTGTCCCGCTGCCAAAGGATGTCGTAGTTGTTTTTGATCTGCATGACCTTATCTCCCTCGCGGAATTTGCGGCCGTTGTTTTCAAATTCCTGCTTGTCCGGGGAGGGGGGATTGAGCGCCTTTTGCAGGCTTTCGTTTAGCGAATTTGCCCCGACAGCACCGATGCGGGTGGGGACGATGACCTGAATGTCGGTCATAGGGGAGTAGTTGTAGCTTTTGGGCAGCCGTTTGGCCACAAGGTCGATGGTGGTGGCGTTGATCTGCTCGGGGGTCTCCCGCTTTAAAAAGAAAAAGTCGTTGTCGTGGCGCTTGAGCTCCGGCATCCTACCCTGCACAATGGCGTGGGCATTGGTGACGATCAGGCTCTTTTGCGCCTGGCGAAAGATCTCAGTCAGGCGCACCTGGGGCACTTGATCTGACTCGATGAGGTCCCGCAACACGTTGCCCGGTCCCACCGAGGGCAGCTGGTCGCTGTCCCCGACCAAAATCAGGCGGCAGTTCATCTTTAGAGCGCAGATCAAAGAGCGCATCAGGGGAATATCCACCATCGATGTCTCATCCACGATGACCGCGGAGGCATTGAGAGGATTTTTCTCGTTGCGCTTAAACTGTAGGGAGGTCGGGTTTGCAAAATCGGTTTCCAACAGCCGGTGGATGGTTTTGGCCTCGTGGCCGGTCACCTCGGACATCCGCTTTGCCGCTCGCCCGGTCGGAGCGCAGAGCGCCACCTTGCAGCCGGACTGCTCCAAGAGCTGGATGATGGCGTTGATGGTGGTGGTTTTGCCGGTGCCGGGTCCGCCGGTCAGGATAAACAGCTTGTGGCGCATCGCCTGCAAAATGGCCTCTTCCTGCAATTTGGCGTAGTGGATGTTGTTTTCCTGTTCCAGCTTTTGGAGAAGCTGTTCGGGAGAAGAGCCGGTGACGGCCAGCTCGTCGGAGTGCAGCATGAACAGCACGCGCTCGGCGATGTAGCGCTCATCCTGCCAATATTCGGGCAGATAACAATAGGAGCGGCCGTTGACCAGAACCTGGATGAGCTGGCGCCGCCGCAACAGTGTCTCCAACTCCTTTTCCACCATCACCTCACTTTGGCCAAGCAGCTTTTGAGCGGTGGGCAGCAGCTTGTCCTGCGGCAGGCAGGTGTGTCCGTTTGAGAGATTGTGGCGCAGGATAAACTGCAAAGCTGCTTCGATGCGGTAGGAACTGTCCGGCGGGATATGCAGACGTTGGGCGATCATTTCGCAGTCGTCGAAGGAAAGGCCGATCTCCTCATTGCACAGCAGGTATGGATTTTCCTCGATGATCCGCTGGGACATGGTGCCCCAGCGCTTCCAGATGGCCACTGCGGTGGAGGATTTGATGCCAAACTGAGACAGAAAGAGCATCACCGAGCGCATGCCGAACATCCGTCCCAGTTCCTCGCGCAGCTTTTCGCATTTTTGCGGGGAGATTCCCTGCACTTCAGTCAGGCGTTGGGGTTCCTTTTCCAGCACCTGCAAGGTGTCGTCGCCAAACTGCGCCACCATGCGGGAGGCCAGCACCGGACCGATGCCCTTGATGGCGCCGGAGGCCAGGTACCGTAGGATGGCGGAGGCGGTGGCAGGCAGCTGCTGCTCTGCGGCGACGGCGCGGAACTGGGTGCCATAGCTGGGATGGGTGCGGTAGGAGCCGTGCAGGATGAGGGTTTCCCCCTCTCCCACCGCAGCCAGTTCCCCCACGACGGTGAGCGGTTCTCCATCGTGGTCCAGCTCCAGCACGGCAAAGCCAGTCTCTTCGTTTTTATAGATGATGTTCTCCACCGTGCCGGAGATTTTGGTCAGATTTTCCTTTTGCATCGCGCCATCCCTTTTCCGCTCTATCGCATTTGTCTTCCTTCTAGTATACCGTATCTTGAGCAGCTTTGCAAATTTCCAAAAACTCTTTTTGGGTGCAGAAGGATACCCGTTTGTTGCTGCTGCACCAAAGCTTGCAATCTGCTGCGCATTGATCGGTTAGGCCGCAGTCGATCACCAGCGCCAGCTGGCTTTCCGGGCTCCACATGGCGACCTCCTGGAAGTAGTCGAGCAGCAGCCCGACATTTTGAATCTCTCCTGAAAGCGGCATGACCGCAAAACATGGGACCTTTTTTGCCGGGCGGTGTGCCCAGATGGAGAAGAGCTCCCCAAGCTGCACAACCCCTAAGATGCCCAGCAGCATGATGACCCATTGCAAAAATACCTCCATAACATTGCGCTCCTTTCCCGAAAATTTTTGCATTTCTCTTTATTCTATGCGTTTTCGGGAATTTTGGGGACAGAGCGGCGCAAACAGGCAGGAAAAATTGCGCGCAAAGGTTTTCTCTTTTAATCGGACGGCAGCAGAGGAACCTGACACAGCGTTTGCCCATCCAGTGTATACAGCGCCTGTGCGCAGACTCGCCACGGCTCGATTGGGGCATACAGGAAGGGTTGACGCAGGATGCAGTAGTCCAGCCGCGCCGATTCCCCCGACTTGAGCGGCACCAGAAGGTCATAGGCGCTCACGAGGGGAAGCTCCTCTTCAATCCCGTTTTGCTGTAGATCTGCCCCCACCACCGTGACGCTGCTGTGAGGGGTGGGCAGCGGCTGCATGGTGTAGTTTTCAAAGCAGAAGTCGTACAGGGAGGCATGCAGGTTCCAGTCGTCGTGGGCGTTGAGGGTGACACAGATCAGGGTCATCCCGTCCCGCTCGGCGGCGGATACCAGACAGCGTCCGGCATTGTCGGTGAAGCCGGTCTTGACGCCGATGCAGTCCGGGTACAGCTCGAGCAGCCGGTTATAGTTTTCCAGCCACCGGTCGTACGGGGGATTGCCAAAGCGCACCTGCATGCTGCTCTGCGAACAGATGTAGGCAAAGTCCTCATTTTGCAGGGCGTAGCGGGTGAGCTTGGCCAGGTCAAAGGCGGTGGAATAATGCCCCTGCGCATCCAGACCGCAGGCGGTGACATAGTGGGTGTTGTGCAGTCCCAGCTCCTGTGCGCGCTGGTTCATTGCTTCGACAAATCCCTCGATGCTTCCATACAACCGCACCCCGACGGCGTTGGCAGCGTCGTTGCCGGAAGGCAGCAGCATGCCGCAAACCAGAGCATAGAGCGAGACCGAATCCCCCTCCTGCAGCCCCATCGAAGAGCCCTCCACCTGGATGGCTTCGGGATCGACGGTAAAATAGGTGTCCAGGTCCGGCTGCTCCAGCGCCATCATCGCGCCAATAATCTTGGTGGTGCTGGCCTGCGGTAGGCGCTCGTGGATATTTTGGCCGCACAGGACCCGCCCGGTAGAGGCCTCGATGACGATATAGGCTGCGGCGTCGGCCTCAATGGGGGCCGGCTGATAGAGGGAAAACTCCTCGAGGGAAACGGGAGAGAGGGTGAGAGGGGTGGTGTTTTCCTTGGCAAAGGCGCTCAGAGAGCCGAGAAGGAGAAAAGCAGCGACGGCTGCGGCGATATGTTTTATCAATTTAGACAAGCTGTGGGCCTCCTTTTTTTATTTCAGCGTATGAGGAGGCCGGGAAAAAATATGCCCCTTTTGCAAAAAGGGCGGCGTGCCAAGGAGGGCCGCCGCCTTTTTTTATAAAAAGCAGGAGGAAAAGAGCAAGCTCTTTAAAGGGGGAGAAATCTGCCGGAATTTTAGCAGAATAGGGGCTGCACCTGACGAGCTTCCAGAGCCCCTTCGATGGCGGGGATAATCTGGGTAAAGTCGGCGACCACCGATGTCGGCTTGCCGACGGCGTTGTCCTGGCGCATCGGGACAAAATAGATGTTTTTGCTGTTGAACAAAGTCCCGATGTTTTTGCCTGCATTTGCAAGGGCATCGTTGGTGGAGACCGCCAGCACGACAGGGCGCGCATTGCGCAGATGTGCCTTCACGGCCATCGTCACGCTGGTGTCGGTGATGCCGTTGGCAAGCTTTCCCAAGGTGTTGCCGGTGCAGGGGGCTACGATCAGGACGTCCAGCAGCTTCTTTGGGCCGATCGGTTCGGCTTGGGCGATGGTGTGGATGATCTCGTGGTTGCAGATCTGTTCGATCTGTTCCCGGAAGTCACAGGCTTTGCCAAAGCGGGTGTCGGTGGAGTAGGCGTTTTGCGAGAGAATCGGCGTGACGTCCCAGTTTGGATGGGCCGCCACCGCTTTGAGCTGCTCGATTACCTCCCGGAAGGTGCAGTAGGAGCCGGTCAGTGCAAAGCCGACCCGGATGGTCTCGGATGTTTGGTTGTTCATATGCAGTCACCTCACTTGGATGTTGGGGACAGTTCCTCGAGCATGTGCAGTACGGTGTCCCGGATGATGCTGCCGGCGGTGAGCGGAGCGACCTTTCCCGGCAGCGAGAGTGCCCAGATCGCCTTGCAGTTTAGCTTGCGCGCCGCGTCCCAATCCACTCCGCCCGGACGGGAGGCCAGGTCGATGATAAGGCAGTCCGGTTCCAGCAGTTGCAGCTGCTCCTCGAGCAGCACCGGAGAGGGGATGGTGTTGAAGATGATTTCCTGTTGGGGTAGGGCGTCGTTGAGCTTTTTGAGCGGTACAGGGTGCATCCCGAGGGCGCGGGCCAAGGCGAGATCCCCCTCTTTGCGGGCGCACACGCTCACCTGGGCGCCAAATCCCCGCAGCAGTGCGGCCAGCTGTTTGCCGCAGCGGCCAAAGCCGGTCACAAGGCACCGGCTCTCCCACAGGGTGCTCGCACGCTCGTGCATGGCCAGGGCGACTGCCCCTTCCGCAGTGGGGACGGCGTTGAGTACGGCCATCTCCTCCCGGGCAAGATAGTCGTGAATCTGCAAGCCAAACTGTTGCGCCAGCTCCTGCTGCGCCTGCCCGACCTTGCCGCCAAAGAGGGTTGCCTGCTCTTTGCAGCGGGAGAAAATATCGGAAAGAGGGACGGCCTCTTCACACAGAGGGGCGTTGAGGTTGCCGTCGGCGGAGCACAGCGGCAGCGGCAGGATGACCACGTCGCACTCCGAGAGAAGATGAAGCGGGCAGCAGGTCAGGGGAAGAAAAGCCGGGGGATGTGTGATGCAGAACAGGCGTACCGTCTGCCCTGTGTCCAACAGGCTCTTTGCAAGGGCTCCCTGACGCAGGTCGCCGCCCACTACCCCAAAAATTGGGGAATTGAGTCGGTTCATAAAACCACCTCCAATAGGGTTTGCACTCTTATCCTATGAAAAAGAAGGATTTTGGTGCAGGCAAGAGAGATTCCCCCAAGGCGCAGTTTGTGCTATAATAGCGTTACAGAATGTCAAAGGCATGGAGGAGGACGACAGCGTGGCAAAGAACAAACCGCTCAAAAAGGACCGCAAGGCGGGCAATCACCGCATACCCAAAGAGGACAACAGGCCCTTTTATCTTGGGGCAGCCCCAAAACATCAACAGCACAAAAACCCCCACCCGTACGGCAAGGGTTGGACTCGCGCCGACGAGATGGACCGGATAGAGGCTGTCTCTTATACACATCTGACGCTGCCGAC
>ENA-OYXB01000947-OYXB01000947.1-human-gut-metagenome-genome-assembly--contig:-NODE-947-length-12292-cov-8.119310_pt1 | contig 12292 bp, 9 predicted proteins | sample MGYA00244176_ERZ653409 | MGnify/ENA primary metagenome ERZ653409 (study PRJEB26926, sample SAMN06164912) | human gut metagenome | biome: ENVO:00009003; feature: ENVO:2100002; material: ENVO:00002003... | reverse complement strand
TGTCAACTATCCATGGCTGGCGTTTATCCCCTTTTTCAGCCTCTACATCCAGGGGTATATCGGCGACACACTCAAATACAACTGTTCGCCCTTTAACCGCTACCTCTACGACGTGCCGCTGCAATATGTTTTGCCTCTGCTGTCCATCTTTTCCTCGGTGGTCTATGCCATCCCCATGGTGGGCGGTCTTGTCAGTCTCGTATTGCAGTTAGCCGTCTATCTCGGACAGCTGCTCATCTATCTGTTCATCTTCCAGTATTATGAGCCACAGAAAAAGTATCTGTTTACCATCCTGTCCATCATCCCGCTGGTCGGACCGTTGCTGGTGCTCTATTGCACCCGCGGTTACCGGTATTAATGCTGCCAACTCAAAATATAACACCATATAAAACCCAAAATGACAACGCGCCCCGACAAGATCGGGGCGCGTTGTTGTTCTGTCTGATTGACTCTTTTTTTATATGCAAAAATAAGGGCCCCATCCGTTTGGATGGGGCCCTTTCATTTTACATTTAGATTAGTCCAAAAAGTCCTTGAGGCGTTTGCTGCGGCTTGGGTGGCGCAGTTTGCGCAGGGCTTTTGCTTCAATCTGACGGATGCGCTCACGGGTGACGTTAAACTCCTTGCCGACCTCTTCCAACGTGCGGTTGCGCCCGTCCTCCAGGCCAAAGCGCAGCTCCAGCACCTTCTTCTCACGTGGGGTCAGGGTGGAGAGCACGTCCTCCAGCTGCTCCTTGAGCAGGGTGTGAGAGGCCGCATCGGCCGGAGCCGGGGCGTCAGAGTCCTCGATAAAGTCACCTAAGTGGCTGTCCTCCTCCTCGCCGATTGGGGTTTCCAACGAGACTGGCTCCTGCGCCACGCGCATGATCTCCCGTACCTTGTCGATCGGCATATCCAGTTCCTCTGCAATCTCCTCCGCTGTCGGGTCATGTCCATTTTTATGCAAAAGCTGGCTGGAAACCTTCTTGACCTTGTTGATCGTCTCGACCATGTGTACCGGGATGCGGATGGTGCGGGCCTGGTCTGCGATGGCACGGGTGATGGCCTGGCGAATCCACCAGGTAGCATAGGTGGAGAACTTGAATCCCTTGGTGTGGTCAAACTTTTCCACCGCCTTGATAAGGCCCAAATTGCCCTCCTGAATCAGGTCCAAGAACTGCATTCCGCGGCCAACATAACGCTTTGCAATGCTGACTACAAGGCGCAGGTTTGCTTCGGACAGACGCTTTCTCGCCGCAGGGTCGCCTTTGGCCATCCGCTCGGCAAGCTCTACCTCCTCTTCCGGTGTCAGCAGCGGTACCCGGCCGATCTCCTTTAAGTAAACCTTAACCGGATCGTCGATGTTGATGCCGTCTACCGACAGCAAGCTGTCGTCATCGTCATCTTCATGTTCGCCGTCAAAATCCTTTCCTTCCAGCTCGGACAGGTCGATATCGTCGACAATGTCAATATTTAAGGATTCCAGCGTGTCATAAAGCTTGTCCACCTTCTCCACGTCAAAATCCAGCTGCTCGAGAGCATCGTTGATCTCCCGGGTTGTCAGCTTTCCATTGGCTTTTCCGCTCTCAATCAGACTGCGGATAACCGATTTTTTATCCTTAACTGCCAAGCGAACTCCTCCTATTTCCTTTTCTTCTTCTCCATCAGCTGGCGGACATACTCGTTTAAAGTCTGTTCGTCCATCTGGGCGACTTCCCTTTCTGACTTATCGTTTCTGTGTTCGATAAGCCGGTGAATGTTGTCCTTGAGCGTCTCTTCGTCGCTGCGCTGGACGGGAGCATTGGCCAAAATGGCCGAAACCCTGCCCATCAGTTCGGGAGAGAGGGTGGCGGACAGGTCGATCATCTCGACCGGCTGCCCCTGCTCAAGGCGCTGGATCAGTGCCTGATATAGTTCCCTATTTTTATCGGTGACAAAATCTCCCGCAGTGATCTGCTGGGAAACCAGGCCATAAAAATCCGGGTTTTTCATCAGGCAATATAAAATCCCCTCCTCGGCCATCGCATACCGCAGGTTGGTGCGGCGCTGCAGGTCGTCCTTGGCGGCGGCCATATTGCCGATGTAGAGGTTCATATCTTTTTTTTGGCGGTTCTTTTCCCGCGAGCGGTCCTGTCGGCTCAGATTGTCGATCTGCGCCTTGATGGCCTGCGGGGAGATCTGCAATTCGTTTGCCGTTTGGGTGACATAGACCTCCCGCTCCACCGGGTTGCGGATGCCCACAAACAGCCGGCAGATCTCTTTTAAAAAGCCCACCTTACCTTCCGGGGTGTTTGTGTCATATTTGTCGCGAAGCTTTGCAATTTCAAAGTCGAGCGCTCCCCGGCTGCCGTCGATCAGCATGGCAAATCGCTGTCCACCATACTTTTTGATGTATTCGTCGGGGTCCTTTGCGCCGGTCATCGAGAGGACACTGACCTTGACGCCCACCTCATCAAAGATGTTGAGCGCACGTTTGGTTGCGGCCTGTCCCGGCCCATCCGAATCGTAGGACAGCACCACATGGTCGGCGTACTGGGAGATCAGCCGCGCCTGCTCCTCGGTCAGCGAGGTGCCCAGCGTCGCTACAGCGTTGTCAAAACCTGCCTGGTGCAGGGCAATGACATCCATATATCCCTCCGCCAAAATCAGGCCCGGACGCTTGGAGGTCTTTGCAAAGTTTAATGCAAACAGGTTTCTGCTCTTTTTAAAGGCAACGGTATCGCTGGAGTTGAGATACTTTGCCCCCCCATCTTCCAGCGCCCTACCACCAAAAGCGATGACATTGCCGCGCAGGTCGATGATCGGAAACATCACCCGGTTGCGGAAGCGGTCATATACCCCGCCATTTTTTCCCCTCACCGCGACATTCGCCTCCACCATCTCGCTTTCGCTGAAGCCCTTGGACTTTAGGTGGTTTACCAGCGACCCCCACTCATTTGGGGAATATCCCAACCCGAAGTGGCGTATCGTCTTGCGGTCCCGTCCACGCCGTATGAGGTAATCGTACGCTTGCTTTCCCTGTGCGGACATCAGGCAATCAAAGTAAAAGCGCGCCGTTTCTCGATTGATTTCCAAGACCCGCTTCTTTAGCTGCGCTCGCTTGTCGACCTCCCCTTCCTCGGGGACAGTCAGCCCACAGCGATCCGCCAGAAATCGCACCGCCTCCATGTACTCCAAATTTTCGATCTGCCGCACAAAGGTGATGACATCGCCGCCTGCCCCACATCCAAAGCAGTAAAACGACTGCGTCTGCGGATAGACATAAAACGACGGGGTCTTTTCTGAATGGAAGGGGCATAAACCGCTGAGATAGCGCCCATGTTTTTTCAGCGGCACATAGCTGGAGACAATCTGCTCGATGTCGCTGTACTGTTTGAGCTGTTGAATAAAAAGATCCGACGGCACGGTTCCCACCTTCCTTTCCTGTGCTGGGCTGTTGCCGAGTGTTTGCCCTGCTCAATCGACTGTACAAATTCTTTCTGCAAAGAGGCAGCTTGCTCGACAAAACCGGCAGGTCAATCGGTCTACAGATATAATCTGCTATATACTATATACCGGAAGAAAGGCGATTTTTCCTACCAAAAAAATAAAAAATTCAAAATTTTTTTCTTTCCTGCCCTTTTTGCCAGCAAAAGGAAAAAATGCTCCAGCAGTTGACACTCTGTTCTAAGAAAGATATACTGTAGGTGGGAAAAAATCCCTCTGCTTTCTAGCTTTTCCCAATATCCCGAACACGTTTAAAGGAGCGCGATATTATGGCTATTCTTGTCACCGGCGGCACCGGATTCATCGGCAGCCACACCGCAGTGGAGCTCATCCAGGCAGGCAAGGAGGTTGTCATCGTCGACAACTTTTCCAATTCCAAACCGGAGGTGCTAAACCGCATCGAGCGGATCACCGGCACCCGCCCCACCTTCTATGAGGCCGACCTGCTGGATAAAGCCGCCATCGACCAGATCTTTGAGGAGCAGCAGATCGACGCCGTCATTCACTTTGCCGGATTGAAGGCAGTGGGCGAATCGGTTCACAAACCGCTGGAATACTATCACAACAACCTGACCGGCACCCTGATCCTCTGCCAGAGCATGCGCGAGCACAACTGCAAGCGGATCGTCTTTTCTTCCTCCGCCACCGTATACGGCATGCACAATCCCGTTCCATTTAAAGAGGGAATGCCCACTTCCGCGACCAATCCTTACGGCTATACCAAGGTCATGATCGAACAGATTCTCACCGACCTGTACACCGCCGATCCGGAGTGGAGCGTCGTTCTGCTGCGCTACTTTAACCCCATCGGCGCACATGAGAGCGGCCTGATCGGAGAGGACCCAAACGGCATTCCGAACAACCTGTTGCCATACGTCTCGCAGGTGGCAATCGGCAAACTGCCGATGCTCAGCGTCTACGGCGACGACTACGATACACCGGACGGCACCGGCGTGCGCGACTACATCCATGTGGTAGACCTGGCACTCGGCCACATCAAGGCCATCGACTACAGCATGTCCCACACCGGAGTCGAGGCGATCAATCTCGGTACCGGCCGCGGCACCAGCGTGCTGGAAATCGTACATGCCTATGAAAAAGCCTGTGGGCACGAGATCCCGTACAAGATTGTGGGACGGCGCGCCGGGGACATCGCGACCTGCTATGCAGATGCCAGCAAGGCCAAAGAGCTGCTCGGCTGGGAAGCTACCCGCGACATCGACCAGATGTGCCTGAGCAGCTGGAACTTTATCCAGAAAAATCCAAACGGTCTGGAATAACAGCCGCTGCAAATGGAAAAATAAACGCCACAAAAAAACAGACGCCCTCTTTTGGGGTGTCTGTTTCTTTTTCTCTAAATAGCCGGATTTGCACCAAAGCAGGTGATACAGTGCGACATGCCTTACAGCGCTGTATTGAGGTAGCGATAAACCGACGGAATCGAAACATGCAGCTGCTTTGCAATCTCCGCAACTGCCCCGCGAAGCATCATCACACCGCTGTCGTTGAGCTGATGTACCACCCGCACCTTCTCCATGCGGCTCATGCGCGAGGGCGCTACCCCGCTCTGTGCAATGACCTCGGCAATGCGGGTGCGCATGATGTCGGTGACCGGATTTTCCAATTCCTCGGAGATCTCACTGTTGACTGGGGCAGTCAAGTTAAACTTTTCCAGCAGGGCGCGGATTGCTCCATTGGCCTCATCCACCAGCGTCATGTCCTTGTTGACGCATAGCAGGCCAATCAGCCTCCCCTCATTTTTGATGTAGTAGGTGGAGGACAAAAAGTTTCTGCCCTTGCTGTAGCCGCTGTAGTTTGCCAGATAGTCCGCCTCGGTATAGGCGCTGTTGTCGGAAATCTCCTTGGCAAGGTCGGTGAGCGGGTTCCCAATCTGACGGCCCGAAATGTTGTTGCCAATTGCAATCAACGAGTGATCCGGCCGCGAGATGTCGTGAACGACAATCTCGGTGCCCGGGCCACAAACCTCTGATAAAAACGGCACCAGGGATACATACATTTTCAGCACTTCGACATCGGTCAAGACAATCACTCCTTAAAACATAATTGTCTTCATTATACTACAAAAAATTCGGCGCGTATATTGGAGAAACAATACAAATTCACCCACAATATTTCTATGAAAAAAATGAATAGGCGATATTTACAATCCATCATTTGTGCTGTACAATACATATGTAGATATAAAATTTATCAATAAGATAAAAATACTGACGTAACTTCATCTGATTTGTTGGAGGCTTTCACATGCAATACGATTTTGAAACGGTAACCCCCCGCTATAATATGGGGTCTTCCAAATGGAACGCTGTACAGGCCATCTATCCGGAAATGCCCGCTGACATCGTGCCCTTCTCGGTAGCGGATATGGAGTTCCCCACCGCACCTGAAATTGCACAGGGGCTCAAACACTTCATCGACACCTCGGTTCTCGGCTATGCCAATGCCACCGACAGCTTTAAAGAGGCCGTCTGCCATTGGATGAAGGTTCGCCACAACTGGGATGCAAAACCCGAATGGATTCTGCCAAGTCACGGCTGCGTAGACGCCTTCTATGAGGCCATTCAGTGCTTCTCCAAAGAGGGTGACGGCGTGCTGCTGCTCACTCCAGTATACTACCCGATGTACAACGCCATCAAGGTCAACAACCGCAAGCTGGTGGATTGCCCGCTTGTGCCAAACGGCAAGACCTATGACATCAACTGGGCTGACTTTGAAGCGAAGATCAGCGACGAAAACACCAAGCTCTTTTTGATGTGCAGCCCGCACAATCCTTGTGGCCGCATCTGGAAAAAAGAGGAATTGGAGCGCATCGCCGAACTCTGCCAGCGCCACAATGTACTGGTAATCGATGACGAGATCCACAACGACCTCATCATGCCCGGCTATACCCACACCGTTTACGCCACCATCTCCCCGTACGCCGAGCAGCACTGCGTCGTGCTCACTGCCCCTTCCAAGACCTTCAACCTGGCCGGACTGCAAACCTCCAGCGTCTTTGTCCCCAGCGATGAGCTGCGCGAGCAGTTCCTCGCCCACATGAAGACCCACACCGGCAATCCAAAATGCAATATCCTCGGTTACGAGGCCTGCCGCATCGCCTACAGCCAGTGCGGCGATTGGCTGGACGCCTGCATTGAGGTCATCAACCGCAACAAAGAGTTGGTCACCAGCTTTTTAGCGGAACATTTCCCACAGATCAAGGTCTGCGAGATGCAGGCCACCTACCTGCTCTGGATGGATTGGAACGGCCTCGGACTGCCCTATCAGGAGCTGGAGCGCATCAACCACTATGAGGCAAAATTGTTCTTCGATGAAGGGTATATCTTTGGCGCGCAGGGCGAAGGCTTTGAGCGCTGGAACCTTGCCTGCCCAACCCGCTACATCCAGCAGGCTTTGGAGCGCATGAAGGAAACTTACGCCAAATATGTAACCGTACAATAAAGAAACGGAAAAAGGCAATAAGCCGTTAGATACAAGATAAAGACCCGCAGCAAGCAACTCCTCCTCTCTCTTTGTTGCTTTCTGTGGGCCTTTTCTGCGCTTTTTAAATTATCGTCCTTATTCGGTCGGTACAGAGCCGTTTACTGCAAGATTCCGTTACTCTCCAGCAGCCTGCGCGATCAATCGGTCGAGCGGTTGATCTGCCGCCAGCTCCCCCACGTTTTTTTGCAGCACCGCTGCGGCAATTCCATACGCTGCCAGCAGCGAACCCAACTGCGAAGCGTGCTCACCGTCCGAGGCGTACAGTTCCTCCTGCGGGGCCAGTTTCGCAAAGCGCCACCAGATTTCTCCCACCGGCGCCAAGGCGCTGCCGGTCTGCTGTGCCAGTTCCCGATAGGGTGCGCTCATCTCGGGCTGTGCCTGCGCACCATCTCGCTTGGCAGTCCAGGTCATGTAGAGCACCGGACGCGCACCCGCCTGCCAAACCCAGTCGATCAGCTCCTTGCCCGCCTGTGCCATCACAGTCAGGTCCCCCATAGGGTGTGCGGTGTGTTGCAGGACAACGGCATCGTACTGGCCAAAGCGGATGTTAAAGCGCACCTCCGGCTGTTTGACGTGGTAGTCCCAACCCATGCCGCCATGGGCAAGCATGGTGACCTCGGTCTGCACCCCATTGCGGCGGCAGATTTCGGCGAAGGTGTGCGGCATATCGTGAAAAAAGGTGTGGCTGTTGCCAATAAATAAGACGCGCATGATGGTTCCTCCTTTTTCGTTGTCATCAGATTGTGTTCCCGAGCGCTGGGTAAAGTATCGATTGCTTTCCCTATTGAGAAAATATTTCCCGACGATTTGCCACGCTCTTTTTCCTGTATGTAGAGCGCATCGCCCCATGCTGCCCTCTACAATAGAGCCGTTTCATTTTTGTCTGTTTCGTCCACTAGGATTCTATCCTTTTATAAAAATAGACAAGGGCTTCCCCTTGTCTATTTTTTCCTGCGTTATAGCGCAATAATTCCCTTTTGCAGCATCGACTGGGCCGCTAAGAGGATGCCGACCTTTCCGGTCTGGTAGGTCAATCCGCCCTGCATCCAGACCGCGAACGGCTCGCGCAGCGGTGCGTCGGCCGACAGTTCGATCGAAGCGCCGTTGGTGAACGCTCCTGCCGCCATGATAACCTTGCTGTCATAACCGGGCATATCCCACGGCTCTGGGGTGACAAAGGAATCGACCGGCGCGCCCTTCTGCACACCCTCACAGAAAGCGATCAGCGCCTTTGGTTCCCGCAGACAGATTGCCTGGATGATGTCGGCGCGGGGCTCACTGCTTTTCGGAGTGACTTCATATCCCAGCAGCTCACAGAGCGAAGCGGCAAACAGCGCCGTTTTGAGCGCAGAAGCTACTACCGTAGGGGCGAAGAACAGTCCCATAAAGAGCGAGCGGGTATTCCCCAGCGTACAGCCAATCTCCTTGCCTACGCCGGGCGCCGTCAAGCGTTGCGCGCACATATCCACATATTTTGCCTTGCCCGCGATGTAACCGCCGGTCGGCGCGATACCGCCGCCTGGATTTTTTATCAGGGAGCCGACGATCAGATCTGCGCCCACCTGGGTAGGCTCACGCTCCTGTACAAATTCGCCGTAGCAGTTGTCCACCATCACGATGGCATCTGGATTGGACTGGCGCACCTTTTGTACAATCTTCTCGATGTCCTCGACAAAGAGCGAGGGACGCAGCGAGTATCCGCGAGAACGCTGAATATAGGCCACCTTCGCGCCCTTGACCGCTTCTGGGATGGCCTCATAATCGACCGTTCCATCCGCGCGCAGGTCCAGCTGCTCATACTGGATGCCGAAATCTTTCAGCGAACCGCTGACCCCCTCCTTCTCCCCAATGCCGATGACGCCGTGCAGCGTATCGTAGGGCATGCCGGTGAGGCTGACCATCCGGTCTCCCGGACGCAGTACACCGAACAGCGCGACGGTGAGCGCGTGGGTGCCGGACATGAAGTTATAGCGGATCAGGGCGTCCTCGCATCCAAAGATGTCCGCCAATACTTCGTCCATCACTTCCCTGCCGCGGTCTCCGTAACCGTACCCGGTAGAAGGGGTGAAGTGGGATTCGCTGACCCCATGTTTGATGAAGGCCGACAGCACCTTCTCGCTGTTGTACTGCGCAGTGCGGTCAATCTGTGCAAACTGTTCGCGGGCCTTTTCTTCGGCCTGCACACCCAAAGCGCGCAGCTTTGGGTCGATGTCAAAAAACTCCATTGGTATAAAATCTCCTTTGTAGATGATCGAGCTACTCTTGCTGCTCCCTTGCGGGAACCCCCAGCTCCAAACGCTTCCAGCTGGCCTGGGTCTCAAAGCCAAGCTTCTGATAATATCCCTCCAGATGGGGCTGTGCACAGTCGAGCACCGGCGTCTTGCCCTGCCAAAAGGCTTCCAGGCACAGGCGGTTCACAATCTGAGAGGCAAGTCCCTGCCCGCAGTGATCCGGGCGGGTACACAGGTTAAAGATTAGCCCCGTTTCTCCCTGTGCAGGCAACAGGATACCTCCACAGGAAATCGGACGGTTTTCCTGCTCGTCGCGCACCTCGAAAAACAGCGCTCCGCCCCGCTGCATGAAGGCCATCCGTGCGGTATAATCATCGCGGCTGACCTGCTGTTGCAGGTCCTCTTTCTGGGAGGAGAGCAGGTCATAAAGATCCCACAAACTTTTACAGGGCACTACCCGGCTTCCGGTGATATCTCCCGGCATCCGATCGCAGACCATCCGCGGTCCCTTGTGCACTCGCGGTTCCTCGTCTGGGAAAAAGCGCCTGCAATATTCGTCGATGATCTCCTCCCGGGCCGTCAAGCTTCCCCGCGGCTGTAGCTGCAAAAAGTTGTGGAGTTCCTCCCAGCGGGTGGGCGAACGGGGCGCCCCAACCAGGCGATAACTTGTCCCCATCCGGCACAACAGGTACTGTGCGTTCTTCTTTTGGGTTTCCGATTCCCCAATCCACAGGTCACAGTACCGCCAGTCCACGCCGCTCTTGTCCGCACAGCGAGAAGTGTAGGCCGCAAGCACTTCGGTGCCGTCCCAAACATCCCGGCGGCACAGGGAAAGCACCTTTGCGCTGTCCTGTGGAGTCACCAGACGAATCATCCTCTCTCCTCCTTGCAATCAAAATTTTACCTGCCTGCTGAATTTACAGCGCAGCAAAACTGCCGGCCAACGCCTCCAACAGCTTTTCTGCCGGGTCCATGTCCTGCAGATCCATCACCGCCATCGGCGAATGGACATAGCGCACCGGCACCGCTACCGTCATAATGCGGCAGCCCGCTCCCGCTTTGGACATCCCTGCAGTGTCGTTTGCACCGACAATCTGATTTTTTATCTGGCAGGCGATGTTCTGTTCGCGGCAAATCTGCTGGGCTTTGTGTACCAGTTCCCGGTCCATGATGGCGCCTTTATCTTTAAAGCTGAGCACTACGCCTTTGCCCAAAACGCAAACCTGCTTTGCAGCAGAAATGCCCGGCACATCCGCCGCACTGTGGCTTTCTACTGCAATGGCGATGTCCGGCTGAACGGCAAAGGCGGCGGCTCCGGCCGCCCCGCCAATCTCCTCCTGTGCAGAAAAGACGGCGACAATGTCATAAGGCAGCTGCTTGTGCAGCAATTCCAACAGCAGCACACAGCCCGAACGGTCATCGAGCGCCTTGGAGGCGACACGGCTGCCATTCAACTGATAAAATTCGGTTCTAAATGTCGCAAAGTCACCCAGTGAAACTACCTTTTCGGCCTCTTCCCGGCTCTTTGCCCCGATGTCGATGTACAGCTGCTCATAGCTCTGTACGGCTTCCCGGTCAGCGGGGCTTTGCAGATGAATCGGCTTTGCTCCAACTACACCCGGCACTCCGCTTTCCAAGCGAACCTGTTTGCCGATGACCACGCGGGTATCCACCCCGCCCACACCGTCAAAGCGCAGCAGTCCGCTCTCCTCAATGTAGGTGATAATAAATCCAACCTCATCCATGTGGGCGGCAAAAAGCACCTTTTTGTTTGGGGCCTGCTTGCCCTTTTTTTCACAGATCAAGTTTCCGCGCGCATCGCGCCAATGTGTGCAGTCCTGCGGCAGATGGGCCACGATCCAGTCGGCGACCTTGTCTTCCCCGCCGGATACGCCGTCGATCTGGCAGAGTTCCTTTAGCCATGTAAGCTGTCTTGTCTGTTCCATCCTGTATTCCTCCTATCTGCCGATTCTCTGTGCATAAGCTGCCAGCAGCCGCGCCGTGTTCTCCACATCCTGCGGGTCGATAACCTCGATCGGGGTGTGCATATAGCGCAGCGGGATCGAGACGCAGCAGCTCTCCACTCCTGCGCGGGTCTTGACGATCGAGTCCGCATTGGTGCCGGTTCCTCTGCCGGAAAGCACCTCGGTCTGGAACGCAATGCCCGCTTCCTCTGCAGCGGCCATGATCTCACGGGACATGCGGCGGCTGAGCAGCGAACCGATCCCCACCGCTGGTCCTTTTCCAACCTGTGCCACATGTTTGTCCGCAATTTCCGGGGTGGAGCCGAAGGTGACGTCCACCGCGATCGCCTGGGTGGGCTCGATGGCATAGGAAGCAGTCAGCGCACCCAAGCCACCGGTTTCCTCCTGGGAGCTGAGCAAAACGGTCAGTCCCATCGGCTCCAGGTGATGTTCTCTCCAATAGTTTTTAATCTGCTGGGCCGCCTGAATGACCGCGACACAGCAGCAGCGGTCGTCGAAAGCCTTGCTGGAAACCAGTCCGTTCATCAGCTGTGTGAACGGACCGACAAAGCTGACTGTCGCACCCAGATCAATCTTTTGGCGCGCCTCTTCGGTGTCCATGCCCACATCAATCCAAATCTCGTCGATAGTGGGGTTCTTTTTTTCTCCCTTTTGGATGTGGGGCGGCTCACTGCCGATAACGCCGGGGATATCGCCGCTGTATGCATGGACGACAACTGGAGAACCCATAACTAGCCGCCGGTCAACGCCGCCAGCCTGTCCCACTCTAATAAAGCCGCCCTCTTCAATGTGGGTAACAATTAAACCGATCTCGTCGATGTGGGCGTCGAGCAGCAGGTGCGGCCGTCCCTGCTGAGGGGGCATCACCTGACAGATCAGGCTTTTGTGGACGGTGCGCTCACAGTGTCCCAAATCGGAGCAGATTTTCTCTGCCACCTCCAGTGCCCGGTCCTCTGCACCGGAAACGCCATCTACCTGGCAAAGAGACTGTAACATCTCGATTGTTTGCATAAAAACACTTCCCTTCGGTGATTGGGAACTTTCTCCCGTATCTTTTATTCTATCACAATTTCCAAGAGTTTTCATCGGTTTTGACAAGGTTTTTTG
>ENA-OYXB01000945-OYXB01000945.1-human-gut-metagenome-genome-assembly--contig:-NODE-945-length-12327-cov-4.756763_pt1 | contig 12327 bp, 10 predicted proteins | sample MGYA00244176_ERZ653409 | MGnify/ENA primary metagenome ERZ653409 (study PRJEB26926, sample SAMN06164912) | human gut metagenome | biome: ENVO:00009003; feature: ENVO:2100002; material: ENVO:00002003... | reverse complement strand
CCGCTAAACGGCTCGGTCAGGGCGTTTCCGGTGTCGATGAGTGCGGTCAGCTCCAAGCTCTTTGCAGCAACGGTCAGCGTCGCCGGACAAAATTTGCAGGCGGGCGCACTCCCGCGCAGCAGCCGGTCAATCCCCCACACCAGAGCGTATGCAGCGCACAGGCAGAGCACAAAGGCGGGCTGTTCGATCTGAAAATAGATGGCGTTGCCAAAGACAAACAGCCCCGTCCCCGAGTAAAACCGCCGCAGCAAAGACAGCGCGGCAAACATCCCGCAGCTGACCGCCAGCAACAAGGCGCACTCGATAAAAAATCGCCGCCAGCTTTGCCAACGAAAGGCCAGGCGCACCATCAAGGTGCAGCTGAGCAGCTGCAGACCCAGTTGAAACGCCTCCTCAAAGGGCAGCGGCGGCAAAAAGATGCTCAGCGAAAACAGGGCGCCCACCGCCGCCGCGCCCGCCTTGCGCCAGTTTCCGCCCGGCTTTCGTCCGCTGAGCCGCTGCAGCAGGCTCAACAGCAGAAAATGGATGAGAAAGTTGCTCGCAAGCAGGACATCGACGTAGATACTGACCATATGCAGTCCCCCTCTCTATCCTTAACTTTACCCCATCCCCTTTAAGAAGCTTGTCAAAAGCGTGGTTCGCCACAATCTCCCCTTTACCTTCCCTTTGTTCCATGTTATAATAAAACAAGTCGAAAAAAATGCCTATAGAAAAGAAGGGTTATGTTTGTTGCATCCATCATCGTCTCTGCCTCATTTTTTGAAAAAAACGGCTGCCCTGCTCATCGGCCTGTGTCTGCTGGCCGGCTGCTCGCAACAGGGCGCGCAATCTCAAAACGCCTCCCTGGACTCCAAACAGTCCGATCAGACCGAGAGTGCCGACAGCTATGAGGTCGACTCGGAATACTACCTCGGAGAGACCACCTTCATCGGGGACAGCCGCACCAATGGGCTTTTGACCTACCAGCTGCTCCCGCCGGAGCAGGTATTTGCCATCGACGGCAGCACCCAAAAGAGCATCCGCGACGAACCCTTTATCCAGCTGGAACCGGACGGCGACTACCTCACCGTGGAACAGGCGGTCGCAGAGCGGCAGCCACAGCGCATCCTGCTGGCCTTCGGCGTCAACGCCATTCCGCTGATGAGCGACGAGGAATTTATGCAGGAGTACGATACCCTGATCGACGAGCTGACCGAGCTTTCCCCCGACAGCAAAATCATCATCCAGTCCATCCTTCCGGTTGCAAGCTGGAAATATACCGAGATGCCCGCGCTCACCAACGAGAACATCGACTACCACAACGACCTGCTCGCCCAATATGCGCAGGAAAACGGATATACCTTCTACGACATTGCAGACAACTTTAAGGACGAAAACGGTGCACTGGCCTTCGAGTACGACGCCGGCGACGGGCTGCACTTTAACCAGACCTTCTACCACACCTATCTTGCAATTTTGACGACCGATATGCCGGGCATGTAGGCCCTGCCCTGTTGGCCACATCCTTTCCGGCTTTTCCTTTTTTATAGCGCATAAAAAAAGTCTTCGTACCCCAAATGGGATGCGAAGACTTTTTGTTTTGCCCTGTTAGTGGTTGCGGGAATCGCGATAGACCTCTTCAAACAATCCGGGATTGAGGTGGCAGTAGCCGTTCGGATTTTTGTCCAGATAGTCCTGGTGGTATTCCTCTGCCGGATAGAAGTTTTGCAGCGGCAGGCACTCGATTGCGATGGGGCTGCTGTACTGGGTCGCCAGCTGTTGCAGAGCCTGGCGGATGACCGGTTCTTCCGCCGGATCGGTGTAGTAGATGCCGGTGCGGTATTGGCTTCCGGTGTCCTCTCCCTGGCGGTTGACGGCGGTTGGATTGACCGACCGGAAATAGAAGCTCAGCAGCTTGGAAAGCGAGATCTTTTCCGGGTCATACACCACCCGAACGGTCTCTGCATGGCCGGTATTGTTGTGGCACACTTCTTCATAGCTGGGGTTTTCGGTGGAGCCGTTGGCAAAGCCAACCTGCGTTTGCAGCACCCCGTCGATCTGCTTCATATATTTTTGTGTTCCCCAGAAGCACCCTCCTGCCAGATAGATCGTCTTGTTCATCCCTCATGATCCTTCCTTTCCTCTCCAGTTTTTTTACTGGTTGTTTTTGTTGTCCTGGCTTGCCTGGAAGCGGAAGTAAGCAAGGGCGATCTCTTCAAAAAAGATCTCTTTGCTGCGGACAGACAGATCGCTGTCAAAGACTTCCTTGACCTGACGCAGCGTCCGGTCCATTTTGGTTTGTGGCGAAGCGGCAGAAAGGGAGCAGCCCATTCCCTCCATCAAGGTTTCCGGCTGTACCCCCAATGCCTGTGCAAAGCGGTCCACCACATCAATTTTCGGCGCGCGGCTATTTTTCTCGTAGTTGTAGATGGACCGTTCGGTGATGCCGGTTCTTCTGGCCAATTCTGCCTGTGTCATGCCGGCAGCTACACGCGCTGTTTTTAGATTCTCTCCAAAAGACAATTTTTTTCCTCCCTTTTTAAGGAAATGAACAGCAGCACAGTTTTCCCTCTCTGTAAAAAACATGGCTCTGTTAAAGGTATTATAACACAAAAGCGGGATAAAGAATATCTTTGATCACATTTTTTTGAGAAACTTTTATATTTTCGCAAATATAAGAAGTGTGTTTTTTGAGCAAAAAGGAATACCTCTTCTGACATTGCACGGACGGACAGAAAAAATAAAAAAACAACAGCCGGCAGAAGAGCACAATCCGCCAGCTGTTGCTGTTTTAATCTTTCATAAAGTCTTTGAGCTTGTCAAAGAACCCTTTTCGTTTTCGGTAGTTCTTATCCCCTGTCAACGAATCAAATTCTTTCAAAGCGTCCTTCTGCTTTGTCGTCAGGTTGGTCGGAACCTCCAGGTTGACACGGACATACTGGTCGCCGCGTCCGCGTCCGTTTACATACGGGATGCCCTTGTTGCGCAGGCGGAACACGGTGGCCGGCTGGGTGCCTTCCGGTATGTTGTACTTAACCTTGCCGTCGATGGTCGGCACAACCACCTCGTCTCCCAGCACTGCCTGGGTAAAGGTGATCGGGATCTCGCACCACACATCGAAGCCGTCGCGCTCAAACAGCGGGTCTGGACGGACGCTGGCGGTGACGTTGACGTCGCCTGCCGGGCCGCCGTTCACGCCCTGATCGCCCTGACCGCGCAGCACAAAGGTCTGACCGTTGTCGATGCCCGCCGGGACATCTACCTCCAGGCGAACCGATTTGCGCACACGGCCCATGCCCTTGCATTTGTCGCACGGGGTCTTGACGATCTTGCCGGTACCGCCGCAGCGGCTACAGGTTTTGACGCTCTGTACCACGCCAAATGGAGAACGCTGCTGTACCCTTACCTGGCCGCTGCCGTGGCAGTCCGGACAGGTTTCCGGTGAGGTGCCCTTGGCAGCGCCGGTTCCGCCGCAGCTGTCGCACTGTACCAGGCGGGAGAAGCTGATCTCCTTCTTGCAGCCCTTTGCAGCCTCCATGAAGGAGAGCGCAATGTCGATGTTGATGTTGTTTCCGCGAATCGGCGCATTGGGGTTGCGGGTGCGGCTGGAGCCGCCAAAGCCAAAGCCGCCGGACGAGCTGAACCCGCCGCCTCCGAAGAAGCTGTCAAAGATGTCGCCAATATCGCCAAAATCGAAGCCGCCAAAGCCGCCCGCACCAGCTCCTGCTCCCGCGCCGTAGCTCGGGTCTACGCCGGCGTGACCGAACTGGTCATACCGCGCGCGCTTCTGCGAGTCGGACAAAACCGCATAGGCCTCGTTGATCTCTTTAAACTTTTCTTCGGCGCTCTTGTCCCCCGGATTCAGGTCCGGGTGGTATTTTTTGGCGAGCTTGCGGTATGCTTTTTTCAGTTCGTCGTCGCTGCAGCCCTTCTGCACGCCGAGCACCTCATAGTAATCTCTTTTTTCCTCTGCCAAATCTTTCACCCTCTTCTAGCGTTTCCTTTGAATCCGGTCGCAGCAGATGCTGACAAAGTTTTGCGGTCAAAGGTTCGTGTTTGAGAGAAGCCCATTGTCTCTAAAAAAATGCTGTTCATACCATGAGGATTGAGAGTTTCCTCCCAATCCTCACGACACACCATTCTAATTTGGATTATACCTCTTTGAAGTCAGCGTCTACATAGCCGTCGTTGTTCTGGTTGCCATTGTTGCCGTTGTTGCCGTTGTTGTTCTGGTTCATATCCGGTCCCGGCTGGCCGCCCTGTGGGTTGACGTTCTGGTAGAGTTTGGCAGATACATCGTAGAATTTCTTCTGCAGGTCTTCCTGTTTTGCCTTGATGTCGTCGATGTTCGAGCCCTTGACTGCCTCTTTGAGGGCGTTGAGCTTGGTCTCCAGCTCGCTCTTGTCGTTGGCATCAATCTTGCCTTCCAGGTCTTTGAGGGTCTTTTCGGTCTGGAAGATCATCTGGTCGGCGCCGTTGCGGATGTCGACCTCTTCGCGCTGTTTCTTATCGGCCTCAGCATACTGCTCTGCTTCCTTGACTGCCTTTTCAACATCCTCTTTGGACATCGAGGTGGAGGAAGTGATGGTGATGTGCTGCTCTTTGCCGGTGCCCAGATCCTTAGCGGATACATGGACGATGCCGTTTGCATCGATATCGAAGGTTACCTCGATTTGTGGGGTACCTCTCATAGCCGGGGCAATGCCGTCCAGACGGAACATACCCAGGGTCTTGTTGTCCTTTGCCATCTCGCGCTCGCCCTGCAGGACATGGATATCAACCGAGGTCTGATTATCTGCCGCAGTGGTGAAGATCTGCGATTTCTTGGTCGGGATGGTGGTGTTGCGCTCGATGATCTTGGTGAATACGCCGCCGAGGGTTTCCAGGCCCAGGGACAGTGGGGTAACATCCAGCAGCAGCAGGCCCTTTACCTCGCCGGAGAGGACGCCGCCCTGAATGGCCGCACCGATTGCTACGCACTCATCCGGGTTGATGCCCTTGAATGGGTCTTTGCCGGTGATTCTCTTAACAGCTTCCTGAACTGCCGGGATACGGGTGGAACCGCCAACCAGCAGAACCTTGTTCAGGTCAGCTGCGGTCAGACCTGCATCGGACAGAGCCTGGTTGACAGGGCCGACGGTCTTTTCTACCAGGTCTGCGGTCAGCTCATTGAATTTTGCACGGGTGATGGTCATGTCCAGATGTTTCGGGCCGGTCGCGTCTGCGGTGATGAACGGCAGGTTTACGTTGGCCTGGGTCATGCCGGACAGCTCGATCTTTGCCTTCTCAGCAGCCTCTTTCAGTCTCTGCATCGCCATCTTATCGCCGGAAAGGTCGATGCCGTTTTCCTTCTTGAACTCTTCTACCATGTAGTTGATCAGCTTCTGGTCGAAGTCATCGCCGCCCAGTCTGTTGTTGCCGGCGGTTGCCAGAACTTCCTGTACGCCGTCGCCCATCTCGATGATGGATACATCGAATGTGCCGCCGCCCAGGTCGTATACCATGATGCGCTGATCGCTCTCTTTATCGATGCCGTACGCAAGCGCTGCTGCGGTTGGCTCGTTGATGATACGTTTTACATCCAAGCCTGCAATCTTACCTGCATCCTTGGTTGCCTGACGCTGTGCATCGGTGAAGTATGCCGGTACGGTGATGACCGCTTCGGTGACGCTCTCGCCGAGGTATGCTTCCGCATCTGCTTTCAGTTTTTGCAGAATCATTGCGGAGATCTCTTGTGGAGTATAGGACTTGTTGTCCACCGTTACCTTGTAGTTGGTGCCCATCTCACGTTTGATCGAGCTGATGGTGCGGTCTGCGTTGGTGACAGCCTGACGTTTTGCAACCTGGCCGACCATTCTCTCACCGCTCTTGGAGAACGCAACGACAGATGGTGTAGTGCGCGCGCCTTCCGGGTTCGGGATAACGACTGGCTCGCCGCCTTCCATAACGGCTACGCAAGAGTTTGTAGTACCTAAATCAATACCGATAATCTTTCCCATAAAAACTTACCTCCATTTTAAATCAACAGAACGTAACAGTTTGCTTGTTTTCTATCTTAAGTGTTAGTTTGCAACTTTTACCATCGCATATCGAACCACCCGGTCGCCGATGCGATATCCTTTTTGCAGCACCTGCACCACCACATTCTTGCCGAGGCTCTCGTCCTCGACGTGCATGACGGCGTTGTGCAGGTCCGGGTTGAAGGGTTCTCCCTCTTTGCCGATTTCCTCGACCGACAGCTCCTTCATCACCTTGCAGAAGGTTTGGAAGATCAGGTCGATTCCCTTCTTGAACGCCTCGTCGCTGCACTCAGCCTGCATGGCGCGCTCAAAGTTGTCGATGATCGGCAGGAACTTTTCGACGGTGTCCGCCTTGGCCTGCGGGTAGATGGCGTCCTTTTCCTTGATGGAACGCTTGCGGTAGTTGTCATATTCCGCCAGGGTCCGCAGCAGCCGGTCAGACTGTTCCTTGATCTGGTCCTCCTTCTCTTGCAGCTGTTTTTGCAGCTGCGCAACCTGCTGTTGCAGTTGCTCTGCCGAGAGGGATTCTTCCGTCTGTTCGGTCTCAGCCTCCGGCAGGTTTTCCTGCTCGGTTTTTTCGGCTTTCGGCTGCGGAGTCTCTTCTTTTTTCTTTTTCTCCGGCACGTCTATTTCCCCTTTTCATTGGTATGGTGTATCAAAAATAATCTTTATTGCCCTTGCTGCTGCCCCACGGGCTGTTCAATCGATTCGCTGAGCAGCTCGCTGAGCATCTTGGCAAAATACTGCATATGTGGGATCAACTTCGGATATTCCATCCGCACCGGTCCCACCAACGCCAGCGTTCCGCAGCGGGAACGGCCGATCGGATACTTGATGGTGATCAGGGTCGCGTTGGAAAGCTCCATATAGCTGTTCTCCTTGCCGACGGTAATCTTGATGTCGTAGTCGCCGTCCGGGATCAATCCGATGGCGCGCTGTTTTTTGTCCAGCATCACCACCAGGTCCTTGGAGAAATCCTCCATCTCGTTGTACTGCAGCAGGTTCGTGACACCCCTGGTACAAAACTGGCCCTCCTCCATCTCCTTGCACAGCGCATAGATGGAAGAAAGCAGGACGGTGAACACCTCGGTGTAGCTGCCAAAGGAATAGGCCACCGAGTTGATGTAGTCCTCCGAGATGTCCTGCAAGCTCCTGCCGGCAAGGCGGGAATTTGCAAAGCTGGTGAAGAACTGGCAAATCTCGTGGGTGACGCTGAAGTTGACGTGGCAAACCTTGCTGCGCACCATTCCGTTGGAGGCAATCACCATGATGATGACGCTCTGTTCTGCAGCCGGGATCAGCTCGATGCGCTTGACAAAGACCTCCAGCGGCATGCTCGCACAGGAGATCGCCGCACAGTGGGTGCAATCTGCAAGTGCCTGCGCCGCATCGGAAAGCAGCTTATCTGGGTCGGGGTCCCGAATGTTGAACATCGCCTCGATGGATGCAATCTCGATGGGAGAAAGCGGAACCGGCAGCATCAGGTGATCCAGATAGTACCGATACCCCATGTGCGAGGGAACCCGTCCAGCTGAGGTGTGCGGCTGTTCCAAAAGGCCCAGGTCAAACAGGCTCGCCATCTCGTTGCGGATGGTCGCCGACGAAACGCTGACATCCAAAAGACCCGCTATCCGTTTGGAACCCACCGGTTCCCCAGTCTTGGTATATTCCTCAATGATAGCCTTGAGAATCTTTTGTTTTCGATTGTCCAATTCCAAAGCCATCGCCTCTTTTCATTAGCACTCTTTACTCTCAAGTGCTAAACATAATTTACCACCATTTGCACGCCCTGTCAAGGGGTTTGGTGGTTTTTCATAATTTATTTACAACTTTTTCACGAAAAAGCGATTTTCTAAACTTCCTGCGCCCCTGCCCGCCGCAGAAAATGTCCTCTTTTCAATTTTACCCGATTGTGCTAAAATTAAAGCCAAGTGTAAAACAAAAAAATGGAGGGATTTGCCTTGGAACCATCAAACGAAAATCTGCTGCAAGCGCAGCCGCAACCGGAATCTGCCCTTCCCCAAAAGCCGCAGAGGGGGCCGCACCGCCTGCGCCACACCATCTTTTATATTGCGGTGGTGCTGTTGGCGGTGCTGTATCTGGTGGCGGGATACCAGCTGTTTGTCCAAAAGGCGCAGCTGTTCCGCAACCAGATGGAGCTGGAAGAGGCGGTGGCCCGGGTGGAGGAGATTCTGCACGACCGAAACGATATGGGCCAGATCGGCGGAACGGTGTATTATGAGCGGGTCATCACCTTCAACGCCAAAATTCTCTCCGGGGAGCAAAAGGGCCAAACGGTCAAGGTCAGCCAGACCATCGACAACCTCTCCAACAACGGCACCCTCCCGGTGAGCGTCGGGGACAAGCTGTTCATCTTCTATACCGGCACCGACCCCGATATCCCCTGGGAGGCCGGCGACTTTTGCCGCTTTGACTACATCATCTGGCTGATCGGCATCTTTCTGGCGGGCATCCTGCTCTTTGGCCGCAGCAAGGGCCTCAAAACCATCCTCTCGCTGGCATTCACCTGCCTTGCTGTCTTTGTCGTCTTTGTCCCGGCCATTCTGGCAGGCTGCAACGCCTACATCACCGCCATCATCACCTGCCTGTACACCATCGCCATCACCCTGGCGCTGGTCAGCGGCCCGAGCAAAAAGAGCCTGTGCGCCGCGCTGGGATGTGCGGGCGGCGTCATGGTGGCGGGCATCCTGTCGGTGGTGATGGGACAGGTGATGAAGTTGACCGGCTATCTGGACGAGGAGACGCTGTATGTCTCGCTGCTCAACGAATCCAACCCCATCGACCTGAAGGCGATCATCTTCGCTGCCATTGTGATCGGCGCGATGGGTGCGACGATGGATGTGGCGATGGACATCACCTCGGCCCTCTTTGAGATCCGGCAAAAGGTACCCGACATCTCCTTCTGGCATCTGGTGCAGTCGGGCTTCACCATCGGCCGGGACATCATGGGGACGATGGCAAACACCCTGATCCTGGCCTACATCGGCAGCTCCCTGACGACGGTGCTGCTGTACGTCTCCTATCAGGCTTCGCTGACCCAGATGCTCAACCGCGAATTGATTATCGTGGAGCTGCTCCAATCCTTGTCCGGCAGCATCGGCATCCTGTGCACCATCCCCATCACCGCGGTGGTTGCCGCGGCTTTGTGCTGCGGGGCGCCCAAAAAGGCCCACCAGGCATAAGGTACAAAAAGAACAGGGGGCCGGATTTGCGTTCTGCAAATCCGGCCCCCTGTTTTGATAGGTGGTTTTGGCTATATCGCTTTATAGAGGATGACATCCACGTCGATGCGCGTCTGCAATTTTCCCAGATGATGCAGCCGGTCGCTGGTCTGGGGAGAGGATTTATAGTAGTAGGGCGTCATGGTGAACAGGTTGTCGATGTCGGTCTGACAGGGCAGGTCGATCATCGCCTCCACCTTCTGCTTCTCCAAAAACACAAAGCCGTCGTACTGGTGATCCACCTTCTCGTTCTCGTATGGGGTGTCGTAGATGGCCTCCTTGAGCTCCCACAGGTGGCGGGTGGAGGTGACGGCAAACAGCAGCAGACCGCCGCGCTTGAGCACCCTGCGGTATTCCGGAATGCACACCGGCGCAAAGAGGTTGGTCACCACGTGGCAGGAGTGGTCCTTGACCGGCAGCTCAAAGACGCTTGCCACCCCATATTGCAGCCGATCGCCAAGCCCCAGCGCTTTGGCGGATTTTGCCGCCGCAGCCACCGCAAATTTGGAGATGTCCAGCCCCAACATCGAGAAGTCCTGTCCGTCCTGCTGCATCGCCTGCGCCATGCGGTTGGTGTAGTAGCCCTCGCCGCACCCAGCGTCGAGCAGCTGCAATCCGCCCTTCTTTCCCGAGAGGGTGCGGCAGTAGCGCAGCAGCGCCTGATCGACCGCCTGGCTGACCGGCTCATAGTACCCCTTGCGCAGAAAGTCCCGCCGCGCCTGCACCATCTGCTTGTTGTCTCCGGGAATCTTTGCGTGCATCCTGTTGGAGGGCAACAGGTGCAGGTATCCCTGCGACGACAGGTCAAAGCTGTGCCCGTTCTTGCAGACAAAGCGCGTGCCCTCCTGCTCCAGTTTTGATTTGCACACTGGACAGATCAAGACGCCCATCCCAAAACACCCCTTCTCATTGTTGCTGTGCCCATTATAGCACACTCCCATTTCCTTTTTAAAGTCCCGCCGTAAAAAAAAGGGGAGGGCGCACGGCCCTCCCCTTGCAAATCCATTCTTACAGCTCGATGTACGCTTCTCTCTCAGCGCCTACCGATACATAGCGGATCTTGCAGCCAACTTCCTTCTCCAGGAAGCGGACATATTCCATTGCCTCTTTCGGCAGGTCCTCCGCCTTGCGGCAGGAGCTGATGTCGCAGTTCCAACCCGGCATATATTCGAATACCGGTTTTGCAGCGTCCAGATCGGCGCCGAACGGGAAGTCCTTGGTCAGGGTGCCGTTGACGTCATAGGCGACGCAGACCGGCAGTTTGTCGTGGCCGGAGAGAACGTCCAGCTTGGTCAGCGCAATCTCATCTGCGCCCTGTACGCGCACGCCGTAGCGGGAAGCCGGAATATCAAATGGGCCGACACGTCTCGGACGGCCGGTAGCAGCGCCATATTCGCCGCCTGCCTCACGCAGCTTCTCTGCCTCTTCGCCGAACAGCTCGCAGGTGAATGGGCCTTCGCCGACGCAGGTGGAGTACGCTTTCATGACGCCGACAACATTGTGCAGCTTGTGGTTCGGGATGCCGGAACCGATCGGTGCATAGGCAGCGATGGTGTTGGAGGAGGAGGTAAACGGATAGATGCCGAAATCGATGTCGCGCAGTGCGCCCAGCTGAGCCTCAAACAGGATCTTCTTGCCGCTCTTTTCTGCCTCATCCAGATAGACACTGGTGTCGCAGATAAAGTCTTTGATCGGGTTGCCGTAGGTTTCCAGCCAGTTCCAGATCTCGTCGAAGGAGACCGGTTTGCTGCCATATACCTTCTCGAGGGTCAGGTTCTTCCAATCCAGGACACCTTTCAGGCGGGCTTTGAGCGCTTCAGGCTGCAGCAGGTCGCCGATGCGGATGCCCTTCTTCATATATTTATCGCCATAAACCGGCGCGATGCCGCGTCTGGTGGAACCATATTTTGCATCGGCCAGGCGCTCCTCTTCCAGGCAGTCCTGCATAACGTGGTATGGCAGGCAGATGATGGCCCGGTTGGAGATCTTCAGATTTGCTGGAGTGATTTTGACGCCGGCAGCGATCAGCTTGCCCATCTCTTTGTGCAGATGCTCCAGGTCGATGACCATACCGTTGCCCATGACGTTGACTACCTCCGGGCGCAGGATACCGGATGGCATCAGGTTCAAAACAAATTTACCCAGATGGTTGATGACGGTGTGACCCGCATTGTTGCCGCCCTGGTAGCGGACAACCACATCATAATTTTCCGAAAGCAGGTCGACCATGCGGCCTTTGCCTTCGTCTCCCCAGTTAATACCAACGATTGCGCTTAACATAACCTTTAAAAGCCTCCCTATTTATTCTTTAATCCCGCCGGATAGGCTGCGGCCTGAGGGCGTGAGAAAAACCTTTCGATTGTTATTATACTTTCCCCGGAATTATCTGTCAATTCTTTTTGCAAAAATGGGGGTACAATCCGCCAAAAGCAATTTAAAATGGTACGGAATTTTGATAAAAAATTGTACGTTTTGACAAAGTTGTTGCAAACAATATGTACTTTTAAAATAATCCATTGTATAATAAAGCTGTAATTCTCTGCATTCTGACAAAGAGGTGGTCTTTTTATGGCATTAACTGTAGGCGAAATATTAAATATGGAAGAATTCCGCGAATACCGCCTGATCTGCGGCAAAAAGGGACTGGGGCGCGAAGTTTCCACCGTCACCGTCCTGGATACCCCCGATGTGCAGGACTGGCTGCGCGGCGGTGAGATCGTGCTCTCTTCCGGGTACCTGTTGCAGCAGATGTCCCCGGCCGACTGTCAGAATCTGATCCACCAGCTCGCCGAGTGCGACGCAAGCGCCCTGTTTGTAAAGCTCGGCCCCTACCTGCGCACCGTCGATGAAGCGATCGTCAAGGCAGCCAACGAAGAGGGGCTGCCCATCGTCAGCGCGCCGGCCGGCTGCATCTTCTCGGACATCATCAGCCCCATCGTCAAAAAGCTGATCGATATGCAGTCCTCTGCCCTGCGCCTGTCGGAAAATATCAGCACCTCGTTCATCAACACGGTCATCAACGACGGCGGCATCACCGACGTCATCAACACCTGTCTCTTATACACATCTGACGCTGCCGACGAATA
>ENA-OYXB01000940-OYXB01000940.1-human-gut-metagenome-genome-assembly--contig:-NODE-940-length-12377-cov-4.625142_pt1 | contig 12377 bp, 11 predicted proteins | sample MGYA00244176_ERZ653409 | MGnify/ENA primary metagenome ERZ653409 (study PRJEB26926, sample SAMN06164912) | human gut metagenome | biome: ENVO:00009003; feature: ENVO:2100002; material: ENVO:00002003... | reverse complement strand
AGGCTATTCGTCGGCAGCGTCAGATGTGTATAAGAGACAGTCCTTGCGGTGTGCCAAAGGAGATGTCCATTTTTAGAACAACGCCTCGTTTGGATCGTCCGGGATGACCCGCTTCATCGAGGCGATGGCCACCTCGATCATGCTATCGTCCGGCTCCTTGGTGGTCAGGCGCTGGGTCCACAGGCCCGGCGCGGAGAGAATGCGGGTCAGCAGATTGTCGTGCCGTCCGGCATATTTGATGCACTCATACGAGAGGGACATGATGACCGGCAGGCAGACGATCTTGAGCAGGACGCGCATCAGCACGTTGTCCCAGGTGACAAAGGAGGACACCAGGATGGAAAGCAGCAGCACGATGACCAGAAAGCTGGTGCCGCAGCGGGGGTGAAAGCGGGTATATTTGCGCACATTCTCCACCGTCAGCTCCTCGCCGTGTTCATAGCAGAAGATTGTCTTGTGCTCGGCTCCATGGTACATAAAGACGCGGTGGATGTCGCTCATGTGAGAGACTGCCGCCAGGTAGCCGATCAGGATGGCCATTTTGATGACACCTTCCAGCGCGGACAGGGCCAGTGGGTGGTCAAAGACGTTGCGCAGCAGTCCGACGATGGAGGTGGGCAGGAAGATGAAGAAAAAGATGGCGATCAGCAGCGAGACCACCAGGATGCAGCCCTCCAAAAAGGGCATGAACTTGTCACCCAGCAGTTGGCGCAGCTTCTGCTCGAAGGGGGAGGGTTCCTCCTCCTGATCGTCCAGGCCGGCCTTTTCGGCAGCCATCATCAGGCTCTTGTAGCCGGTGGTCAGCGACTCGACAAAGTTAAAGATGCCGCGGATAAACGGGGTGCGCTTGTACCACGCACTGCTGCTGGGAGTTTTCCACTCTTCGGTCGAGATGGTGTTGTCCGGCAGGCGCACCGACAGCGCAGTGACCTGAGGTCCGCGCATCATGACGCCCTCGATGACGGCCTGACCGCCGATGGAAGTTTTGATGGGTTTGTGTATCGGTTGATTGGACATAGGACAAAATGCTCCTTTATCTGACTTGCAGTATGTGCTATTTTTGACAAAAACAGTATAGCATGAATTTGTGAATAAAGATAGTCCCTTTTTGTATCGGGCGGCGTCTTTTGCGGGACTGCGGCGAAAAAAGAGGCCCCGGAGCGCAAGGTCCGGGGCCTCTTGGGCAGCGATTGCAGAGGTTATGAATCCAGCTTCTTTTCGAACATATACCGTTGGGTGGAAAAGCCCAGCGCCTCATAAAAGCGGATGGCGTCCGCGTTAAAGGGCCAAACGGTTAAGTCCAGGCTGTGCGCGCCGTGCAGGAGAGCCTCCTGCTGCGCCTTTAAGCAGAGTGCCTTTCCGATGCCCTGATGGCGGCAGCTGCTGTCGACGCAAAGATCGTGCATGTGGGCGGAAGGGACGCTGGACTGGACGGTGTGGTCGCGCAGCTCGACAAAGCAGATGCCCAGCAGCTGCTCTTCCTGTGCTGCCGCAAGGCAGATCCAGTTTGGCGCAGCGATCATCTTGGACAGCTCTTCCCGGCTGTATGGATGTTCTATCGGCACAAACAGGTCGGGCCGCGCAGCCATGTGCAGCTGCTGCACCTGCTGCATCAGCCGGTCGACCTCGGCGTAATCAGCGGCTTTTATCGGCCTGATTTTCATCGTCAATCAACTCCTTTATGTACGGCTCGTATTTCTCACCGGGTTCTTGGCAGTTTTTTGCTGAATGAGGGAAAAGGAATCGGCTGCCCACACCCCCATCCGTAGCGTGGGGAAGAAAGCCCTCACCTCCCACAATCTCAATGGAAGAGTCCTTGTGGGGGGAACGGCGCTAAAGCGCCGTGGGGGGATGACAATATCCCCCCTACAAGGGGAGTTGCCCAGAGGGGAATTCTTTGGTGACTTTCTCATCGGGGAGAATGTCACCCGGGGTTTGGGGGTGGAACACCCCAAAATCGAGAGAGGTAGGGACTGCCGTTTTTATGCCCCCGGGTGCGCTGGTACAGAGAGGTCGTAGGGGCCTATGACTCTACAAAAAGCCCACGGGGACAGGAGCTATCAGATCCATATAAGCTTCCGGGGCATGGGGCTGCACCCCGCACAGTGTTGATCAAACGCGGTGTGAGGTAGAAAGTGGGGGTTTCACATCAGCGATCCGCGAATAGGCGGCATCATACGCCTATTCGTCCTCCAGGCGTTCCTCGTGCTGGGGGTCGAACTGGCGGGTGGCGGCGATGTCCTCGGGGTAGTCTTCCGGCTCCTGCGAATCGGCAGGGGAGGCCACAGCAAGGCTGTTGGAGCGGCGATCCTGTTCGATCAAAAAGCGGGCGTACAGCATCGAGCACATCGAATAGTAAGGGGAAACATATAAAACGGGCAGAATGAACACCAGGCTGATGCCCAGCGGCAGGAAGGAGAGCTTAAAGAGCAGGATCTCGTCGCGGATGCCGCGGGTGGCGTGGATGGAGGCGCGGATGGCCTTGCGCACCGGGGTCTGCTGGTCGAGCAGGTAGTATCTGGCCAGGAAGTAGCGCTGTATCCGCAGCAGCAAAAAGCAAAAGAGGAGGACAAACAGCGCTGCGGAAAAGACCAGCGTCATGCTGCCGATGAAGGCGGAGCCGGTGAGGGAGCTGTTGAGCACCCGAATTGAGAAGAGCACGCCCGCAGTGGGGACGATGAGGTAGAGAATCGAGTACAGCAGCACCCGCACGCCGATTTGGATGGCCAGCCACAGCGAGCGCAAAAACATCTTGCGCTTTGCAAAGAAGGAGAAAATGCCCAGGATGTCGTCGGATTCGCCGTTCGAGAGGTTCAAGTACCAGTTGGTGATGCCCAGACGCAGCGGGATGATGAGGATGAACGAACCGACAGCCATGAGCAGGGTAATCAGGTAGGAAACCATCCAGGCGCCCGAGAGGCTCTGCTGGGAGGCAAAGGCCGGAAGGCGGAGCAGGAGGTTGGCGATCATCTCGATGATGGTGAACAGCAGGTAGATGGCGGTGCTCAGCAGCACAATCGAGATGGCTTTGCCCCAGTTGTTGCAAAGGCATTTTTTCGCATTTTGCTTCACTTGTTTACGAAGGCTCATCGTAGAAAACTCCTTTATACAGATTTTAAAATGGACAAAAGATTTCCAGAAGGGGGCTCAGTTTCAAGGATTTCTGCCCTGCAAGCGGCAGAAAGGCACCGATCGAAGTGGCGGGAAGTCAGCCTCTGCCTTTATTCGAAGAACATCTCTTCCCCGTCGTCATAATATTTTTTGGTGCTCCAGTGGTCCTCCAGGTCCTCCTGCGTCATCGGCACGCGGCTGAGTACCTCAAACACCTTGTCCCGGGTCCACAGCTCCGGTGTCATCACGATGGTGTAGCCGGCTCCGGCCTCACATTCCCATTCGCCCATCGGGTGGCGGGGAAAGCCCATCAGCGCCAGCATCGACATAATCATCCCGCCGGGGATGACCAGCGCCGCGCTGTGCAGCTCGTTTGCCATCATGTCCTGAAAGACGTCGTCCAAGCCCTTGATAACCCGTCGGATGAAGGCCATTCCGTCCTCGCCCTCCGGTGGGGCGTTGTGCATGCTGTCGCGGCTCCAGGCGATAAAGCTCTCGTCGTTTTGCAGCTCGTCGAGCGTCTTGCCCTCATAGGTGCCAAAATCCATCTCCATCAGCTGCGGCACGTCAAAGGTCTTGTATCCGGGATAGAGGACGTGCGCAGTTTCGCGGCAGCGCCGCAGGGGAGAGGTGTAGATCTTCTCCACAGCGGGATAGGTCTTGTCCTTGACATACTCTTTGAGCGCGTCGATGCCCTCCTGGCAGAGGGGGTAGTCGCTCAGTCCCACATAGCGGCCCTCAAGGTTGGCGCGGGTGATGCCGTGGCGGAACAGGTGAATCTTATAGGTTAACATGCTAAGACGTCCTTTCTGGTGTGAAAATTTTGGATGCCGAAAATTGTCCGGCACGAGGAAAGTCAATCGGTAAAAAAACAAAAGAAGTTTTTTCGTTTTTGTGTTTTCGACCAAAAAACGGTGGATTCCACAAAAAAAGCTTTACAAAGCGTTTTGGATGTAATATAATTTACAATACGTAGACCACGGGGGCGACCCCGAACAGTGAGGAGGATGTGCGTATGAATGCCGAGTTCCCACGGCTTATTACGCTTTTGAGGAAGGAAAAGGGGATCAGCCAGAAGCAGGCGGCGGCGGAGCTGGGCATCTCGCAGGCGCTGCTGTCCCACTATGAAAAGGGAGTCCGGGAATGCGGCCTGGATTTTTTGATTCGCTGTGCGCACTTTTATCATGTCTCCTGCGATTATCTGTTGGGGATTTCCCCCGAGCGCAACGGGCGGCAGCTGACCGTCGAGGAGATCCCCGAGCCGGACAGCGCCAAAGACACGGTGTTTCGCGGCAACATCATGCCGGTGCTCAATAAAAAGCTGATTACCAATTCGCTGGGCATCATCTACGATCTGGTCGGCAAGAGCGAATCCAAGCAGCTAAATAACGAGATCTCCAATTACCTGATGCTGGCGGTATACCGGGCGTTCCGGGTGCTGTATTCGGTCAATCCAAAGAATGAGGACAGCATGTTCTCGATCCCACAGGAGATGCTCAGCGGCTACTGCACGGCGCTGATGATGATCAGCGAGTCCAAAGCACAGCAGTTGGCGCAAGGCACTGCCAAGGGAGAGGACAAGGTGCGCAACATCAATGAGATCAAGATCACGACCGAATATCTGATGCAAAATTACCCCAAACAGTCCCAGGCGCTTTTGAACCTCATCCAAAATGTGGAGGCCAAGATCGGCGGCATGGACCACGAAGAATAAGCAGTTCGTTTTTATATGGTGTTTTTGTTGGCGCCCCGCGCCCTCACTTGTGGAGGGTGCGGGGCGCTTGTTTTTTGCTGCCATTTAGTTTAAAGCCAGCGGCAGTGTGATGGTGACGGTGGTGCCGACGCCCTCTTTGCTGTCCAGGGTCAGGCTGCCGCCGTGCATCGAGACGATCTCGTCTGCGACGGCCAGTCCGATGCCGGAGCCTCGGCGGGTGGCGTTTGCCTTATAAAACCGGGTTTTGACCTTGGGCAGATCCTCTGAGGCGATGCCGATGCCGGTGTCGCGGATGGCGATGATGGCGTTATTTTCCTCCCGCTGGACGGTGACGGTGACGCTGCCACCCGCATCGGAATATTTTAAGGCGTTGTCGAGGATGTTGACAAATACCTGCCGCAGCCGGTTGGAATCGCCCATGATGGGCAGGATGTCCATCGGCTCATCGTAGTTGAGGGCGATATTTTCCTGGCGGGCGCGCTCGGTAAACATCAGCACCGCGTCGCTGAGCTCGGCGACCAGGTCGATTTTGGAGAGGTTGATCTTCAGGCGGCCGCTTTGCAGGCGGCTGAAGTCGAGCAGTTCCTCCACCATGCCGGAGAGGCGGTCGCTCTCCTTGATGATGACGCCGATGCCCTTTTGGGTCGTCTGGCGGTCCACCGAGTCGTCCATCAGCGTCTCAGCCCAGCCCTTGATGGCGGTCAGCGGGGTGCGCAGCTCGTGGGAAACCGAGGAGATAAAGTCGTTTTTCATCTTTTCGTTTTCCTGTAGCTCCAGGGCCATGGCGTTGATGGCGTCGCACAATTCGCCGATCTCGTCGTCGGTGGTCTTTTTCAGGTGGGCGGAAAAGTCGCCCTTTGAGATTTGCAGGGCAATTTTGCGCACCTCGTCGATCGGGTTGATGACCGAATTGATAAAGTAAGAGTTGGAGAGGATGACAAAGAAGATGATGACCGCACCGACGACGCCTGCTGCGGCGATGAGCATATAGATCTGCCGCTTGACGGCGGTCAGCGAGACGACATAGCGCAGCGCAGAGACGTTGGAGTCGTCGACGCTGGGGGCCAGCAGGGTATAGGCCAGCACGCTCTCACCGTTGAGCGAATCGTAGGAATAGGCGTCGCGGGTGGGGCTGGTGAGGGCCTCCTCATAGTCGGGCATCTGCAGCCCGCTGGGGGGAGAAAATCCGCTGGAGGTGATGATGACCGTGCCGCTTTTGTCGATGGCCATCAGCTCCATGTGCTCCTTCTCGTCAAAGTTTTCGACCAAGGTGCGCACGGAAGAGGAAAAATCGACCGTGTTGTCCTCGGAGTAGTTGACAAGGCTCGCATTCTCGACATTGGCGGTATTTTTGACGACGGTGAGCACGCTGTTGTAGTAGTAGCTGCGGATGGCAAGCGAGAAGGCGATGATGATTAACGAAAGAAAAATCAGGATAACCAGGAAGCTGTTGTACAGCCAGCGCCTGGTGATTTTTTTGGTGGGCAACCCATAAAACCCCCTGTTGTGATAAAGTTAAGTGCTATTCGGGAACGCTCCATTTGTACCCAAAGCCCCAGACGGTGGTCAGGTATTTGGGGTTGGACGGTTCGTCCTCAATCTTCATGCGCAGGCGTCGGATGTTGACGTCGACGATCTTGACGTCGCCAAAATAGTTTTGTCCCCACACCTGGGAGAGGATGTTGTTGCGCTCAAGGGCGACGTTGGGGTTTTTCATAAAACATTCCATGATCTGAAATTCAACCTGTGTCAGATCGATGTTTTTGCCGTTTTTGGTCAGCGTCCGGCTGCGCTCGTTGAGCACAAACGGTCCGGAACGCAGCTCGTCGGGGTTTTCCATCGGCTGGGAGGAAAACATGGTGACCCGCCGGTGCAGTGCATCCACCCGGGCCACCAGCTCTGCCGGGCCAAAGGGTTTGGTGATGTAGTCGTCCGCGCCGAACATCAGTGCGCCGACCTTGTCCATCTCCTGGCTCTTGGCCGAGAGCATGATGATGCCCACGGTGGCCGACCGCTTGCGGATCTCCTTGCAGACGGTGAAGCCGTCTTTGCCGGGCATCATGATGTCCAGCAGGCAGATGTCGAAGTTGCCGCCGCTCTCGTCAAAGACGCGCAGCGCCTCGTCACCGTTTGGCACGTCCACGACCTCATATCCGGAGCGCCGCAGGTTGATGACCACAAAGTCGCGGATCACATCTTCGTCTTCCGCTACCAGAATTCTTTTCATAAAAACTTTGTCCTTTCCTGTTTGGATTTTGATGGATGAAGCAAGCTAATCGAGGAAGAAGAACATCTCGTCGGTTAGCTCCTGCTGGGTGATGGCGAGATCGCTGTCCGAGGGGATGACATAGGCATAATACTCGAACAGGCCCTTTTGTCCAATCAGTTGGAAATAGTCGCCGTCAAATTTATCGTGATAGTCCTTGACCGAATAGACGCGGATCTTGAGCAGGGTGTCGGAGGTGTCCTGCAGGTCGTCGTGGTAGGTAAAGAATGTCCACTCGCCGTTTTCCGGCTGCACAACCACGCTGACCTTGCCGGTCCACCGCTGGGGAAAGCGCAGCATATAGCGGTGCTGGGTGTTGATGACGCCGCTCTGTTTGGGGATCAGCTGCGCGTTGGAGAGCTGATTGTAGGTGGTGAGGAAGGGGGTATCCTCGCCCATCATATCTTCATAGCCGGGCAGAACGGATACCGTTGGAATTTCCACCACCCCGTCCGAGTCGATGTCCCGGCAGAAGATGTTCTGTGCCGGGCGCATGGTGTTTTCGGAAAGCGAGAGGGATTCGTTGTCCAGCAGGTTGACAAGCTTTGGGGTGGAGCCCGCCTGTGCCTGTGCGCTGACAACGTCGGTGACCTGGAGGGTGGTTTCATAGACCTCGACCGAACTGTCCAAAAACAGGGCGGTTTTGCCGTCCGAAGTCTGTCCGCGCAGGATGTTGTCAAAGCGGATGATGCCGCGCGGCAGGGTGAGCGAATCGACCGTCTCAAAGCCGTTTTCGGTCTCGCAGGCCAAAAAGACCAGGGTGGACTGGGCCTGCTGGGTGAACAGCACAAGGTCGGTGGTGCCGTTGGTGTCCAGGTCTGCGATGGCAATTTCGGTGTAGTCGCGCTCAAAGATGGGGAGCAGCCGGCCGCTTTGATAGTTGTAGGCGATGACCGTCTTGCTGGCGCGCAGATCCTCCCAGCCGATGACGATGCTGACCTGATCGTTCTGGGTCAGCCGCTCAAAGGAGACAAAGTCGATGTTTGCCGCGTCGTCGGGCGCGGGGGTTTCGCAGACCGATACCCAGGAGCCGTCCTGCTGGTCGAGGATGTTGATCCAGGTGGCGTCGCCCTTGGATGGGCTCTGGTAAAAGACCATCGCCTCCTGGACGTCGTCCGCATCGATGTCGTAAAAGATAAAGGAAGAGCGGTACTGCCCGTCCTGTGGATATTTGTATTTGATCTCGTCGTCGCCGGAGACGCGGGCGAGGGCATCGCGGATCTGGGCCTGTTCTTCGGTGAGGACGGGGGGACTCATCAGATCCTCGATGGAGGTTTGGGCTCTGGAGCAGCCGGAAAGGGAGAGTGCGGCATACACCGCCACAAAAAGGGCTGCCAGGCGAGGGAGCACGCGAAGGTACAAGGGAAGTGCCTCCTTTCCATCTGGTAAAGATACATCTATTATACCGATTTCTGTTGCGATTGTAAACCATTGCTTTTGGTTAGAATTTATTTGTCCCTGAGGCATAGGCGCAGCGGATGAAACCGCGAATAAAGACCGGCCTGCCACTGACTTAAAAAAGGTGTGCAGACCGGCCTTGTAGAGAGCTTTGTTTTTTTTAAGAGCAGCTTAGCGGATGTCGCTCAGATCGGCCAGCAGCGCTTGCGGCGAGCAATCCGATGGAATCGGATATTCGCCCAGGTTGACATCGGTGAGTTTGGCGCTGTCAGGCGTGCAGCTGCGCTTAAACTGTCCCGCACAGAAGCGGTTTAAAAATACCTTGAGTTTTTCCAGGATGTAGTTTGCGGAGAACTCGCCGGAAAAGGCAAGGCAGGCGTAGTAGTAGAGCTTGCGCGGCGAAAAGTTGCAGCGCAGCAGATAGTACAGGAAGAAGTCGTGCAGAGCGTAGCTGCCCAGAATGTCCTCGGTCTTTTGCTGGATCTTGCCGCTCTCGTCCGGAGGCAGCAGCTCGGGGCTGACCGGGGTGTCAACGATGTCGCGCAGGATGTTGCCGACCTTTTCGTCAAACTGTCCGCACAGGTAGGTCACCATCTTGCGGATCATCGTCTTGGTCAGGCAGACATTGACGTTGTAGTTTGCCAGGTGATCTCCGCCAAAGGTGCACCAGCCCAGAGCGTCCTCGGACATGTCTCCGGTGCCCACCACAATGCCGCGGCAGCTGTTGGCCACATCCAATAGGATCTGGGTGCGCTCACGCGCCTGTGCATTTTCATAGGTGACGTCCCGCACCGATGGATCGTGGCTGATGTCCTCAAAGTGCTGCAGGACGCTGGCTTTGATCGAGATATCGCGGTTTTGTGCGCCCAAAGCAGAGATCAGGCTCAGAGCGTTGTAGTAGGTGCGGTCGCTGGTGCCAAAGCCCGGCATGGTGATGGCGATGAGGTTTTTCTCGGGCAGGTCCAGCTCCTTGAGCGCCTCATGGCAGACCAGCAGCGCCAGAGTGGAATCCAGGCCGCCGGAAACGCCCAATACCAGGTGATGCAGCCCGGTATTTGCCGCGCGGGAGACCAGACTCTGTACCTGCAAGGTGAAGAGGGTGTGCAGGTACTCCTGCATTTGTTTTTCCTCCACAGGTAAAAACGGGTCGCGGGAGATGCTGCGCAGCAGTCCCTTTTTGCCCTCGCGCTCTTTGAGCTGGATGTCCGCGTCGCGGTCGTTTGCAAAGCGCTGGGATGCGCGCAGGATGTCGCAGTCGAGGTCGCGCGCAAAGCAGAAGCTCTCCAGCGCAAAGGTGTGCTGGCCAAAGCTCTCGCCGGTATATTCGGCCAACATCTCTCCGCACTCACAGATGGCGGCGTGTCCCTGGAAGGCGACCGGGTGGGAGGTATCTCCCTGTCCACCGCGCACGAAGGCGATGGCGATGCCAAAGCTTTCGGAAAGCGCCTGCACAAGGTGGTTTTCCCGCTCGGCGCTCTCTGCTGTGGTCGGCTCATAGCAGGGAACCAGCACCGCCTGACAGCCGGTTTTGACAAGGCGCGGCAGGTGCATCGGCAGGTCGGTTACCGGGCATGGGCAGACGCAAAAGCGCAGCTGTCCGCAGCAAAAGGTGGTGTCCCAGCCGCGCAGAGGGGAGCTTTCGCGCTCATCTTCGCGGAAGAAGCCTGTCACGGGGTCGACCGATTGCAGGCGGCCGTAGCCTGCGGCGGGCAGATAGGCTTTTACCTCACCGTTTTGCAGCACCGCGACGACGTCCACCACTCTGCCGCCAAAGCGCATCGGCAAGCCGATGACGACGCAGCCGTGGGACTTGGCGGTAGCGACCCGGACCTGGCCGAGCGCATCCTCGCACTGGGTGAGGATGGCCGGATTGCCCAGCAGGGCATCCGAGGAGGGCGGGCAGAGCGCCAGGCGCGGGAACAGCGTGATGTCGGCACACTGCTGGCTGCTTTCCTCCAGCAGGTCGGTGACCGATTCGCAGCAGAATTGCGGGTTGCCGCTGATGACGCGGTTGACGCAGCAGCACAGTCGAATGACAGAGTTCATAACACAACACCCTTTCGTTTGATTGGTATATGTGGGTATAGAAAATCGCCTGTTTCCCCTTTTGGCAAAGGAGGAGGTTTTTCAATTGTTTCCTACCCCTTTTTTATAGCACATAAATGTGAACAAAACCACCGTTTTTCCCATTTATTTTTGTGTCGCTTTGCTTCCAAAGGCCCCTTGCGCCACCGGACGGCACAAAAAGGCGCCCTCCAAATCCGGATGCTTTTGCAGCAAAGCCAGCGCTTTTTGGGCGGCTGATTCTGCGGTAAACAGTCCGAACAGGGCGCTTCCGCTGCCGGAGAGCAGGGCGCCGCAGGCGCCCTGCTGCAAGAGCAGCGCCTTGATGGCGCGAATTTGCTGCCCCTCCTGTTCGGAGCACAGCTCTTCAAAGACGTTTTGCAGCGCGTCTGCAACCGCAGTGATCTCTCCCGATTGCAGCGCCTGCACCATCCGGCTGACGTCGGCGTGGCGGTAAGGCTGGATGTCACAGCGGGAAAAGGCCGCTTTGGTGCTGATGCCAAAGCGCGGCTTGAGCACCAGGATGGGGCAATCGGGCATCGGCGGCAGGGGAGAAAATGTTTGGCCGATCCCGGTGGCGCGCAGCGTGCCGCCGCGCAGGCAAAACGGGATGTCCGCCCCACAGGGCAGGGCGATGCGCTCCAGCTCGTCCAGCGGCAGATTTGCACCGGTTAGCTGGTTGAGCGCCTGGAGCACCCCGGCTCCGTCGGCGCTGCCGCCGCCAAGACCCGCCATCATCGGGATGCGCTTGACAAGCTCAATCGAGAGGTCCTGCCCCGAAAGTGGGTGGCCGCTTTGTGCAAAGAAGGCGCGCGCGCAGCGCACAGCGATGTTTTGCTCGTCGCAGGGCAGGGTGTGCCCGCAGTCCGGTTCAAACCGGCAGCACATGCGGATGCAGCCGCTGCCCGGAGTGAGGGCCAATGTCAAGGTGTCGAACAGGCTGATCGTCTGCATCACCATGTCCATCTGGTGGTAGCCGTCTGCAAGCCGGCCGACGATGTCCAGCGAGAGGTTTATTTTGCAGGGGGCGTCGATCTGAATGCGGCGCATGGCGTATCCCTCCTGTCCATCACACCCTGCCATGGATGTGGATGGCCTTGACCGGGCACATCTCATGGCAGCAGTAGCAGCGGATGCAGTGTTTGTAGTGAATGTGCGCCTTGCCGTTTTCGATGCGGATGACCTGAGAAGGGCAGCTCTCGGAGCAGCGCCCGCAGCCCACGCATTTTTTCAGGTCGACCACCGGCTTTGGCGAAAGCAGGCGGGCGGCGCGGCGAACCAGCGGGCGCAGGAAGGACGGCACGTTGCCGGAAAAATCCACCGTTTTGGAGTGGGGATGTTGAAAGTCTGGGATGCAGGTGGGGAGGCTGTCTGGATTGATGATGACCAGCTCCTCGGAGCTTTCCGGGCAGAGCTTGCGGGCAATGCACTCCTGTACAGTGGGGGCCTGGGTGTAGCTCATGTGGATGAGATCGCACAGGAACAGGTCCAGACAGAACGGGCTGCACGAGCCGGCCAGAAAGCCGGTGTGGCGCACAGTGCCGCCGGAGGGGCCGTCGCCCTCCATCGACTCTACCGCGTCGATGATGGTCAAAACCGGAGCGACCGTCTGGGCCAGGTCCACCAGCATGCTGGAGAAGTCCTCCAGATTTTGATAGCGGTAGTGCATCTGTGGCTTTTGCAGGCCGGGGATGCAGCCGAACAGGTTTTTGACGCCGCCCGAAAGACCGGTCATGCAGTGGGTCTTGAGCTTGCCGACCGAGACCACCACATCCGCCTGGCGCACCGGGTCGATGAGGTTAAATTCTGTCTCTTATACACATC
>ENA-OYXB01000937-OYXB01000937.1-human-gut-metagenome-genome-assembly--contig:-NODE-937-length-12387-cov-7.099254_pt1 | contig 12387 bp, 12 predicted proteins | sample MGYA00244176_ERZ653409 | MGnify/ENA primary metagenome ERZ653409 (study PRJEB26926, sample SAMN06164912) | human gut metagenome | biome: ENVO:00009003; feature: ENVO:2100002; material: ENVO:00002003... | reverse complement strand
GGCTATTCGTCGGCAGCGTCAGATGTGTATAAGAGACAGGAAAGGGGATTACTCAATGTCGTGGTTGACGACGGGGGCGGGCTTGTCGAGCTGTTCGGGGTGGGACAGCAGGCGCTTGAGGTGCTTGAGCGTGGTGGCGTAATAGAAGCCGTCGCAGATGCGCTCGTCGGTGTTGACGGTGTAGTCGATGTACTTGCGGCGCACGACCGTGCCGTCGTCGAGCACTTCGTTCTTGTGGTATTTGCAGCCGAAGGAGACGAAGACGGGCATATTGCCGAAGTCGTACAGATGGTGCACGATGGGCGGGATGCCGAGCGATCCCATGGACGTAAAGAAGATCGAGGCGTGGAACGGGCTGACCTCCAGCAGGAACTTCGGCAGGAAGCCGAAATAATCAATCGTCCTGAGCAGCCAGACCACAAATTTGAACAGCACGCCGGGGATAAACGACAGGAATTTCGCGGTTTTGTCAAAGTCACTGCCGCCGATGGCCTGCCCCTGAATATCGGCGATGCCCTTGTTGAGCTTTTCATAGATATCGTCGATGGTGTCGGTCGGCTTCAGATGAAGCTTCGTGATCGACTCCGGCGCGGAGGTATCCATCGAGGTCTTGACGACCATGCAGAACTGGATATCGTCGTCGCGCGAATAGACCTGCTGCCCGGACAGGAAGCGGTTGAGCGCCGGATATTTCGCCACGCACTGGACATAGGCAGCCAGAAATACGTGCGTCACGCCGAGATTCGTAAAGCCCTGCTTGCGCTTTTCGCGGATATAGCGCTCCATCGGGCCGATGTCAACGGACTCGCGGATGAAATTGGACGATCCGATGCGCGTCGGCATGATATAATTGGCGACCACCGCCATCGGGTCGAGCGTGCGCAGCCTGCGGCCGTCGGGCCGGTCACCCCAGGTGGGGTGATACGCGCCGTCGAGATAGACCTTCGCGCCGAGCAGCGTCAGAATCCCGGCAAGCAGGAACAGCATATCAGGCAAAATCTGCCGCAGCTGCGGCCAGTTTTCCCGCGTGAATTCCTTCTCGTGCATCCCGGCCAGAATGCCGAGCGCAGCGATCAGCAGCAGAAGCAGCGGGATCGTGCTTTTGATGTGGCCGGAGACGGTCACGGCGTAAAACGCGGCGATGGCGAGATAGGCGATCCAGAACATGAACGTCAGCCACAGGTACGGTGAGACGAGCGTGATCTTGATGCCGTAATAGATCGCAAGCAGAATGACGGGCACGGATGAACGGTAGAACCGGTCGCTGCCATTGCACAGGATATTCAGCACATAGAACACACAGCCCACGACCGGCAGCACGACTAAAAACCACACCGTCTTTGCGTCTGCGCCTTTCCCGCAGACATTTGCGATGCGAAGCGCTGCCGAGGCCAGCATGACCAGCGCAGCCAGCCAGATAAGCGGATTCTTCCGGCTGACATAGTAAGCAACTCTTTTCTTCATAGCTTTATCATACCAGCCGCAGGCAGAAAAAGCAAGAACTCTGGGGAAACAGGGAAAATTTCCGTGCGGCTGCAACAAAATCGGCCAAACACCCGACATGATAGACGTCAGTATGCTGAACACAATGCAAGTAACCGATCAGCGGTTACAAAAGGAGGAATGCGGCTTGGACGAAAAGGAGCTGCTGCGGCAGCTGCAAAAGCAGCGCGCAGGTGCGCTGGAGCAGGCGGTCGCACAGTACGGCGCATACGTTCTGGCCATCATCCGCAACCGCAGCCGCGGCGTTCTGACGCCGGAGGACCATGAGGAGATCGCCTCGGACGTGTTCTTCGCGCTCTGGAACGGCGCGGCGCGCATCGAGCGCGGACAGCTGCGGCCATGGCTCGGCGCGGTGGCGCGGAACCGGACGGCGGAGGCCATGCGGAAGCAGAACGTCTATCTTCCGCTGGAGGACGATACGCTCATCACGCTCGACCGGCTCTGGGAGCAGATGATGGAACAGGAGCGCTGCGCGGCCATTGCGCAGGCCATGCGCGCCCTGCCGGACGAGGACCGGGAGATCTTTTACCGGTTTTACGATCTGTCGCAGACAGCTGCGCAGATCGCGGAGGACTTACATTTGAACGCGTCGACCGTGCGTTCGCGCCTGATGCGCGGACGGCGGACACTGCGCGAGGTTTTGGAAAAAGGAGGTCTGTTTTGTGAAAACGACGTGGGATGAGCTCATGCGCTATGCGCCGGAGCAGGAGATTCCGCTGCCCCCGATGCAGGACGGCGAGGGTGCGCGGATTTTGAGCAAGACGATGGGAAAAATCAAAGAAACGAAGCGGAAGCCCGCCCGGCCTGTCCGGACGGTGCTGATCGCGGCGGCAATCGCGGCGCTTTTGTGCGGCAGTGCGTTCGCGGCGCACTCCTTCGGCTGGTTCGACCAGCTGTTCGGCGAAAAGGCCGCGCTGGTCAAGGAGCACGTGACCAGCTACGACGAAAATACGACTACGGATATCACACAGCCGGCGTACACCGAGGACGAGCAGGCCATGATCGCCGAGGGCACGATGCAGGTGCCCGACACTGCCGATTTGGCGGATACGGGCGTATCGGCCGCGACGGAGAATTTCGTATTCACGCTTGAATCCATGCTGGCCTCAAAGGATTCTGTTCTCGCAATCCTGCGCGTCGACGCGCGGAACGATGAAGCCGCGGCGCAGCTTGCCGCGCTGCCGGAGGCTGACGGCTATCAGCAGGAACTTGAGCGGATGCTGCGGGTTGGTGTGCGCAACAATACCGGCTTCGGCACGGATCACCGTCTGGAATGGAAAAATGGCGGCGTCAAAATGGAAATTATTCAGGTAGATGGAAGCACGGCGTATGCGGTCGTGACGAACGTCGGCGGCGAATTCGAGCCGGGCGACCGGCTGCTGTTCCGGGCGTCGTATCACGACCAGAGCGCAGACCTGTTTGAGCTCCCGGTACCGGAGCAGCTGGAACAGGAGCTGGTGATCGAGCTGGACGGCGATCCATCCTGGAAGACCGCGACAATCACGCCGATCTCCTTCCGGCTTGAAGGCCGCTACGGACGCAACTGCAGCAGTCTGAAACCCAACGATGCTGTTTCCGTCACGCTGAAGGACGGAACTAGCTTCGACCTTGCCAGTGCGGAAAACGGCTACGCGTACAGCGACTATGGAACCTACGGTTCCATGAGTTCCTCCGGCATCGGAATGCCGGAAGATGACCGCACAAAGAAGACCTGGCTGTTCTCCCAGCTGATCGATCTGGACGAGCTGGCCTCCATCACCGTGTGCGGTGTCACGTACCCGGTTTCACGATAAAAGCAACGTGAAACAACATAATCAGAATACACACATCACAAATAAGCATTTCCAATCTGCTGCCGGGTATGCTAAACTAAGGAAAAATACAGCAGGAGGAATTTGAAATGCAGGAATTTGATCTGATCGTGATCGGCGGCGGGCCGGGCGGGTATCTCTGCGCGGAACGCGCGGGAAAGGCGGGGCTGCGGACAGCGCTGATCGAAAAGCGCGCGCTGGGCGGCACCTGTCTGAACGAGGGCTGCATCCCGACAAAGAGCCTTCTTTACTGCGCCAAGCAGTATCAGGCGGCGCTGCACGGCGCGGAATACGGCGTGACGGCGCAGAACGTCTCCATCGACCACGCGCAGGTCGTCGCGCGGAAGGACGGCGTGGTCAAAACACTCGTCCGGGGTGTGGGCGCGGCAATGAAGGCGCATGGCGTGACAGTTTTCGCCGCCGAGGGCCGGATCCTCGGCAAAACGGGGGAGCGCTTTGAGGTCGCTGCAGGCGGCGAGACACTGTCCGCGCCGCGGCTCGTGCTGGCGTCCGGCTCCAGCGCCGTGATCCCGCCGATCCCCGGTGTGCGGGAAGGATTGGAATCCGGCTTCGTCATGACAAACCGCGAGCTGCTGTCCCTTTCGGAGCAGCCGGAATCGCTCGTCTGCATCGGCGGCGGCGTGATCGGGCTGGAAATGGCGTGCTATTTCGCGTCCATCGGCACGAAGGTGACGGTCATTGAGATGCTGCCCAAGATCGCGGGCAGCACCGACCCGGAGATCTGCGAGCTGCTGATGCGGACGTACAAAAAGCAGGGCATGGACTTCTGCCTGAACGCCAGAGTCGAGGCTGTTACAGACCGGAGCGTCGTGTATTCCGACGCTTCCGGGCGGCATGAGATCGTCTGCGGGCGCGTGCTGCTGTCGGCGGGACGGCGGGCGGATGTGACGGGGCTGAATGTGGAGGCGCTCGGCATTGCGCTCGAACGCGGCGCAGTCGTGACAGACCGGCAGATGCGCACGAACGTCCCCGGCGTCTGGGCCGTCGGTGACTGCAATGGCAAGCTGATGCTGGCCCACACGGCCTATCGCGAGGCAGAGGTCGCGGTCAACGATATGCTCGGCAAAAAGGACGCGATCGACTATTCCATCATCCCCTCCGTGATCTACACCACGCCGGAGGTCGCCTGCGTCGGCGAAACGGAGCAGAGCGCAAGGGAAAAGGGACTGGACGTGCAGGTGGTCAAGGCGCCGATGGCGCTCTCGGGCCGGTATCTTGCAGAAAATCCGAAGGGAACCGGCTTCTGCAAGCTGCTCTATGACCGGAAAAACCGCTGCGTCGTGGGCGTCCATATGGTCGGCTCCTATGTCTCGGAGATCATCTACGGCGCGGCCATGATGGTGCATTCCAAGCTCCCCGTGCAGCATCTGGACAAGATCGTCTTCCCTCACCCCACAGTCGGCGAGGTTGTGCGCGAAGCGCTGTTTCTGCTGTGACCGGGCAACCCCGGAACTTTGGCACATAGAAAACGCCCCGAAGCAGCAGCTTCGGGGCGTTCGAGACTGTCAAAAAACCATGAAGCGCAGTTGGACGACAGAGCAGCAGGGGAAGAGTGAAGGGGGCAAAGAGCCCCCTTCGCGTTCAATCAACCTGTTTTTCGAACTTTTTTAAAGTTCGAAAAACTGCCTCAGCGGGGCGAAAAGACTTTTTCGACACGCTGAAACGCCCCGAAGCGGCTGCTTCGGGGCGTTCGCTCGATCTGTCAGTCTGCGTAATCCTTCATTTCCTCGCGGCGTGCGCGGCAGGCGGCAAGCTTTTTGACGCCTGCGCAGATCTCGTCGAGGAAGCCGACGACGACAAGCACGGTGCCGATCACGGCCATGACCGCGCCCGCGATCTTCAGGATGCTTTTGATGGATTTCATATCAGTGCCCTCCTGTTTTTTCTTCAGTATAAGCCTGTTTTTTCGATTTTGCAAGGGGTTTAGTAACCGATAATTTAATCGACAAGAGTTACCAGCGAGAGATTTTGCCGCAGATGAAAGTTTGAAAGCGCAGGAATACTTTGTGTATTTCAAGCTTTTCAAACTGCACAGCTGCGGTAAAAGATCCGCTGGTAACCGCAGGCGATTGGATCATCGGTTACGATCAACGCGTACAATGAAATCGGCCTTTCTGGGCTTTGCGGGGGCGGGCTCCTGCGCGGCGTAGCCAAGGATGCAGTGGCCGATGCCGGCGTAATTCTCGCTCACGCCCCATTTTTTCATCAGCGCCTTGCCCTCCGCGCTTTCAAACTCCTGCCGTGCCCGGTGGATCCAGCAGCTGCCGAGGCCGAGGCTGTGCGCGGCGGCCATCATATTGCCGATGACAAGGCTGCCGTCCTCGACCCATGTATTCACATTCGTGTCCGCGAACACGACGCACACGACCGGCGCGCCGTAGAACGGGTGCGCGGCCGGGTTTCCGAGGATCGACGCGTTCATTTTTTCCAGCTGCGCGATATCGTCCGGGTTTTGCAGCACGACGATCTTCCCGGCCTGACGGCCCATGCCGCAGGCGGCATACGTTCCGGCCTCCAGAACGGCGTCCAGCTTTTCCTTCTCGACCGGCTGCGAAAGATACTTCTTGACGCTTCTGCGGGTCAGCAGGCAGTGCAATACTTCGTTCATGACAGTCCCTCCGTTTTATTTTTCTTTTTCCGCGCCTTCCGGGGGCGTGGTGATGTGGACATGATTGTTGATGTGATCGATGCAGTAGCAGTAATAGCCATTGCACTTCGAGCAGTAGCGGAATTCGAGGTTCGGATAGTCCGTATCCGTCCGGCCGCAGACCGTGCATTTATGCCGGTAGGGCTTCTCGCCGGATTTGGAGCGGTAGGAGCCTGCCCAATTGGGGTTCGGGCGGGCATTTGTCGTGGTCGTGCGGTAATTCTTCCGCTGCCGGTAGCGCAGTGCGTCGGGCAGGATGTTTTTGACGTCGCTGCCGAAGAAGAGGAAGTAGTTCAAAAGCGGCACGACGGGCAGCAGCCAGTAGAACGAGAGGAACGAGGCCAGCTGCAAGGACGAGAACACGTTCAGCACCGTGAAGCCGAGATAGACCCACGCCATGTATTTCATCTTGATGGGGATGAAGAAGAACAGCAGCACCTTCGCCTCCGGCGCGATGGTCGCGACGGCGAGAAACAGGCTGAGGTTCAGCGCGGACGCGTCCGCTCCGGCGCCGAGCAGCATTGCGGCCAGATCGGTCAGCACAAGTCCGGTCAGATAATAGAGATTGAAGCGGAACGTGCCCCAGTAGCTCTCCAGGATCTTTCCGAACTGATAATAGCAGAACAGCGACACCGCCGCCAACAGCAGTCCCGCGCCCCGCACGTCGTTCAGGTACGTAAAGATGTACGAAAACAGCCGCCAGACCTGTCCGCGCAGAATGGCGGAGCGGCTGAAGCAGAGATAGCTGTAGACGATATTGCTGGGGTCGATGTACGAGAGCGCAAAGACCGCCAGATTTCCAATGGCAATGACGAGCATGAGATTCGGAATGCCCTTGCCCCGGTTTTTGAGGCAGAAGCGTTCAAACCGTCTGCGAAGATCCTTCATAGTGTTCACCCTCCTGATGTTCAGGTTTCATCATACCGGCTCCGGGCGGAAAAATCTACCCTGCAAATGTAAACATTCTGTTCTGCATGGAGTATGGGCGGGTTCTCGCTGAGATAAACCGGGAATTTTGCCGAAATCAAAACTTTTCTCTTGACTTTTCCGGCGGGTTTTGTATAATCAGGGTACAACTGAACAGCCTTATCAAGAGTGGTGGAGGGAACGGCCCAATGAAACCCGGCAACCTGCGGATGCAAGGTGCCAAATCCGGCGAAGGAATCGAAAGATGAGGGAGAGAACCGTATATCGTTCTGCCCCTCGGGCAGGGCGCTTTTTTATGCCCGGAAAGGAATCAGATATGAACAACAGAAAAATCTTTACTTCAGAGTCCGTTACACAGGGCCATCCCGATAAGCTGTGCGACCTTGTCTCCGACAGCGTGCTCGACGCGGTGCTCGAGCAGGACCCCATGGGCCGCGTCGCCTGCGAGACAGCGGCGACGACCGGCATGGTGCTCGTCATGGGCGAGATCACCACGTCCGCCCGCATCGATATCGCCCAGATCGCCCGCAAGGCCATCTGCGACGCGGGCTATGACCGCCCCGAGATGGGCTTTGACGGCCACAGCTGCAACGTCATGGTCTCCATGGGGCGGCAGTCCCCGGACATCGCCATGGGCGTCGACAACGCCTATGACGACGGCACGACCGGCGCAGGCGATCAGGGCATGATGTTCGGCTTCGCCTGCACGCAGACAAAGGAATTGATGCCCGCGCCCATTGCCTACGCGCACAATCTCACCAAGGCGCTGACGCACGCGCGCGAATCCGGCCTTCTGCCCTGGCTCCGCCCGGACGGCAAGAGCCAGGTCTCCGTGGAATACGGCCCCGACGGCATGCCCGCCCGCATCGATACTGTCGTTGTTTCCACTCAGCACGCAGACTCCATCGCCATCGACGATCTGCGCAGGGCCGTTATTGAGACGGTCATCGAGCCGAACCTGCCGTCGCGCCTGCTGGACGAGAACACAAAATACTACGTGAACCCGACGGGCCGCTTCGTCATCGGCGGGCCTGCGGGTGATTCGGGCCTCACGGGCCGCAAGATCATCGTCGACACCTACGGCGGCTATGCGGCCCACGGCGGCGGCGCGTTCTCCGGCAAGGACCCCACGAAGGTCGACCGCAGCGGCGCATACATGGCGCGCTACATCGCGAAGAATCTGGTCGCAGCCGGTCTGGCCGACGCCTGCCAGCTGCAGCTGGCCTACGCCATCGGCGTGGCGCACCCCGTTTCCGTGCTCGTTGAGACTTACGGCACCGGCAAGCTTGCCGACGATAAGCTCGCCCAGCTCGTGCGCGAATGCTTTGACCTGCGCCCGGCGGCCATCATCAAAACGCTCGATCTGCGCCGCCCGATCTACCGTCAGACCGCCGGTTACGGCCACTTTGGCCGCGCGGAGCTGGATCTGCCGTGGGAAAAGACGGATATGGTGCAGACTCTGCTTGCAAAAGCGTAAAAAATAGGATATAGTATCCTTGTATGTTTGCATACAAAGGAGCGAAATAGCATGAAAAAAATCGAGATCATGGGCTGCGGCTATATCGGCCTCCCCACCGCTATCACGTTTACGCTGGCGGGCTATGAGGTCTGCGGCTTCGACGTGAAGGATACCGTCGTGGACACGCTGAACGCGGGCCATATCCATATCGTAGAACCCGGCTTACAGGACGCCATGACGAAGGCCATGGCAACCGGCCGTCTGCACTTCACGACGAAGCCGGAGCCTGCCGACGTCTTTATCATCTGCGTCCAGACGCCCTACCGCGAGACGGAGGAGCACAAGCGCGTGTCCGATATGCGCTTCGTCGAATCCGCCGCGAAGGAGGTCGGTTCCGTCCTGCGCGCAGGGAACCTCTGCGTGCTCGAATCCACCTCGCCTCCCTACTCCACGCGCATGGTGGAAAAGATCGTCTCGGAAACGTCCGGCCTTGCGCCGGAGCAGTTCATGACAGCGCACTGCCCGGAGCGCATCATCCCCGGCCGGATGCTCATCGAGCTGCGCGAGAATGATCGCATCATCGGCTCGAACCGCCCCGAATCAGCGGAGTTTGCAAAAGAGATCTATGAAAAGGTCGTCACCGGCGGCACGATCCGCCTGACGGACGATCTGACCGCCGAGATGTGCAAGCTGACGGAAAACACGTTCCGCGACATCAACATCGCCTATGCCAACGAGCTCAGCAAGGTCTGCGACCGGCTCGGCATCGACGTGTTCAAATTGATTGAACTTGCCAACTGCCACCCCAGAGTGAACGTGCATACCCCCGGCGTCGGCGTCGGCGGACACTGCATCGCGGTCGACCCGTGGTTCATCCATGAAAAGTTCGAGGATATCACGCCGCTCATCTACGAGGCCCGTCTTGTCAACGACGGCAAGCCCGTCTGGACGGCGGACCGCATCGCGCGCGACGTGAAGCCCGGCGCAAAGATCGCCGTGCTCGGCATGAGCTTCAAGGCCAACATTGACGATACGCGCGAAAGCCCGTCCGTCCTGTTTGCGAACATCCTGAAATCGCGCGGCTATGAGGTTCTTGCCTGCGAGCCGTACATTCAGGGCGACGTGGCGGGATACCACAATTATTCCCTTGCCGAAGCCATGGCGCAGTGCGATTACGCCGTCATTACGCTCATGCACAATGTCTTCAAGGAAAACAAAGCCCTCATCGCCTCCAGACCGTATTACGACTGCGTGGGCCTGATGGAGCAGTAAACAGACAGCCCAGCCGCTGCAAGCGGCTGGGCGCTTTTGCTATAGAAATGTGCCATTTTCTCGTCCCTGCGGGGCAACCGGAAATGATGCACAAAAACTTCATGCACCGGCATTTGCGCATTTTCGTGGTGCAGTGCTCACGCATGAAGTTTTATGCCAGCAGGTTTTGCGTGCGGCAGAGGCTGGCGTAGATGCCGTCTTTTTTGAGAAGCGCCTCGTTCGTGCCGCGTTCGGCGATGCGGCCGTCGGCAATGACGACGATCTCGCCTGCGGCGCGGATGGTGGACAGGCGGTGTGCGATGATGAGCGTGGTGCGGTTCTTTGCCAGCTCGTCAAACGCGTGCTGGATCTTCGCCTCGGTCAGCGTGTCAAGGGCGCTCGTCGCCTCGTCAAGGATGAGGATGGGCGGATTTTTGAGGAAAATGCGCGCGATGGAAATGCGCTGCTTCTGTCCGCCGGACAGGAGCGTGCCGCGTTCGCCGACGTAGGTGTCAAAGCCGTCGGGCATGGCCATGATATCGTCGTAAATTTCCGCGCGCTTCGCCGCCTCCACGATCTCCTCCATCGTCGCGCCGGGCTTACCGTAGCGGATGTTTTCCAGAATGGAATCGGCGAACAGAAACACGTCCTGCTGCACGATGCCGATGGAGCGGCGCAGGGACTCCTGCGTGACGCTGCGCACGTCATGGCCGTCGACGGTGATCGAGCCGCCGGTCACGTCGTAAAAGCGTGGAATGAGCTGGCAGAGCGTGCTCTTGCCGCCGCCGGAGGGACCGACGATGGCGACGGTCTTGCCCGCCGGGACGTGCAGGGACACGTCATGCAGGACCTCCGGGTCGTCCTCATAGGAAAAGCTCACGTTCTCGACTCCAATGTCGCCGCGCACGTGCGTCAGCTCAAGCGCGTCCGGCGCGTCGTGCAGCTCCGGCGCGGTGCGCATGATCTCCAAAAAGCGCTCAAAGCCCGCCGTGCCGTTGGAAAACAGCTCCGTAAAGTTTGCAAGCTTCCGGATGGGGTTGACAAAGGACGCAATATAGAGCGTAAACGTCAGAAGATCGACGGTGTCCATCTGCCCCTTCATAATGAGCAGGCCTCCCACAGTCACGACGGCCACGGACAGGGAGCTTGTGAAAAACTCCATCACGGCCATGAAAATGCCCATTTCCCGGTGGAACATCTTCTTGGAGGTCTTGTAAATGTCGTTCGAGCGGTCGAATTTTTCTTCCTCGACGTGCTCGTTGGCGAATGCCTTGGCCGTGCGGATGCCGGAGAGGGCAGATTCGATGTCGGCGTTGATCGCGCCGGTCTTTTTCTTCACGCGGCGGGAGGCCTCGCGCATCGCCTTGCGGCGCGAGACGATGATCGCGATAAACACCGGGATCATGACCGCCACGACCAGCGCCAGCCGCCATTCGATCGTCGCCATGACGGTCAGCGCGCCGACGATGGTCACAAGCGAGATGAACAGATCCTCCGGCCCGTGGTGGGCAAGCTCGGTGATCTCAAAGAGGTCGGTCGTCATGCGGCTCATCAGCTGGCCGGTGCGGTTGCGGTCGAAGAACTCAAACCCCAGCTCCTGCATATGGCCGAACAGGGCCGCGCGGATATCGGCCTCCACGCGGATGCCGAAGGTGTGGCCCCAGTAGGTGATGATGAAATACAGCACCGACCGCAGCACATACGCTGCCAGCACGATCAGCATGATCGTAAAGAACGTGCGGTACGCGCTCTGCGGCAGCAGCGTGCGCATGGCGTAGCGCGAGATGATGGGGTACGCCAGATCGATCATCGACACGACCAGCGCGCAGGCCATGTCGAGAAAAAACAGCCCCCGGTGGGGCTTGAAGAAGGACAGGAAGATCGAAAAGCCTGACCGCTTCCGGTATTGCTCTGTTGTCATGATATTTGCTCCGTTTCTTATATTCGTGTGTATTATACCGGGAGTTTCCGCGGATTGCAAGCCGTTGCGCAGTGCGTATTTTTCTGGTAGAATAGCCCCAAAAGAGAGGCGAAGCATATGATTGAAATTCTGAAGGAAACAGCGCGCTATCTTGTCTGCGTCAAGCCCATCGGCATAGCCGCGCAGGGCACGCAGGCGGAGGCGATGCCGCAGCTGCTCTCCGAGCAGCTGGGGTGTGAGATTTTCCCCGTTCACCGGCTCGACCAGACGTCGGCGGCGTGATGGTCTACGCAAAGACGGCGCAGGAGGCCGCACGGCTGACGCAGGCGATGGGACAGGGACAGATGCAGAAGACATATCTGGCCGTCCTGACCGGCTGTCCGGCAGAGAGGGCCGGGACACTGGAAGATCTGCTGTTCCACGACCGGGCGAAAAACAAGACCTACGTGGTCAGGCGGCAGCGCGGCGGCGTGAAGCAGGCGCAGCTGCACTATGAAATCCTTGCCGAACAGGACGGGCTGAGCCTTGCGCGCATCCGGCTCGAAACGGGGCGCACGCACCAGATCCGCGTCCAGTTTGCCTCGCGCGGCCTGCCGCTGCTGGGCGACGGAAAATACGGCAGCCGCGACAATCGCTGCACCTGCGCGCTCTGGTCGTACCGGCTGTCCTTCCCGGACGGGAAAGGCGAAGCGGCTTTTGAGGCACAGCCCCCGGCCAGGTTCCCGTGGACGGTGTTTTTCTGATACGATGTACAGTACAAAGCTTTCGGCAAATTCGCACCGTATTTTCCCGTTTGACTGTAGGGGCCGATGCCGGTCACAGCCGTTCGCGACGAAGGAGCGTTACG
>ENA-OYXB01000931-OYXB01000931.1-human-gut-metagenome-genome-assembly--contig:-NODE-931-length-12432-cov-5.883090_pt1 | contig 12432 bp, 10 predicted proteins | sample MGYA00244176_ERZ653409 | MGnify/ENA primary metagenome ERZ653409 (study PRJEB26926, sample SAMN06164912) | human gut metagenome | biome: ENVO:00009003; feature: ENVO:2100002; material: ENVO:00002003... | reverse complement strand
TTCGAGGACTGGGACTTCTTCCTGTCGTTGTTGGAGTGCGGATTGGCGGTGGAAAACGATATCTGCGGTGCTGGGGTTACTGGCGGTACTGAGCATGTCGGAGGTTTTGGGAGTGCCTGGGATACAGAGAATCCCGCAAAAGACGCGGCCCATATCGGCATCGCCCCCGAGCCGCTGATCGAGTACCGCACGGCCCCGGCCTCCTCAAACGTGACCAGCATGACCAAGCGCCTCGATCTCATGCGCTTCCTGATCGCCAAGCACCGCGATCTCTACGCCGCGCACATCGCCGACGCCATCCTCGGCGTTGAAGCCATCTCCATGAGCCGCTTAACCATGTGGGAATCGTTGATGCGCGGTGACATCGCCGCCAGCCAAGCCTTCATGCTCCACCCCACCTACGGCGACGGCGGAATGGCCGCCGCCGTACGCTTGCGGAGTTGATGGTCAGCCGGGCCGGCTCAAATCGGTGTCCCCACTGTCGTCAACCTGCCAGTTTTTGGCCGGCAAACGCCGCTGAGAGCCTTTTGGCGGCGTCAAGTTGCTAGCACTTGGCGTAATGGCGTCGCTGCCGTGGTTGCTTGCGGTCCACGAGAGGTTCGGCTCGCAGACCCTTCAGGCAGTCAAGAACACGTGTTTCTGGTGGTATTCGATGAACTCGTGTGAGGGCGGATTTGAAGAAGGCAATGTAATATAGCGTCCTTCAAACTGATACATCCAATAATCATTGATATCGTTGTGCGGGACCCGAGCGGATATATGTACTCGATAATCGTCGTCAATGGTCATGTATCCGCGGTCAAATGCCTTGTCGTGGAATGCATTAAGCAACAAGCCGTTAGCCGCATTTGTTTTCTCGAACCCGGTTGAGACCTTCCAGGGCTTGATGTGGCTGGCGATTAGCAGCGGATCAATATTGATGCCAGTCAGGCAGCAAGTGTCGTGATAATTCGCGATCAAAGCATTGCGAAAGTAGCTTTGATTGACCCGCGATAATGCTGTTGTCTCATGTTCAGATCCGAGTGGAGCTGTAGTCTGCTGTTGCCCCGCGACGATGGGCGGTCTTGGAGCATCAATGAGAAGGCTGGTTGTCTCTTCCACCAACGATTTCTGCGGAGTGGGAGACGAGTGCATTGTTCGACGATTGCGCGCATCCTGAGTCGGTAGAGGAACTTTCTCAATGAAACTGACATAGACGTTCAAAGCCAGAATGAGCAGCTTATCGCTCTGCTCCTGATATTCTTTCCAGATTTGTATTTCGAGTTTCCCGCTATGGGCCAAACCTGATACCCCTCGTGCGTGTTCGTTGGGGTCGTGAGCCCGAAGATTCATGAGTTTCATATAGACCGAGCTAGCGGTACGATTCAGTCCAACAGCAAGTTGCGCGATATGAGGGTTATTCTTGTCGTTCCGCTGTCGCTGATTCAACATCATGTACAAGCCGAACGTGGCAAGAGTCTCGTCGTAAGACCATTTCGGTCCACGTGTTCTATTGCCGCTCTGCATATTCATGATGTCCAGGATACCTCCTCGGAAAGTTGGCGGACTGATGATATAGCAACTTAGGGGGTGCTCAATTTTCGGCATGCTGTGATGCAAACGGAAGGCTTGTCTTGATTAATGGGGTACTCACTCATCTGTCAACGGTGTAAGGCGGCGGTCATAAACTACCTTGCGAAGAAGTGTGTCGTTATGTGTTGATTCGGTGTGGAAGTTGATTTTTTTAAGTAATTTTAGAGGATCTTTTGTGATCATTTGTGAGTATATTAGTAGAAAAAGAGGATTTTGTGACTATACGCATAGCCGAGCTTTTTGCTGGCGTCGGGGGTTTCCGCCTTGGTCTGGATGGCTACCATGATGCTGCGCACCCCGAGTTTGATATGAAGCCAGCTGGCGATTTCAAGACCGTGTGGGCAAATCAGTGGGAACCCAATGGGCAAGAGTCGAAGCAGTTTGCTTGGCGGTGCTACGAAAAAAGATTCGGCGAGGGAAGTTGCGTTAATGAAGATATCGCCGTTGTGCTACAAGAAGTCAAGGACGGTAAGCGGTCGATTCCTGAGTTCGACATGCTGGTTGGCGGTTTTCCGTGTCAGGATTATTCAGTGGCGAAGCCTCTTGCCCTTGCCTCAGGTATTGAAGGTAAAAAAGGTGTGCTTTGGTGGAGCATCAACGAGCTTCTTGAAATGCGGCACCCGAAATATGTGCTGCTGGAGAATGTTGACCGTTTGTTGAAGTCGCCAAGCTCTCAGCGTGGGCGTGACTTTGCCATCATCCTATCTTGTCTGTATCGGCTCGGTTACTCTGTTGAGTGGCATGTGATTAATGCCGCTGAATATGGAATGCCGCAGCGTAGGCGCCGCGTATACATTTATGCAGAGTTGGATGCCCCGAAATGGGATATGGAAGACCGCCTTTTCCATAGTGGGGTAGAGGCCCGCGCATTCCCGATTGTGGCTGATGGCCGTTTCGGAGTAGAGCGTTTTTGTATTGAGAAAGACCCCTATGAGATGACTCATACATTTGGCAAAGGCGTGAAAGTATCCCAATTCAAGGATGCAGGTGTTATGCAGGATGGTGAGGTATTCACCTGTCGAGCGACGCCTGTGTATAGCGGCAAGCATTCGGCTCTGGGCGATAAGCTCGTCTCGATTGGCGAAGTGCCATCAGAGTTTTTCATCGAAGACAATTTGAGTTCATGGGAATACCTTAAGGGTGGTAAAAAGGAGCAACGAACCGCTCGCAACGGATATGAATACACGTATTCCGAAGGACCGGTGGCGTTCCCTGATGCTTTGGATAAGCCGAGTCGAACCATTTTGACTGGAGAAGGCGGTCGTGGTGCCAGCCGGACGAAGCATGTCGTTGAACAAAATGGCAGATTGCGGCGGCTCGTGCCAGATGAACTCGATCAGTTGCAGATGTTTCCTCGTGGCTGGACTGACACCGGTATGACGGATGGACATCGGGCCTTCTGCATGGGGAATGCCTTGGTGACAGGCATCCCCCATCGTATTGGTGTAGTAATTGCTGCAGATGCCGATGTTTCACGTTCTGAGTGAGATGATTCATAGGTTACTGGCAATGATTCTGGCTATATAGCGGCGATCGAGCCAGAAGCATTGCTTGGTAATAACTTCCCCATTCGGCAGGATGGACCGGTCCTTCGCGCTTCCGTTATCCTTTCCTTTGCTCGCATGAGGGCGGAGGTGGAACACTGAATTGAAAGATGATCCTGGAATGAGATTTTTACCGCGAATCCCGTAGTTCAACGGGGTATGCGCAACCAGCAAGGTATGCATTGTCTCCCAGATGGGTTTCACGTATTGTTCAATGTCGTCTTCAGGCATATTCCAAAGGAATGCACCTTTGAAAATGTCCTTCGCTTTGTCATGGCCGGATTGATACGGTATCGGCGATTTTGAAACCATGATAAGGAACTTGCTGGTTTCGAAGAAGTCGCGTACGAATGACTGTTCCCATGTGGTTTGGGGATTGGCCCATTCCTCCCATTGGTCATCCGTGATGGCCTTAAATGACATATGCTCGCGAGGCAAGCCATCAGGATATATGGTTACTGACTTAAATTGGCTGATATTAGCTTTCGAGAATTGTTCAATCTTACTAATTGATGATTTTGAGGCGCCCAACATCGCAAAAGCGAGGCTCGAATTATAGTTCTTAGCTGTTGGCGCTGCTGACACTTGGAGCTCGGAGGCGATGTCTCTGCTTGATTTGCCGGTGTAGGGAATGAATTTGGCTGCCACGTATTCATCAAGGTTCTGTTCTTGCGGTATCGGCAAGCGAACGGTTTCGCTCTTTCGATTCAATAATTTCCGCGCAATTGCAGTCATGTATGAAGTTTTCAGGCTGAATGCACGCTGTTTGGCAAATATAGTTGCGGTGTTCGCGCCCGCCGGTGCTGGTGCCTCTCGAAGTTGTTTGGAATTGGCTCCTTTTGTACATGCGGCTAAATAATTGGTATCGGATTCGCTGAGCGAATCAGCATGGCCGGAAGCGACTTTATCTCGAATGACATGCCAATCATTTTTGATGGTAGCAAGATCATCTGCTTCATACTTCATGAGATATGAAGCAAGCACTTTGCAGTCGATGCGCAATTCCTTTTTCTTATCGGTGCGATCATCGTAGTAGTAAACGAGGATGATATTCTTCGCTTTATCCCACATTTTTGAAGATTCGAAGTCGGTCTCGTCAGCGAGCGTTAGATAATTGATGATATCGATGACTAAGCGCTCTTTAGCTGAGGTTTGTTTGCCTTTTTTAATGTGCTTAAGTGGAGTGACTTTTAACTCATAACTGGTATCGCCAATATGAATATCGGGTGCGGCATCGGAGTTGATGGCATATTTTAAGACTGACTCTTCGATGATTTGGCCGAGAGAACCCTTGTTCCCTCCCGTTAGAGCTCTTCCCGTTTGATCGAGTTCGCGGAATGATTTCCCCTTTGCCGTCAGCAGTGTGTTCATCACTTCTTCAAGGCTCGAGTATTCTCGTGCATCGTTGAACTCCGGTTCTGAACTGCTCATAGTATCCCCCTGTTGTTGGTGCGTCATTGCTTGTTGCCCCTAATCATACAGTCATGCATATGCGGCTGACGGTAGAATAGCGGTATCTACGCAGACAAGCCAAAGGAGCCTCGCCATGATTCTCGTCACCACCACCCCGTCCGTCGACGGATACACCATCACCAATTACCAGGGCATCGTCTTCGGCGAAGTGGTATCCGGTGTGAACATGTTCAAGGATCTTGGCGCGGGCCTGCGTAACATGTTCGGCGGCCGCAGCCAGGGCTATGAGGAAGAGCTGATGCGCGCCCGTAACGAGGCCATTGCCGAAATGCAACAACGCGCGGAGGTGATGGGTGCGCACGCCGTGGTCGGCGTGGACATCGACTACGAGGTGCTCGGCGCCGACAACGGTATGCTGATGGTTACCGCGTCCGGCACCGCCGTGCAGATCGCGCGTACGGCCTAAGCCCATCGGGCACAGCCTGGGCCCGGACTTGTCCATCGAGCCGGCTTTGTCGGTTATCGTGACGCATTACACTGACGCTCATGACCATACGAATCGAAGCATACGACCGGCTGCCCGACGCGGCCCGCGCCATACGCGAGCAGGTGTTCATCCGCGAACGCGACTGGCGGCCGGAATTCGATGAATGGGATGCCGCGTCCGCGCATCTGCTGGCGTTCGATTCGGTCGATTCGCCCGATCGCCCCGGCCCGTCCGCGCAATCGGCCTCGCCTATTCAGTCCGGCCAGCCCGACCAGCCCGGGCGATACGTCATCGCGCGCCTGGCGGTACTGCCCGAGGCACAAGGCCGGCATATCGGCTCGCGGCTGCTGGCCGACGCCGAACGCCGCATCGCGCAAGCCGGCGGAACCATGGCCGCCGTGCACTCGGAGAACGACCACTACAAGTTCTACGAACAGCGCGGCTACCGGCTCACTGACGAGGTCTATGAAGGCGGCCGTCACGGCTGGCTGGTCAAGGACTTGATTCTTGGCTCCGAGAATTAAGGGCCGCTGTCTGTCCCGCGCCGTGTTCAAATCGCTGCAATACAGCGAGTTCGAAGCATCCTGTATGAATTGCTGGACGACTACAGCGCGCAGACAATCAGATAAATCGCCACGACGTGGCAGGCGTACCCGATGACCGTGCCCAAGTGAAACACCTCGTGGAACTCGAACCAGCCGAGAACGGGGTTCGGCTTGCGCAGCGCAAAACACACGGCGCCGGCGATATACGCGGCGCCTCCGCATGCGATGAGTATGGTCGCAGCCGGACCCACTGCGGGAGCCGTCCATAGCTGCGGAATAAGCGTCACCGGCGCCAATCCCAGCACAACATACACAGTGGTGAACACCCAGTTCGGGGTGCGCAGCCAGACGATATGCAGTATCGTGCCGATCGCCGCGGTCACCCAAATCACCGTGAGATATGGCCGGCGAATCGCCGGGCTGAGCGCGAACAGCACGGGTGTGTTAGTGCCGGCGATGATGAGGAAGATGTTCGAATAATCGATGCCGCACAGTACGCGAGTCACCTTCGCGCTGCGCCACGGCACGACGTGCAGCAGCGCGCTGTTGCCGAACAGCAGCATGGCCGAGGCACCGTACACTGCGCAGGCCGCTTTGACCGAGCCGGCCGGCGCGATGCAGATGAGTACGATGGACGCCGCGATGCACAGCGGCAGGGTGGCGAGGTGAAGCCATCCGCGCAGTCGCGGCTTGCGATTGCCGAATGCATCCACGGGGACGATCTGGCGCTTGATCGCCTTCAGTGCGGCCTTGGCTTGGCGGTAGCGCGATTGCGCGGCCCTGTATCGGGCCGATGCACGGTCCAGTGCGGTGGGGTTGGCGCTTGCGCTGGATTTTTGACTCGCGGTTGCGGAAGGCGCAACTGTTGCGGCGGAAGCCATGGTTCGTCCAGATGGCGTGCTGATGGAAACGCTCATACTGATCACCTCGCTATGGCCGGCGACGCTCTCCCGACCACTAACCTACGCTACCGTAACCTAGTATAGGCCCGCGCAATAATCAAGGTTGATTTCGTAATGCTTACAGTTCTTCCGTGGTGTGGTATTCGGTGGTGCGGTTGCGGAATACATCGCCGAGTCTGTGAACTCGTATTATGCGTGTCTGCTGGGTCCGACTTGTGTCGGTTCCTGATTTCGGATTGCTGCGAATGATGCTCCCGACGCCGCCCCGCCAGTTGCCGGATTCGTACGGCTCGGCCGTTCGGCCGAGCTGGTCGTCGGTGACTCCAGATACTTCGTTGGTTTCGTCTCGGTTCATGATGTTATGTAATGCTAGTTTATGGCGGATGGAAAGTTGAGGAAAGTTAAATCTGCTTCATGGGCTTCTCTCTGATCTGTATTTGTCCCGGTTCATATGTCAATCGTTTGACCTGTCGACCGGGGCAGAATCCGCTGTCCCGGTCGGCGATTTCGGCTTGTTTTCGTGAACCGGGACACTCCGGTTTCCTCAACTCATATCGTCTGGCAGACGGAATCGGCGGAATAAGGCCGATTCTGGAATTGGCACGTTGTCCCGGTTTTCGCATAAATCGATTGACATTTATACCGGGGCAACAAAAATTGTCCCGGTTTGCAAAGATCGCCCGAAATCGCGAACCGGGACAGCGGATTCTGGCCTGGCTTGAACGTCAAACGATTGATGCAGGTACCGGGACATTTTCCGCCACGAAAGTTGGGCCATAAGTCTCAAGTCCTAAAGCCCCCCCCTGAAAAACGGCGCTTGCCCGGACAAAGCAAAAGGGCTGGAACCTTCCGATTCCAGCCCTTTAGTTGCTGGTGCGAGTGGGGGGAGTTGAACCCCCACGAGCATACACTCACTGCCACCTGAAGACAGCGCGTCTACCATTCCGCCACACTCGCAGACAATCGACTAACTTACACCCGGCTGGGTAATCATGCAATCTTCGGCGTGTCGCATGGGAGGCAGGGATATATCGCTTGTGGGTCTCCTGCGGGCGCCGTGATCTTTGAGGGTGGCGGCACTCCCCTCAGTCACTTCGTGACAGCTCGTCCGCAATTAAGGACGGGCCTTGCCTGCAACCTGCTGGTTCGACTATCGTCTCACCTTCGACTACAAACAGCCCACTGGGCTGTTTGCTTAACGTCTCAGCCTCAGCGGGGGGAGCAGAGAGAAGTTCGGCACAAGCCGCAACGAAGGAGAAAAACTCACAACCCTGGCCGGCGCTCGCCGTTGCCGTAGAAGTGGGCCAACGCTTCGTCGCGGAACTCATCAAAGTATCCGCCGTCGATCGAGGCGCGGATGTCGTCCAGCAGCTTCACGAAGAAATGCTCGTTGTGAATCGTGGCCAACGTGAAGCCGTTGAATTCGCGTGCGCGAAGCAGGTGGTCGACGTATGCGCGCGAGTAGTGACGGCACGTGTAGCAGTCGCATCCTTCCTCCAGCGGGCCGAAATCGAACTTGTGCTGGGCGCGTTTGATGTTGTATCGGCCCGACCTCGTGTAGATCGCGCCGTTGCGGGCGCAACGTGCGGGGGCCACGCAGTCGAAGGTGTCGCCGCCGTTCTCCACGCACGCGAAGATATCGTCCACGGAGGCGATGCCCAGCACATGGCGCGGGCGGTTCTCCGGCATCGCGTCGCAGATCCACGCGCAGGTGTCTCCAATGATGCGCTTCTCGATTGCGCCGCCGATTCCCACGCCGTCGAAGTCCAGCGAGGCGATCTGCGAGGCCGCGCGCCGGCGTAGATCCTCGTAATTCGCGCCCTGCACCACGCCATACAAGGCCTGATAGGGCTTGCCCAGCCGCTCAGCCGTCAGCCGCTGGTGCTCGTCCACGCATCGGCGGGCCCAGCGGAAGGTGCGCTCCACCGAGTCCTCCTGGTAGGAGCGGGTGTTCATCAGCGTGGTGAGTTCGTCGAACGCGAACATGATGTCCGCGCCGATTTTGTGCTGGATGCCCATCGAAATCTCAGCGGAGAAACGATGTGCGTCACCATTCAAAGGCGACTTGAACGTCACGCCGTCCTCATCCACCCAGGCCATGCGCTCCTTGCCCTTGGCGATGATGTCGTCCGACTTCATGCCGGTCACGTCCATTGCCAGCGTCTTCTTGAAGCCGACGCCCAGCGACATCACTTGGAAACCGCCAGAATCGGTGAACGTGGGCCCATCCCAGTTCATGAAACGCGCCAAGCCGCCGGCCGCGTCCAGCACGTCCTCGCCCGGGCGCTCGAACAGGTGGAAGGCGTTGGCCAGCAGGCACTGTGCGCCTAGATCCTTCATCTGCTCGGGCAACACGGCCTTCATCGCGGCTTGCGTGCCCACCGGCACGAAGGCAGGCGTGCGAATATCGCCGTGGGGCGTGTGAATGATGCCGGTGCGGCCGTATCGGGCACCGTCTCGCCCAAGCCCGCTGGCCGTGGATGGCAGGCGGGTGATCGTTTCGAAATGGAAGGCGCTGCGGTCGCCGGGATGTCCGGGCTGTGCGCCCAACGGATGTTCAAGAAGGCTGATTGTCATATGTTCACTTTAGGCAGAAGGGCCAGAAAAGGGCTGGAAATTGTGAAGAACTCGGTTTCGAGGGGCGGATTTCGCCGCTCCCGAACGTCTACTTCCGCTTCAAGGGGCTCCCGGTCAAGTAGGCCGGCTGCAAAAATGGCGGAATGGCGTTAAATGAGGGCCCTTGATACTCGGAATTGACCGCGCGAACAGCCCCTTGAAGTGCAAGTAGATGTTCCCGAAACAGGAAATCAGCCCCTCGAAGCCGAGATGCCCATAAGACTCTGCGATGATTACGCATAGACTTTCAATCAACGTTCAGAAAACCTCCAGATTGACTGCCTTTACTACTGAGGTAGCACACGAGAAGTGGCAATGGGCAAGTGCCCGAATAGCCGCCGAACAGACGTGATAGGAATTTAGGAAAAGGAGCAGCAATGGCTGACGAATTTAACCCGCAGGGCGTCGACCAGACCCCGCGGAATAACGAAAACCCCAATAGTACTGCCGATACCGGCAACGCCGAGCCGAAGAACCCGTTTGTGGGTGGCGACTCGGTTGATGCCGGCAACGCCAGCGATTCCAGCGAGCAGCAAGCCCCGGTTTCCTCGGCCGCCCTCGCTGCCGATCAGCAGCCTACGCAAGCCGCTACCGAGCCCATCCCGGACTACGCCTCCGCCAAGGGCGAGAGCACGGTGGTCTCCTCCTCGCCGGCTTCTCCGGCAACGCCGGCCGCAGGCCAGACCTCGGCCACAACTCCGCTGTATCGTCCGGCCCCGGAATATGGCGCTTATGGTCCGACCCCGACTCAGGCACAGGGCCAGCAGGGCGGCCAGGCCGGCAGCAATGCCCAGCCCACGCAGCAATTCCCGTTCGGTCAGCCTGCACAGCAAACCCCACAGGGCCAGCAGGGCAACCGCAATCCCTACTACACCAATAACCCGCAGCCGCAGGGCAACGGCAATCCGTTCAATCCGCCCACGCAGCCGCAGCAGAACAACGGCAACCCGTTTGCCAGCCAGTCCGGTCAGAATGGCCGGAATGGCCAGCAGCCCCAGCAGGGCGGTCTGTTCGGTTTCGGCACTCCCGGTACCGGTACGCCGAACGGTCAAGGCCCGGCCCAGCCGGGACAGCCCGGTCAGCCCGGCCCCGCCAAGCAGGGCATGTCCAAGACGGCGAGCAACATCCTCATCGCCGTGGTCGCCGCCGTTCTGGCTGCGGCCCTCTGCCTGGGCCTCGGTTACGGCGCCCTCACCAGCGGCCTGATCACCTTGCCGACCAGCAATTCGCTGTCCAACGTCAGCTCGAATAAGTCCGGCTCCGGGTCCGCCACCGCCAAGAGCGGCGAAGCCCCCGACTGGCAGACCGTCGCCAGCGATGTCTCCGGCTCCGTGGTCTCCATCCAGACCGCGTTGAGCAACGGCACCGCCAAGGGCTCCGGCGCCATCATCGACACCGAAGGCCACATCATCACCAACAACCACGTGATCTCCGGCGCCCAGCAGATTCAGGTGACGCTTGCCAACGGCAACATGTATTCCGCCACGCTCGTCGGCACCGACACCACCACCGATCTTGCGGTCATCAAGCTCGACAACCCGCCGAGCGACCTCAAGGCCGTGAAATTCGCCGATTCCGACAAGCTCGCCGTCGGCGAGAACGTGATGGCCATCGGCAACCCGCTCGGCTACGACGACACCGCCACCACCGGCATCGTCTCCGCCCTGAACCGCCCGGTGACCGTGACCGACGATAACAACAACGAGATCGTCACCAACGCCGTCCAGATCGACGCGGCCATCAACCCCGGCAACTCCGGCGGCCCGACCTTCAACGCGGCCGGCCAGGTGATCGGCATCAACTCGTCCATCGCCTCGACTGCCACCTCATCCGACTCCGCCGGTTCGATCGGCATCGGCTTCGCCATCCCGTCCAACCTCGTCAAGCGTGTGGCCGACGAAATCATCAAGGACGGCAAGGTCAAGCACGTTGCCCTCGGCGTGGTCATCAAGTCCGACACGGTTGAAGCCGACGGCGTGACCCGCGGCGGCGCGACCATCACCAAGTCCAGCGCCACCGGCAGCGCGGTCGTCTCCGGCGGCCCGGCCGACAAGGCCGGCCTCAAGGAGGGCGACACCATCGTGGCCTTCAACGGCAACGCCGTGAACAACAACTACTCGCTGCTTGGTTACGTTCGTGCCGCGGCTTTGGGAGACAAGGTGACGCTGACCATCGTGCGCGACGGCAAGACCATGGATGTGGACGTGACGCTCGATCAGGAGGAGTCGTCGGTGAACGGTTCGTCCAGCTCAGATTCCAACGGCAACAGCCAGAATAACCAGAACAACCAGAACGGCAATGGCCAGAACGGTTACGGTAACGGCAATGGCAACAGCGATGGCGGCACCGGTGACGGCGGCGGCTTCTCCGACCCGTTCGGCCTGTGGTAAAGCCGACCCAACAACGTCACACGGTGTTGAGCGGTAACCGCTGAACACCGTGCCAGACAAGCAAAGGCCCGTGGCAGTGAGCAAACTCCTGCCACGGGCCTTTCGTATGCGCGATTGTGCCCCGCGCCCATGCCGCCAACGTAGTTTCGATATCCGGCATGTCGCGCAACGCTCGTTGATAGGGTAGGCCAAGCACTGAGTTCGGGCGACGTCCCGAACACAGCGCATAATTCAATACAAAACTGAATACATTTCTTTACGCCGTGTATCGGAAGGTCGCGCGGGAGCCGAGCAAAGCGAAGCCCCAGGCAAAGCCGCCGGTGGGTTAACAAGGCGTGACCGTAGCGCCGATTGCGCGGGCCACGCTTGCCGTACCGCAATCGACTCCGTATACGAGCGTAAGGAGCAATGATGAGCAGACTCATCAGATTCTTCACCAAAATTCTCGACATCTGCAAGCTTGTGCCGATGCTTCCGGTCGTCGTCATCGCCGCAATTCCGTTGGCTTTACTAGGCGATTGGCGTCCGTGGGGCAATGCGATGGCGATTCCGGTACTCGGCAATCCGGGCTTCGGCCAGTGGCTGGTTATCGCACTGGTGCTGATTATCGTGATTGACACTGTGCGCGGCATGATTGACGATTTGCGTCATGGGCAGGTTGGAGTCGATGTGCTGGCCGTGGTCGCGATCCTCTCCACCGTGGCCGTCGCCGAATACTGGGCAAGTTGGGCGGTGACGCTGATGATCACGTCCGGCGAGGCCATTGAGGAATACGCTCAAGCCAAGGCCGAGCGCAGTCTGACCGCGCTGATGGAGGCCGCGCCGCAAACCGCGCACGTCGTCAACCTGCCTGGCGTGGGGCGTGGGTTTGCTGCCGATAAGGGCGATTCGTCCGATGGCTTCCGGCGCGTGGGCTCGGCTCCGGCTGCGGCCGCCGCGCACCGCTTCGACACGGTGCCGGTC
>ENA-OYXB01000927-OYXB01000927.1-human-gut-metagenome-genome-assembly--contig:-NODE-927-length-12450-cov-14.988705_pt1 | contig 12450 bp, 11 predicted proteins | sample MGYA00244176_ERZ653409 | MGnify/ENA primary metagenome ERZ653409 (study PRJEB26926, sample SAMN06164912) | human gut metagenome | biome: ENVO:00009003; feature: ENVO:2100002; material: ENVO:00002003... | reverse complement strand
TAGGTCACTCAGTTTCGGGTCTACGGCATGCAACTAAATCGCCCTGTTCAGACTCGCTTTCGCTTCGGCTCCGATACTTGATATCTTAACCTCGCTACACACCGTAACTCGCCGGTCCGTTCTACAAAAAGTACGAGATCACACGTTAAGTCGTGCTTTCTCTGCTTGTAAGCATATGGTTTCAGGTTCTCTTTCACTCCCCTCCCGGGGTTCTTTTCACCTTTCCCTCACGGTACTATACTCTATCGGTCACTAAGTCGTATTTAGCCTTACGAGATGGTCCTCGCATATTCCCACCGGATTACTCGTGTCCTGTGGTACTCTGGATACCCACCACCAAAATATCAATTCCGCCTACGAGACTTTCACTCTCTTTGATCTGCCTTTCCAGACAAGTTCGACTACTAATATCTTGTGATTTGTGGGTCCGTAACCCTTTTAATATCACTACTAAAAGTTTGGGCTCCTTCCGTTTCGCTCGCCACTACTCCGGAAATCGTTAATTTACTTTCTTTTCCTCCGGTTAATGAGATGTTTCAGTTCACCGGGTTCCCCTTCATACACTATGTATTTGTGTAAGAATACCTGCTCTTCAAACAGGTGAGTTTCCTCATTCGGAAATCTGCGGATCGACACTTATTTGCAGTTCCCCGCAGCTTATCGCAGCTTATCACGTCCTTCATCGGCGCTTAGTGCCAAGGCATCCACCATACGCTCTTCGTAGCTTGATCGTTATAATTACGTTGGTTTGACTGTTACGTCAAACCGTAGATCCTTGAATCTTAACTCTTATTAACTCTGCGTCATTGCAGCAAAAAATTCATTTTCGTTTTTTGCATATTAACACTCGATTAATATTTGTTTTGCTCTAAACTTTATATTGTTTATTATGCAGTTGTCAATGTTCCTTATAAACCGCTTCAGCGGTTTCTGTCGTTCTTGCCGACAGCCTACTTATAATATCATATCGCTTATATGTTGTCAACTGTTTTCGCAAACTTTTTTCGGATTTTTTTGATGTTTTTTCGGAGTTTTCCGAAACAAACGAAACCGAATTTTCGCCGTAACGTGATGGCTTTTCGTCAACAACAGCAGCGCCTGTGATTTATAATCAGGCTGTTGTCAGCATATACTGACAACACGTTTTATAAACGTTCGGGCAAGTGCCGTAACATCTTTTAACGTCGAAGTGAGTACTTTAAATTGTACCCTATTGACATTAAAAACGCTCTCGTTCTCAAGAGCTTACTTATAATACTACGGGTAAAGGAATATGTCAAACGTTTTAACACTAAAAAATGCAAAAATTTCAAAAAAATATTCGATTGCGGATTGCCTTTTGTCACCCGATATAAAGGCTCGTTTTTCCGAGATGGGGATGGTAAAAGGCACCGTAGTTACAGTGCTTAAAAAGGCACCTTTGGGCGATCCGATCGAGATAAGAGTCAGGGGATATTCGCTGTGCATCAGGGCAGCGGAAGCAGAGTATTTTATTGTGAGGGCAACGGATGAACAGGACTGAAAACATTTCAAACAACAGCGCACGACTTACAATTGCACTGTGCGGAAATCCCAACAGCGGAAAGACCACGCTGTTCAACGTACTTACCGGAAGCAATCAAAAAGTAGGCAACTGGCCGGGCGTAACCGTTGAGCAGAAGACGGGTTTCTACAAACAAGACAAAGGCGTGGCAATCGTCGACACACCCGGTATATATTCGCTGTCGCCCTTTACCGTTGACGAACAGGTGGCGCACGACTATCTTTTCGGAGGCAAGCCCGACCTTATAATAAATATAGTCGATTCCACCAACCTGGAACGCAACCTTTTTCTGACCACGCAGTTGGCGGAACTGGACATACCTATGGTAGTAGCGTTAAACATGCTGGACGAAGCGGAACAAAAGGGAATACATATAAACACAGACAAATTGCAGCGGCGTCTCGGATGCGCTTTCTTTTCCATATCGGCGGCTAAAAACATCGGCGTTGACGGTCTGATGAAATATTGCATTACTCAAAAACCCGCGCAGCGCATACCTCTCAGGTACATTGCACGTACGGAAAGCACACTAAACGCAATGATGTCTACGCTAAACGTTCCCAACAAGCGCTGGACGGCAATCAAAATACTCGAACGGGACAAAAATTTCATAAAGTCCGTCAAAACGGATATAAGCAAGGCGCAGTCAATCGCCGACGAATATTTCAGGCAAAACCCGTCCTTGTCTTCCACCGACATTGCCGAACAGCGTTACGCCCAAATAGAAAAAATCGTGTCCGACTGCCGTACGCTTGCCGTCAGAAACGTCAAAGAGAACGCCCGGCGCATAACAGACAAAATCGACAAAATAGTACTAAACAAATGGCTGGCATTTCCGATATTTGCACTTATAATGACAATCGTCTTTTACGTTTCGGTGGGAGGATTGGGCGAATGGCTGTCCGGTCTTATTTCGGAAAGACTTACCCCGTTTCTTCAACAGACGGTCTCCGGTTGGTTAAAGTCTGCAAATGCTCCGTGGCTTTCTTCCCTCGTGGTGGACGGAATAATGGCCGGCGTACTTAGCGTAGCATCGTTTGTACCGCAAATAATGTTGCTGTTCGGTTTTATTGCAATACTGGAAGCGAGCGGATATATGTCCCGAATAGCCTTTATAACGGACAGACTGCTCAACAAGATAGGGCTCGGCGGGAAAAGTTTCGTTTCGATGATCCTCGGATGCGGTTGCACCGTTCCCGCGATAATGGCCACGCGCACAATCAAAAATATAGACGAACGCAACGCCACCATTACGCTGACTCCCTTTATGCCCTGCTCGGCTAAAATGGCAATAATCTCTTTTTTTACCGCAAAACTGCTGGGAGGCAACGCTATCGTTGCGGTAAGTTTCTACTTTGTAAGTATCGTCGCCGTAATACTGGGCGGACTGATACTGAAAGTATTGCATCGTAAAAAAAATTCCGCCAACGACACTTTCCTTATGGAATTGCCCGTATACCGTATGCCCGCCCCCTTAAACATAATCAAACAAATGTGGGAAAGAGGCAAAGCCTTCCTTATCAAGGCGGGAACGGTCATCTTTACAGCCTCGGTGCTGTTGTGGTTGCTGCAAAGTTTCGACTGGCAATTACATATGGTAGACGCCGACCGCAGCATGCTGGCTTCAATCGGAAAAACAATCGCACCGCTGTTTATACCCCTCGGATTCGGTCATTGGCAATTTGCCGTTGCAACGCTTACAGGAATAGCGGCAAAGGAAACCGTCGTCACAACTCTGGAAATACTTATTCCCGAAGGAATGCTCGCTTCTTACGTTTCGCCTCTCGGCGCTTACTGTTTCGTGATCTACAACCTGCTTACCATTCCCTGTGTGGCTTCGATTTCGGCATCCTTTACCGAACAGGGAAATACCGGAAACGGATTGCTGTCAATGGTTTTCCAACTTTCGATTGCCTACGCGGTAACACTTGTTCTTTATCAGGCAGGCTCACTGGCAGTGAAACACACGGCAATTTTTATAATAACGGTTTGCTGTATGGCAATAGTACTTGTACTGTGCCTTTCCGTACGCTACCTTGCAAAACACAAAGGATGCAATTACAACTGCTCTCACTGTCCTCACAGAGCGGAATGTGCCAAGAAATAAAACAAAACCGCACCCGACTACTTATAGGCGACGGAGTCAGACTTCTCAAAACGCATATACTGCCGAGTGCGGTTTGAATATGTATATATTAATCCGAAATAATATTACCTCTGACCTTTTGTATATTCAGCAAATCTCCAACTCTTCATTACCGCCTTATTGCTGTGCCGCAATTCGTTCTAATATATTGATATTATATATAATAATATATATTTAATCAATAATATACGGGGTTACGCAAGCACACAGGTCGGCAAGGCGCAACGCCTTCGAATCTACATACTTTCCATTTTCTGAAATTACGAGCGGTATTTGCCAAAGTGCTCCGTCTGCTCAATCCGCAGTTAAGACAAGGAACTTGTGACCTTTAAGTCCTTCGGACCTGCTACGATATTTGCGTTTTTTTTCATTCTCTTACAATTTGACATTTTATTGTCCTTGCGAATATGTGTGACGAAAACAAATAAAGACAAAAATATTACTCAGTACAAAAAAAATTACTCAGTACAAAAAAATATTACGTTCCATTTGCGGAATCAGCGCAAATGTAAGCCTTCCTCAAAGAAGCGCTTGGATGTTTTTATATAAAATATAAAGTCTTTCGCGCAAGACGTACGGCGCAGGCAATATCTGTTCGACTGTTAAAAAAAGGAAATTTGCGCCGACACGCTGCGCTTACAACGACTGATTTAATATTGCGCGTATTGTTGTATAAAATTGCTTATATATTCCAGAATTGTCGACAGACTGCCCGTATACGCCAGTATCACGATACAGACTACAAACACCAGAAACCACAATATGGCCATGCAGATATAAGAGCGTGCAAAGTTTTTCATATTTATATTATCGCCAACTATGGAAAACACAATTACAAGCAGCAATCCTATTGTAGGCAATACAAAAAGTATTTGAAACCCGACATACGCCCACACGCTCAACGGCTTGTATTTTTCGTATATTCTGTTGTCTTCCATTTTAATGGCCTCCTTAGTCGAAAGATTTAGTTTATTTCAACACGGCGCTTATATATTTGCAATAGCCTGTTTATGCAAACGGTGTTCGATTACCTGACGACCCGTACACTTTCCCTCCATTGCACCCGACCGTCGTTACAAACAGCCTCTTAAAAATACGGACGCAAAAATCCTCAGCGGAAACGCACATGTTTTTACGTCAAAAAAAAGCCTTCCCCGCAGGAAAGGCTTTTGCAGTGACATCGGTCACAACATATAGTTCTGAATGACGGCAGTCCTGTCAACAAGAGCGACATTGTGCGCGGCGGCATAGGCGACGGCAGTCTTGTCAAAATACATGTTGGTAAACACCATACTTTTAGAGGTATTGTAAAATGCGCTGCCTTCGGCAACGGGACGGACGTCCTGTTCGGACAGCAAGCGATCCGACTTGACACACCCCACCGCAATTGTTTCGCCGCCCTTTTCCACCACGAGGTCAACGGAGCGGTTGCTCAATACCGGCGTTATCTTGACGGAATAGCCGTTAAGTCCGAAAAGTCTTGCGCAATAAATGACGAACTGCGTCTTGTCCATCAGAGCAATCTGTTCGAACTTTTCCTCCACCGACTGGCGTTGCCCCATATTTACGAAACGGTAAGTGTTGTTTTCGGCGGGATAAGTAACGGTTGCTACATGGCCTCCGGAACCGTTGTCTTCCACATTTACGTCGATGACGTCCTGTTCTTCCTTTACAGGTTCGGGCTTTTTATTCATTTTACCGTAAAGCACGGCAAGCGCGATTACGCAACTGAGGAAAAGCGCGCCCGATGTGACCAGAATGACGTACTTCCACATGATGTCCAACGATTGCGGAAGAAAGAACCAGGACACGCATCCTGCAACACCCAATGCCGCAAGCACAAGGCAAATTGCCGATTTTGCCGCAATTCTTTTCATTTCGGAATTTGTTTTTAAGTTTTTGTCTGCGTTTTTCATGGTTTAATTTTAGCACAACGAAAGGCGAATGTAAATACTTTATTTGCCAAAGAACAAAGAGTTAGGTCACAGCATTGACCTTGACGGTTATTTGTGGTACAATCAAACCATCACAACAGTTTGCGCTTGCAAACGCAGGAGAGAGACAAATGAACTTTCTTATTACCGGAGGGGCGGGCTTTATCGGCGGAAACTACTGTCATTACGCCGTGGAAAAATACCCCCAACACCATTTTATCTGTTTCGACGCACTGACATATGCAGGTAATCTCGAAACGCTCGAACCCATAATGAACAAGCCCAATTTTACCTTTGTAAAAGGGGACATCTCCAATGCGGAAGACGTGGAAAACGTTTTCGGTAAATTTGACATACACTACGTAATCAACTTTGCCGCAGAATCGCACGTTGACCGCAGCATACTCGACCCTGGCTTGTTTTTAAAAACCAACATCTTAGGTACACAGGTTTTGATGGACGCTTGTATAAGACACAAGACCATTCGTTTCCATCAGGTGTCCACAGACGAAGTTTACGGGGATCTTCCTCTCGACAGACCCGATCTGCTGTTTACGGAAAAGACACCTCTCAACCCGTCGTCACCTTACAGCGTAAGCAAGACATCGGCGGATCTGCTTGCCCTTGCTTACCACCGCACATACGGACTCAACGTAACTATTTCACGCTGTTCCAACAATTACGGTCCTTACCAATTTCCGGAAAAACTCATTCCTTTAATAATTGACAGAGCGTTGCACAACAAACCGTTGCCCGTTTACGGAAACGGACTCAACGTCAGAGACTGGTTGCACGTCTACGACCACTGCACCGCAATCGACGCAATAGTCACCAAGGGAAAAACCGGCGAAATATACAACATAGGCGGACACAACGAGCGTGCAAACATCGATGTGGTAAAGACCATCTTAGACGTGCTCGACAAGCCGTACAGCCTTATAGAATACGTCAAGGACCGTCCGGGACACGACGCGCGTTACGCAATGGATCCCACCAAAATTTGTACCGAACTGGGCTGGGAACCCGTCTACACCTTTGAAAAGGGCATCGTCCCCACGGTACAGTGGAACATTGACAACAGAAAATGGATAGAGAATATTCAAAGCGGAGAATATCTCAACTTCATGCGCCGTCAATACGGCGACTGACGTAAGGGAGGTGCTACAAATGAAGGGAATAATTCTTGCGGGAGGCAGCGGAATGCGCCTTTACCCGTTGACGAGAGTCACAAGCAAACAACTGTTGCCCGTATACGACAAACCGATGATATACTACCCTCTTGCCATACTAATGCAGGCGGGTATAAGAGAAATACTCATTATTTCCACACCTGAAGATACACCGAGATTCGCCGAACTACTCGGAACGGGAGAAAACCTCGGACTTAAATTGCAATACAAGGTGCAGCCTTCTCCCGACGGACTTGCCCAGGCGTTCATCTTAGGCAAAGAATTTATCGGCAACGACAACGTCTGCATGATACTGGGAGACAACATATTCTACGGCGACATTCAGGACAATCTGTCGCGCGCAGTGGAAAACGCCTCGCGCAACGTCGCTACCGTTTTCGGCTACCCCGTGCCCGATCCGCAAAGATTCGGTATTGTGGAATTCGATGACGAAGGCAAGGTCATTTCCATAGAGGAAAAGCCCAAACACCCCAAATCCAATTACGCGGTGACGGGACTGTATTTCTACGACAACCGCGTCTGCGAACTGGCGACGCGCATAAAACCGTCCGATCGCGGCGAACTGGAAATAACCGACCTCAACAAACTCTATCTCGAAATGGGCTGCCTTGACGTGGTTACGCTGTCCGACTCTATAATGTGGCTGGACACCGGCACTCACGAAAGCCTTATAAAGGCAAGCAACCTGGTAAAACAACACGAAGAAGCAACAGGCCGTAAAATAGCCTGTATAGAGGAAATAGCCTACAAAAACGGCTGGATAGAACAACAGACAGTACGCAAACTTGCCGAAAGTATGAACAAAAATCAATACGGCGACTATTTAAAAAAACTACTTGACTGAAATTATGAAAATTACATACACATCACTTAAAGACGCCTACACAGCCGAACCCGAGGTGTTCGGCGACAACAGAGGCTGGTTCATGGAAAGTTACAATGCGGAAAAGATGCCTCAGCCTCAGCCCGTATACATTCAGGACAATCACAGTTACTCCTCCACCAAAGGAGTTGTAAGAGGTCTGCACTGTCAGGCAGACCCCTACTGTCAGGCAAAACTGGTACGTTGCACCAGAGGAAGCATATACGACATTATCGTAGACGTTCGCAAAGGCTCCCCCACCTACATGCAGTGGACAAAAGTTCTGCTGTCCGAGGAAAACAAAATGCAACTGTTTGTCCCTAAGGGATTTCTGCACGGATTTGTGACTCTGACGGACAACGTAGAAGTGCAGTACAAGGTGGATGCTCCCTACAACAAACAGTCGGAACGGGGAGTAATCTGGAACGACCCCGATCTGGCAATAGACTGGGGAGTGACAAACCCCATACTGTCGGAAAAAGACGGCAAATCTCCGCGTCTTAAAGACGCAGGTCTGGAATTTGTTTACAGGAGTGAATGATGAAAGTATTCGTAACGGGAGTAAACGGACAACTGGGACAGGAAATGGCGGCAATTCTTACCCGAAAGGGACACACGGTCATTTCCTCCGATAAAGACAGCATGGATTTGTCCCAACCGGAAAACATCGAAAATTTCTTTACGCAATTTCCCGACGCAATAGTTCACTGCGCGGCGTTCACCGCCGTGGACAAAGCGGAAGACGAAGAACAACTGTGTATGAACGTCAACTACCGCTCGACGTCGAAATTGTGCGACGTGGCACGAAAAGCGGACATTCCCTTTGTGTTTATTTCCACAGACTACGTGTTTGACGGAACTAAACAAGGAATGTACACCACCGAAGACGCAACCTGCCCTGTAAACGTGTACGGCAGATCCAAACAACTTGCCGAAGAGTATGTGTTAAAATATCCTAAAAGTTTTGTCTTGCGTACAAGTTGGGTGTTCGGCAAGGGAAACAATTTCGTAAAAACAATGCTGAAACTTGCACAACAAGGTAAAAAGCAATTAAACGTCGTGTGCGATCAGGTCGGATCTCCTACCTACGCATATGACCTTGCGACAGCAATATGCTCGATGCTGTTTACCGACAAATACGGTCTGTATCACGTAACGAACGAAAATTTTTGTTCGTGGTACGAATTTGCAAGGCAGATATTTACCGAAGCAGGCTACGAAGTGGAAGTATTGCCCGTGACTTCGGATCAGTACCCCACACGGGCGAAACGGCCGTTAAATTCCAGACTGGACAAAAGCAAACTGTATACAAACGGATTTGCACCCCTTCCCACATGGCAGGACGCACTGTCCCGATATATTGCATTTTTCAAAAAGGAAGGTGAATGCCGATGAACTCCGTTTGCGTATTGTTGTCCACCTACAACGGTGAAAAATATCTGACTCCGCTGTTAGACAGCGTTGTAAGTCAAAAAGGAGTCGCACTGTCGGTAGTAGCGCGTGACGACGGCAGTAAAGACAACACGCCTTCCATCTTGTCTCGGTATAAAGAACAGGGAAAAATAACACGGTTAATCACCGACAGCAACGTGGGATTCGCAAGAAGTTTCCACCGTCTGTGCACCGAGGCTGTTCCCTCCGATTACTACGCTTTCTGCGATCAGGACGACATCTGGGACAGCGACAAACTGCTGTGTGCGGTGGAAAAACTCAACGCCTGCCCCAACGACATTCCGCTGGTGTACTGGTGCGCATTCCGTTCAATAGACAAAAACGGCAAGGTATACAAACAACGCTCCAAACGCCTCATATTCAGAAATCAGTACAATCCGCTGGCAAATTCTTTAAACTGCAACGACGTCAGAGGTTGTACATGCGTGTTCAATCAGAAAGCAATGGACATGATTCTGACGTTAAAGGAAGGCTCCTACCGTTACCATGACTGGACATTGCTTCTTATAGCCAGCGCATTCGGAATGGACGTGCACGATCCCGAACCGCACATCAGTTACCGTTGCCACGACACCAATTGCTACGGTCCGCTGAAATTCAATTTTCAATCGTTAAAACGCGGTATAAAATACGTCTTTAATGTGGAACTCAATCACAACAGATCCAAGGAAGCGCAGGAAATGCTGGAACTGTTCGGCGACAAACTGTCCCCCGAACAACTGCATTACGTACAGTGCGCAGCCAATTACCTTAAAGACAAAAAAATCAAGAAACAACTGTTAAAGTGCAAAAGAGAATTGAATGCAATTCCGGCGCCGATGCGTTGGTTTATAAAATTTGCCATACACACAAACAAATACTGACATTCACGCAAATTTAAAGCGGAACAACGAAATGTTGTTCCGCTTTCGTATTTATCGGCAAATGTCAGACGTTTTGCCCCATTTCAAACGCAGTGTTCATAAGCGTTGCGTCTTTTAGCGCGTCTGCGGGATTTTCCAGTCCCGTTCCGCCCACGACTCCTTTTATTTCCACACCGTCGAAGCACTCCGTCCAACCCTTAATCGCGTTGACGACCTTTTCCGTTGCGCTGTCGTAATCCGCACTGGAAGTAATGACATACACATCGAAACACTTTTTAACGTCATACAAAGGATTTGTCCTGTCCAGAGCGTTTTTGAGCATTGCGCTGACGTTGTAAAAATATACCGGAGTGGCAAGAACAACTACGTCCGCCACGGAAATTGCTCCGTTTACCTTTTCTGCGTCGTCTTTAAGCACGCACACGTGATTGCCCTTCTGGCAGGCAAGACATCCCAGACAAAAACCTATATTGAGTTCGGCAAGGTCAAGTACCGTAACGTCGTTACCTGCACTGCGTGCGCCGTCGGCAAATTTGTCCGCAAGCAGCGAACTGTTGGACATTCTTCTTTTACTGGATTTGATTACAACTACTTTTTTCACGACTCCACCCCCGCTTTTACCTGTACTGTATTGTTATTTCAGTATACCATATTTTACGCCGTTACGCAACGGCTCGTTGAAAAACGAATTGCGCCCCTAAAGTTGACATTACCGCGTTGTGTGATAAAATAAATGCAAGGAGTATATAACTATGTTTAAATTTTCCAAACGGCAACTGATAACGGGCATCGTAGGTATTGCGGTCTGCGGAGGACTCATGGCTTTGTTCATAACCCTTGACAGAGGGGGCGCCATTACGGAAATACCGCCCGAGCAGGTGGTTTTTCGCATTGTAAGTCTTCTGCTGATGTCTGGTGCAGTGGGCTTTTTAGGGTACATTTTCATGGGCAAGGAAAGTTTTCTGATCCTTACATTGCCCCTGGCTCTTTTGTCCGTAGCCATGGTAGCGCTGTCTCTTTTGCAACAGGTAAACGACAGTTTACCCATGTATCTTATAGTCGGCGGTGTAGTTGTTTTCTCCATTTGTTTAAATTACCGACAATACCGCGCGACACGAACGGAACTGAGCGACAAGTCCGAACTTTCCGAAAAGGAACGCCAAGAGGCCGAATCGGAAGAAAAGCAGATGGAAGAATTCTTACAGGAAGACGCCATATTTAAAAAAAGCATCGGTTACCTTACCGACAGTATAATCGTCGCGACGTCGGTCAAAGGCACGCTTTACCAGGTAATCAGATGCGACGGCTTCTACGTTTTTCACAAAACGGGCGGACAACTGACAGGGATGAACGAATCGTTGCTTGTAAACGATTTTAAAAATTTCAGGTACAACGAAGGGGACAAGGACGACTTCAGAATTGACTTTAAAGATATTGAAAAAGTGTCCGCGAAAATCACAATTGCGCAAGCGCCTTTTTCTTACGGAATATTGACATTTAAAATGTCCGACGGCAAAAGCAAACGGTACAGTTTTATCAATATGATAGACGAAAAGGAATTGCGCACCTTTTTCGGAAACGACATTCAGGTAAAAGATCTGTCCCCCAAAGACGATTTCAAAGAAACGGAACTGCAACCCGAAGACAAGCGTACGCTAAACAAACTCAACAATATCTTGCTGATATTCAAAGTGATTTCGGCATTTATACTGGGTGTATATTTCGTCACATCGTCGGGCATTGCGCACACAGTCTTTACGGTGTTGTGCATAATCGCTATCTTTGTGCCCTACGGGCTTGCAGTTACTTTTCCACGTCACCTGTCCATAGAAGACAGAAAACGCTACGACCCCTTTTTAAAAAACGGCAAATTGAGCCTTTTGGAACCCGTAATATCTTTACCGCTTATATTTGCCCTGCGTCCGTTGCTGGAATCCAAAGATTGTGTCCTTTACGAATTCGGCAAATTCGCGCTGTATTCGGCGATATTGCTTGCAGTTCTTATGGTTGTAGTTTTAGTTGTAACCAAAGCCGACAAAAGGCATCGCTCGGCAATATTGGTGGCTCTGTTTGCGTTTATTATAGCCGCCCCTGCAATTGTGTACAACGTAGATACCGTGTTCGATTACAGTCCCACGCAAATGGTAGTCTGTACGGTAACGGGAAAAGACACCCACACAAACAACGATGACGAAACTACCTACTACCTGTCTGCACGATACGCCGACGACACAATACGTCTTACGGTAAGCAAGCAAACATTCGACAAATGTTCCGAAGGCGACACGATAACCGTTTCCGCAATGAAAGGAGCGCTCGGCATTGAAAAAGTATATTACTTCGATTCAACGCTCGATTCGCATTCCGCACTACCGCGATTACTACAAAAGAAAAGTCCGACAACATTGGGGTGTACCCCAAAAGTTGGACAAATATTTAATAATTAAATTGTTACTTGCG
>ENA-OYXB01000920-OYXB01000920.1-human-gut-metagenome-genome-assembly--contig:-NODE-920-length-12530-cov-15.736593_pt1 | contig 12530 bp, 5 predicted proteins | sample MGYA00244176_ERZ653409 | MGnify/ENA primary metagenome ERZ653409 (study PRJEB26926, sample SAMN06164912) | human gut metagenome | biome: ENVO:00009003; feature: ENVO:2100002; material: ENVO:00002003... | reverse complement strand
AACCATAGAAGAAGAAACAGTTTCTCCGCCAATACTGATTGAATTATTATATTCCACATCCTTTTTTACGTTTATTTTTATATCCGTGATAAGTTTATCTGACGAAAAATCAAGCCATTTGCCCGTAAATGTTACAGTGGTTTCACCCGCGGTTTTCGCAATCAGTTTTCCGTTAGAATAATCTGCGACGTTATTATCCGACACCGTAAAGTTAACCTCGCAATCATAATATACTTTGTTAAAAAGCACCTTGATTTCCGGCTCGAATTCATCCCCGATTCTCATATTTAACTCATTATCCGAAATATGCAGGACCTTGAGTTCCGGAAGATAATTTCCCATGGAAACGGTTATCTTACACGACGCAGACGAACTACCCGCACGCGCGGTAATACTGCAACTCCCCACACCTACCGTATTAACAGTGCCGTCATCATCGACAACCGCCACCGATTTATCGGAAGAACTCCATTCCACAGAGTTTTGACCACCGTAAAAACATATGATATTTAATTCGTCTCCGAATATCATATCTGCCGAAGGAACCGATAACGAAATTTTTTCTTCCGACTGACTCTGTGTGACTGAGGAAGAATCGTCCGGCGATTCGTTCTTTTTTTTACAGCTTGCAAAAAGAGCAACCGAAATAATCGACAGAATAACCAAAATAAATATACCAATCTTTTTAATCTTCATTTTTCGCTCTTCCTTTATAAACTGTTGATGAAAGGTTCTATACTCGTAAACTCTTTGATGTATTGAATACCGAGAGTTCTGACGTACGTTTTGAAATTCGTCTTTATTTCCGCAAGTTGACTTTCGGTGAATAAGCCCGTATCGTTAGAAACCGAAACTTTTGCGGGGAAAAGCCATTCCATATCGATATGCGATTTTAAACTTGCATATTTTGCGGGATCTTTCTTATACATTTCGATTTTCGAATATGCGTCGTCCAAGTGTCTGAACATCGTAACGATATCGCCTTGCTTGACAAATTCCATTGAACCCGAAATACTTCCGTTCATGTTTGCCGACCAGCCCCAGTTGTTATCCGTAAGGCATCTCGCAAACCATAACCTTAAATACTCGAACATCTCTCTCATCGGCTCGGCGGCTTCGGCGTACATAGCGTTGAAATATTCGTCTAAAATGTTCTCCACGCTAAGTTCGCTGTTCCATGCAAGTTTGGAATACATATAAATCGCAAGCACGTTGAAGCCCGTGTCCGCGCCCGTCTGACAACTCTTGATCTGCGGGAAGGTAAGGCTGTAATTGTTAGCCTTTAAATACTTATAATAACCGGGGTAGAAACTGTACAAATCCCAAAACGTAAAGAAGTCGTTATAAAATCCGCCATAAGACCACGCCCATGTTCCGGGAAACGCCTTACCCCAAAGTCTTATATATTCTTTTTGTTCGATATTTGCGACATCGTCGAACGATACGCCCGTATGCAAGTGGCTTTGAGCGAAGAACGGGGCAACGCTTACGCCGTCGTTAAACTTTAAATCCGCCGCAATATCTATATTGCCGTTCGAGTCTTCTCCGAAAGGAGGTCTCGATGTGTCAAGGTACGCAAAGAACATATATTTAAAGTCTTCTCTACGGTATGCGGCATTTTCTTCGAGTTCCATCCATGCGTCGACTTTCTTGCCGACGTCATGCATAAATTTCATGAGCGCAGCGGAGTTTGCGTCGTTGTGTTCGCTCTTCATTCTCATACATTCCGTACATTTACACATCGGAACGTTATCCATTTGTCCTAAAAGAACTGCTTTATACTGCGGATATTCCGCAGCGGGATACCACACAAGCGACTGCTCGATTTTTTCTGCGCAAATCGTCGTCATTATATCGTAAGTGTCTTTTCCGTGCGCCGTATAGCAAAGCTGTCCCGTGCCCGAATAAAACTCAGGATATGTCTCGCCGTATTTTTTATCGGGCAAGAAATATAAACTGTTGTGGTTATTCTTGATTTCAGTCGTTTTCGTATCGCCTATGTGAATGGGCAAAAGAAGATCGCCATAACTGTCGCGGAGTCTTAAACGATAAGAAATCATCTTTCCGTCCGTCGTGTCGGAAGAACCTGCCATATAACCTATCCTCTGACGATATTCTATATCCGAAACGTCGGTTACGTCGTAGTCGAGAAGTTTAAGGTTTGTTACGTTTGTTCTGAGCGTATAACTATCGGTAAAGAAATATTCAAACCCGAAGTTAATCTTCAAAAAATCGTAAACGCCGTTCAGAACACCGGTTTCCGCGCCGCCGATGATATATACGGTATTATCTTTCGTAAAAATTTTCGTTCCGTCTTTTTTCAGGGATCTCATATCATCGCTTCTGTTCAGACTTTTATAAAGCGACGTATCTCCGAGCGAGATATAACGATTTCCGGCGTTATGCGTAAGTCCGGTATCCTTTACGAATTTAAGGTCAATGCCCGTCGCTTCCTTGAAAAATCTCGAAAGTTCGCTTTTTGCATAAGATACAGATTGCGTTTCAATCTCCGGCACTACGACTTTATATGAAGTCTTTCCGTCTTTAACCATATATGTCTCAGTCGTTTTATACGAGAATTTATGGTTTTCGTTATATTTTTTTTCAAATTGCTTTAACGCCTCCGTATTTACGGCAAGTTCACCCGAATATTCAACGAATTCGTCATTATTGTCCGACTCGGGTTCAGTTGAATTCCCTCCCTTTTTACAAGATGCGAACACCGTCAGAAGAGACATAATTAAACATAGAAATATAACTATTTTTTTCATAATTCCTCCTTATCCGACGTTAACGTAATAACTCTTGCTTACGCCGTTATACGTCTCGTCTACGACGTAAACGATGACGGTGTATTTACCTGCTTTTGTAATCGTTATATCGGAAGTGGTGATCATAACAAAGTTCTCGTTGGAATCTTTCACAATATAATACACGAGAAGATCTTCGTCCGCCGTAAAGTTATCCGTAGCAGTAAACTTCGGTTTGAAAGTTTCCCCGACTTTTACGTTCACCGTCTTGCCCTCGTTTTCGAGATTAAGTACGGGAGATTCGATATCGACAACCGTAACTATGCGGAACAACAAGCTCGTACCTCTTCCGTTGCCTCTGCCGTCCGTGTAATTATAAATTATCGTGTATTCGCCGTAATCATCGAGAACAAGCCTGATTTCGCTTTCAAAATCCGTAATTCCGCTGAGTTCTCTTCCGTTTACGTCCTTTGCGGGAGCGTCGCCGTAAGCGCCGCTCTTCAGAACGGTTACGGAGAGTTTTTTATAAGACGAAGGCGATAAAACGTCGGCGGCGTAAGGTTTGCCTATTATTATTTCTTGTCCGAGCGAACCTACTTCGTCAGGTAATTTCGCATATACGTAAGGAGCGGCGACGTCGCTGACCTTAGTCGAAGTCGCGCTTACGGTTGTAAGCGACTGATTGCAAATTTCGTTTACCTTAACTTTAAAGCCGCTCGAAACTCCGTCGAATTTCACCGACATAAAGCACAAATCGCCTGCGAATTTGTTTACGGCTTCGATATTCCTCGTCCCGATAAGAAGTATTTCGCCGCCTATCTTTATCGGCACTTTTGCGCCGTTCCAGTCGCTGTCAAGCGAATAACTTTCTCCGCCTATAGTCGCTGCATATCTTCCGTTTCTGCCGCTAATTTCTATTTCGTATTTATTATCCGCGTCGAAATAGTCGGTTAAAGTTATCGTTACGGAAGTTGCGCTTTGCTTTCTTCCATCCGAAGTCAACGGAATTTCAAAACCGAGACCAAACTGAGAGAAAACCAACGGATTTATAAACTCAAAATACGCATCGGAAGAGGATGCCGTCAATACCGGAACCCTATCTTCAATCTTAGCAGACATATTCCCATCGAAATATCTTGCTATTTCGACCGTATTGTCGTCACCATACCCGACGTCGACGATTTTTCTTAAATCGCTTTCGATATATACGTTTTCGTTGTTTACGCAAACCGTCTTGAATTTAATCGTTGAATTACCTGCGACTACAAATTCTTTCGGGTTTATTTCGGCGTATTCTCCGCCGTCATAAGAAACGTAAGTTTTAGTATTGACAACCTCGCTTCCGCTTACCGTATAATTCCACGCTTTGACATTCAGAAGAGAATACTCCGCGTTTTTAATATAATATCTGTTAGTGTATAACTTGTCGCTTTCGAATTTCGGAAGAGCGTTCGGCACAACGTTTACGTCCGCCGTAATTTCTCCGCCGTAGAATATATCCGAATAAGCATATTTAATCGAATAAGTTCCCACCTCGTCAAATACGTGAATCTGCGAGAAACTTTTCGCTTCGATTTTTTCGCCTTTCGGCGTTTCGATCGTCACAGCGACATTAAGAATATTCTCGTTAAGCGAAGTGACGTCCACAATATCCGAAAGTTTGTATCTCTCGCCCGCCGAAACGTTCCCGCCGAGCTTACAGACAGCCGTAATTCCGTTTTCAGCATCAACGGCGTAAAGATTGATCGAAAGTTCGCTTCTGTTGCCGTAAACGTCGTAAGCAAAATAATCTATGGTATACACGCCCTTTCTCGCGGGAACGAATTTACCGTTTTTAACGCTTACGTTGCTTGCGTTCGACGTGTTCTTTTCATAAGTGACGACGTAGTCGGCAAGTCCTCTTATGCCGTAATCGTCCTTAACGGTCACTTCGGGAACGATAACTTCCTTTCCGGCCGCTATTTTATACTCTTTCTCGAAATCGTTCGGTTGGAAAATCGGGCTTAAATCGTCGTTATAATAATCAGTCGTCAAAAAGCCTCTGCCCGAAAGATCGCCGAGTTTTGCAATCTGTATGGGGGCTTCGCTTACGCCTACGAGCGACTGAGCGCGAAGAGATAAAAACACGTTTCCGTCGGTAAATCCTTTGAACGTATATTGATAAGCCTTATCGTTGTTTATTTCCGACACGAGCGCGTTTGACGTTCCGTCTCCCACGCGGACGTAAATTTTAATCTTATTTTTATCCGTCGTATCGAGATAATAACTGAGGTTGGAATAGTTTCCGTTGTCGGGATTGTTCCCGTATACGGTCGTACCTTCCTTGCCTATTTCGAAAGCATCCCTCCCGACTTTGACGTTGCCCTGTTCGTTCTGAACAAGCCCTACCGTTTTGCCGCCGCAAGTTCCCGCAACGATGTTCGTGGAATAATATCTCTCGCCGCGTTTATAGGTTATGTCGAGATATACCGACGGGTCGTAACAGTCGGTAAGTCTTAACGTGATGAAATTGCAAAGCACGGGTTCGGTTTGCATGCAGTTGAACGAAATAAGATCTTTAAGATTATTCTCGTAAATATTGAACGGTTTATTGAGCGCGAAAACGTCGCCTTCCGCCAGACCGATTTTAAGACCTTCTGGATTTCCCACCGCAACGAACTGATTGTTAAGCGCGCCGTATTCTATGCTTTCGCTGCCCGAAGCCAGCTCGAAAACCTTTTTCTTTACGGAAAAAGTCTTAGCTGCGCTATAACGTTTGCCGTTTATCGTTTTTTCGTAAACGATAGAATACTCGCCGCAAACGTCAAGGGTAAGTTTTGCCGAAGAAATGCGATTGCCGTCGGGCAGAATCACATAGAACGAATCTGATTCGTAATTTTCTCCGTCCACCGTCATAGTGGCTTTCTCAGGAACGTTTACGGTGTCTTTATATAAGTATTCGGTTCTTATTCCGCCGACGGAAACCTCAGCCGCGTATACGTTTTTGTTGTTTTCTGTTCCGAACAAAAGCGCAGACGCGCACAAAGCGATTATTCCGACAAGTAAAACCGATAAAATTTTCACTTTCTTAATTTTTAGCATTTTTCCTCCTTACTCTTTGATACCGCCGAGAGATATGCTGCCCATCAGCTTATCTTTGAATATAATGAACAATACAAGTACCGGAACGGCAAGGAACATACATGCCGCCGTTTTCATAGGCAACTCTTGAAACACTGTTGTATCTTTTGCTTCTATTATTTGATAGTATACCATATACGCAAACGTGGGATAAGACGGAAGGTACAGATATAAGGTCTGATAGTCGTTCCACAGGTTTACGAACTGAATGAGAAATACCGTGAGAATCATTTTCTGCGCGAGCGGGAAATAGATTCTGAAAGTTATCATAAACTCCGACGCTCCGTCTATAGAAGCCGCGTCCCTGTACACGTTGGAAAGTCCTTTGAAAAACGCATAATACACAAGGTAATACGTTCCCGAACCCGTCATTTTCTGCACGTAGTTGCCGAGCATGTTGTCGTATAATCCGCTGTTTCTTAAAAACGTAAGTTCCGTGGGATACCTTCCTACGACGGGTATGCACATTATAATGATATTTATCATATGCAAAACCTTGCACCAGACGTAATCGTATTTTGCGGTTATATAAGCCGTTATAGCAGGCATAAAGCACATTATGGCCGCCCCGCCGACGGTATATAAAAGAGTGTTTATTAAAATATCGATAAACGTAGCCTGGCTTGCTCCGTTCGCCGCGCCGCCGAACCACACTTTCTGATAGTGGGCGACCGCGTCCGATCTGCCGTTTACGTAGAAAAAGGTGGACTTTTTATATTTAAACGCTTCTATTACCTGTCTGTAATTGAATAACTGAAAGAACTCTCTTCGGCTGTGATAAACCATCACCTCTCCCGAATCCGGGTCGATATACACGTGCGTAGGATCGAGATCGGGAAATTTCAAAACATTTTTTACGGGGTTAAGAAAATCCCACGACCCGTTAATGTCCTCGAGACTTCTGAGCGAAGTCATAACTCCCCATAACAAAGTAAGTATAACGAACAGAGAATAGATTATAAGAACTGCGAAAACAATCGTCAAAATAACGGTCGTAACCGTGTTTTTTTCTACTTTTCTTTTCATATCAATCTGCCCTCGGTCCGTATTTGTTCAAAAGATGTCTCGTGACGAGCGTTACGGGAATTACGACGAAAGAGAGCAAAAGTCCCATCGCCGATAACGAGCCGTAAGTGTTGTTCGTGGGACTTTGTCCGTTCTCGGTTTTACCTACTCTGCTCGCTTCCATATACAGAAAATGTCCGATGTTTTCAATCCTGTCGACTTCGCTGAATTTAAACAACGAAAACAATCTGAACTGGTCTGTAAACATCGCCGCCAAAGCGACGGTAAAAAGCGTTACTATCGTCGGAAAAATCGTAGGTATCGTGACGTATATAAATTCCTGAGCAACGTTCGCCCCGTCGAGCTGCGCCGCTTCGGACATCGAAATATTAACGTCTTCCATCGAACTCGAATAAATAAGGCTGTTTATTCCGAACCACATCATGATATTGAAAACGATCGTCGCGCCCATCTGCGTAGATCCTCCCAGAAGCTGATACTTCGTGGGATCCGCAACGTGAAACCAATCCTTCATAATCTGAGGAAAAACATCGTTCATCATACATCTGTAAAGCGTCGCCACAATTATTTCGGAAAGGATATACGGCATAAACAGCATAACCTTGAAAAATTTGCTCATAGCATACTTTTTATAGATATAAAAAGAGAAAACGAGTGTGAGCGGCGTTACGAAAAACAAATTTACCGCTTCGAAAATAAGCGAGTGTTTTATCATATTCCAACCGTTTACGCTAAACAGCTGACCGAGCGCGTTTTTGAAGTTATCAAGCTTTGCAAAGCTCGTAACCATTCCCACTCCGCTGATGATTTCATATTTTTTGAACGCCAATGCGAACGAACTTAAATTTATATACAGATAAAAAACCAGAAAATGCGCGATGGGAATAGCTAGCATCAGAAGGGAAAAACCCGCTCTGCGCTTGTTTTCGATGATAATTCTTTTACCAGTTTTTCCGAATGTCATAGAAAAATACCTCTGTAATTGCTCCGACCGACGGCGGTTGCGGTTTTAAGTTTTGCGGCAACCGCCGTCGGTCGGAATCGGCAGAAAATCTCGTTCCCGCCGACAACGTTTTTATCTTGTTACTTCTTTGCGTTTTCGAGCATAGTTTTCCAGGAAGCTTCGGAGAGCGTAGAACCCATGAAAATGTCCTTCGCCGTTCTTCCGTTTCTGTATGCCTGAAGATAACCTTCCATCATAACCTGTCCGTTATAAGTGTAATAGTTGAGTGTACCGCCGAAACCGAGAATGAAACTCGAAAGGTTTTTATACTGAACGGGGTTATCGGAAGCAGTGGTTATAACGTCTGCTTCGCTTCTGAGTTTCTTGAAACTCGTGTAGTAATAATCGCCGAGTTTTTTCTCGTCGTAATCGTAATTTATAGGAATGTTCATTCCGAGGTATTCGGTGAACGCCGCAAGCTCCGCTTTCGAATAAAGGAATTTAAGGAAGTCGACAACGGCTTTCTTCTTGCCTGCGTTTTCGGATACGCGGTTGTTTACAAACATGAAGGAGGAACCGACGTTAAGCATCGTGTTCTTTTTGCCTTCGCCCTCCGCGACCGATCCTTTTAAAGTCGTCGGCAGGCACATATAGCTGAGTTTACGCGCTTTTCCGCCGCTCGTTCTCTTCCACTGAGTGAACGCCGAGCCTTTGTTGTAAAGTTTCGCTTCGTGATACCAATACGTTCCGTCGATGTACATAGCCGCTCTTTCGTTGGCATTGGTTGCGATGAAGGTCGTCTGAACCTTATCCGCGCTCGTGTCCGATTTGGTCTCGGAATGGAACCAGTCGTTATCGTTTGCGAGCTGCATAAACGCAAGCGCATAGTATCTGGACGCCATATCGTACATTTTATAACCGGTTGTGTCGTTTAAAACAACCTTTTCGGTTATCGGCATAGGAATGTTTTTATCTCCGAAGAAATATTCGCCGTCTTTAAAGCCCGTTACGACTTCGACGGGAGTTTCGGAATATTCCGCCTTAATGCTTTTCATCGTCTCAGCGCCTTCGAGAGCCGCCCAGATCGCCTGAACCATATGGAAGGAATAAACCGAGCCGCCCGCTCCGCCGGGGATTATGAACGGCGAGCCGCCTTGAGATTTAATATAATCGCAAAGCCTGGCGAATTCTTCGAGCGAAGAGGGCAAACCATCGTCTGACGTGCCGTATACGCCGTCGGGGCCGCAGGATTTCTGCATGTCCGCAGGATTGACGAATTTAACCGTTCCGTATTTGCCTTCGTGAGTTACCGTTTTGGTTGCGTCCGGTTTTGCAAAATAAAATCCTTTCTCTTCGAAGTAGTTAACGTCGTAAGTCAGACTGTTACTCCATTCGTACTGAGGAAGTCCGTAATAATGGCGTTGTCCGTCCGCGCTTTCGTAGCCGAGCATTCTCTTTTTAGCGTCTGCGTCGATTGTAAGCTTCTGATCGTTTTCGATATAGCTTACGATTTCATCAAGTTGCATAAGTTCATTCGATGCCGAATAAGTGTACATATCCGCTTTTGCTTCATCGAGATAGATATCGTTACCGTCCGAACTGAGGCTGTCGTAAGGAATAAGTTTATTGTCCTGAATCGTTATGTTTACGCCTTTCTTGCCGCTTTCGTAAGATTCGTCTTTCTTAAGTTCCGTAAATCTTGCCGCCGCGTCCTGAATCCATTTTATTGCTCCGTTTCTGGTTGCCGTTCCCGTGAAAACGAGAACGTTTATGCCGGTTTCGGCAGATGAAGATTCTCCGCTGTTTCCACCGGTTGACGTGTTGCCTCCACCGCCACAAGCAATAAAAGTGGCAGACATGCATAATGCCATAGCGCCGCATAATGCTTTTTTAATAAATTTGCTTTTCATTTTTTACTCCTGTAAATTATAATTAATTACCGAAAGGTTCTTGAATTTCCTTATCGGGCGATTGTACGTTTTTGTTTTTTCGGGCGGAAAGTTTTCCCGCCCGCCCGCTTGTTATTGTTTTTTATGCCGGAAGCGTTACGGTAAGTCCGTCGACGTCGGTATAAGGCGATACTTTTGTATTGTCGTTTCTGTCAATACCCGCAAGACCGACAAGAGATTTCGCGGTAACCGCGCAGTTTTCAAACGTATTCGCAGTAACGCCCGTCGGATAAGTGTAGTACGCGCTCGTTCCGAAAATCGTGTCGATATCCGTATTCTGAGAATTTATCGTCACGTTTACAAATTCGGACGAATGACAATATATCGCCGTCAACAATCCGCCTGCGGAATTAACCGCCGGAAGAGCCGTCGCTCCCTTGCCTTTAACGTTTATCGTTACGTTTTCAAGCCTTGCTCCTACCATGCTGTAACCTAAAATTAGTCTTTTAGATTCATAATTCTGATTGAAAGTAATATTTTTTATCACCGCGCCTTTTCCTATCGTTCCGAATAAACCGGTCGAGAAGAAAACGGTTGCGATGGTTTTATTGCCGCCGTCGAACGTTCCTCTGAAACCGAAATCGCCTTTATCGTTATTATTCCATTTTGCTATATTTCCGTAATTTACCCACGCGGTTTCGCCGAGATCCGCGGAAAGCCTGTAATAACCGTATTTTACGTTGTTCTCATCGAGAGTGACTGCGTCTTTAATGTCGTCATACGTTACGAGTACTTTCGTTATTACAAGCACGTTTACCGTTACGCTGTAATACGAGCCGTCTTTTTCCACGGTAACGACCAAAGCCTGATTGCCGTGTTTCCGGGCGTCGGCTTTATAATCACCGGTTAACGTCAATTTTCCGCCTGTAAACGTTGCGTTTTCGCCCGCAAAAGTCGCGCTTAATACGGTGGCTTCGGAGTATTCGCCCAAATCTACGGCGTATTCGCTTGCCTCGGAAAGAACGATCTCTCTCGTACCGTCCAGAGCTACGGGAGTCGCAACGAGTTCAACCGTCATGGTTATTTCGAAAACAACGGTCAGACCTTGCTCGTTTTTAGCCGTAACGCCGAATTTTTTAACGCCTATCTGGAAAGCGGTGAACGCATCGGCATTGATCGTCAGCGTTCCGTTTTCAAAAGAATACGCGGTAAATTCTTCGTTTTCTAAAACTATAGAAGTTATTTCGGTTAAATCGGGCAACTCGATTACAGCGGCTTGCCCTACCGTCATATTATCGGCGGCGACAGTGTCTTTATTAAGAGTAACGTTAAGACCTTCAACGCCCGCAATAGGCACGATCGGTTCATCCATTTTCTCCTTTATTGTAATACAAATTATACCGCCGATCGATCTGGCTTCTACCGTACAGTTCTCAAACGTGTTGTGTTTTGCCGGATTATAACTCCAATAAGAGAAACCGAACAACGTATCGAGATCGGAAGAAGATTTGATTTTTACGTTTATATATTTTGAAGAGTGGCTGAGTAACGCAGTAATTACGCCGCCTTCTGCATAATAAGAATTGCTCGATCCGCTTATGACGTTGATCGTTACGTTTTCGATCGTTGCCTCGGTAATGGTACGGGCAAGAATAGTTCTTCCGTTACTGTAATTATAAGAATTGACCGTGAGATTCTTGATGCATGCGCCTTTACCGACTATTCCGAATATACCGCAATTATAAATGATTGCAGAAATACTCTTGCCATTTCCGTCAAACGTTCCGCGGAATCCGTATTCGCCATTTGCGTTCTGCCAATTTTTATTACTGCTACCGTTATTTATTCCGTCATAGTTGGCTGCGCCGAGATCCGCAACCAGTTTATAATAACCGTATATTGCGTATTCGTCGCCCTCGCCCTTGAGCGCGGCGTTCAGCCCGTTCATGTCCTTAATCTCTTCGGTAACGAGAATTACCGGCACTTTGAGTTCGTGAGAGTAACCTTGCTCGTCCTTAACGGTAACGATTACGTTTTGCAAACCATGACGTTCTTTATCTGCCTTAACCTCATCGGGAATTGCAAACGATGTGATTTCACCGCTTATTTCCACGCCGTTGATAGTCATTTTTTCAACGGAAGCGTAGGTTGCGCCCTCGATTACAAGCGCGAGCCCGCTTGCGCTTACAACCAGTTCTTTACGGGCGGAAGTAACCGTTTTATCATAGGAATAAGTTTCATTCCTATAACCGCATGAACAAACGATATAATCGAAAGTATCATCTGAAGAATCAACCGTGTAAACGTGCGCTTCAGCTCTAAACAAGGCATTGTAAACGATTTCGCCGGTTACTTCGGCAAGTTCGTTATCCCAACCGTCGAAAACGTAGTGATTTTCGGCATCGACATCCTTAGTCGGATTCGTTTCGGGCGCCGTGGGCACTGTTCCGTATTCTACTTGTTCTTCTTTAAGAACTTCTTCGCCGTTTTTGAACGTTACTTTGTATGTGTTAAGCGTTTCGGTGAATTCTGCGTTGTAAACAACTTCGCCCGTTACTGCGGCAATTTCCTTATCCCAACCCTTAAACGTGTAAGTGTACTGCGCGTCTGCGGCTTTGGTCGGGTTCGTTTCGGGTGCCGTGGGCACTGTTCCGTATTCTACCTGTTCTTCTTTAAGAACCTCTTCGCCGTTTTTAAACGTTACTTTATACTTGTTGAGCGTTCCGGTGAATTCTGCGTTGTAAACGACTTCGCCCGTTACTGCGGCAATTTCCTTATCCCAACCCTTAAACGTGTAAGTGT
>ENA-OYXB01000915-OYXB01000915.1-human-gut-metagenome-genome-assembly--contig:-NODE-915-length-12561-cov-11.831201_pt1 | contig 12561 bp, 16 predicted proteins | sample MGYA00244176_ERZ653409 | MGnify/ENA primary metagenome ERZ653409 (study PRJEB26926, sample SAMN06164912) | human gut metagenome | biome: ENVO:00009003; feature: ENVO:2100002; material: ENVO:00002003... | reverse complement strand
TCCGGGGCTATTTGATTAATTGTTTAACTCGTCCCATTTTAACGGGACACTAATGAGAGTATATTAAAAATAACAAACCGCATTTGTTAAATTATGCATATTTCCTATCATGTAGAACTAGAAGAAATTTTATCATAACTTTGATACACTCGCGAGAAAGGAATCAAGAACTTATAAAAAAAGAAATAAATATAACAAGAAAATCATATCACGAATGTAAACATTTATTTTCTCTAATTGAAAAAATATCGTTCAGAATTCTATTCAGCTTACCTACATTTCTCCCTCATTTTATGTTAATCATACAAAAACTACGCTTAAACCATTGAATCAAGATATAAATGATCTACTATTGTCATTAAAAATCATGGATGATACGGCTAGAATGATTATATTTGGCCAATACACTGCAAAAAAATAAATAAACTATCTTACAAAGTAATAATCAAAGCATTTGAAGATTTCTATCTTTAAACACAAGGATAATATGACCTGGTAAAGAATAATGTTATATCTTTATCAGGTCATACGATATATATAAGCCAAAAACAAATCATAATAAGGTCAAGAACTTAGTGACTTCATCATTACCTATCTTCGCTATCTTTACCCTCCTATATTTTAAAGAATCAATAATAGATTTCCATTTATTCAGAACAGCATTTCTGATGATATTTCTTCACGTTCGGAAAAGTAGGCTCTATCTTGAAGTATAAGCAATGGCGAATAGCCATCGTCAGCGTTTCCTCGTCTATGAAAAAACGGATGGTCACATTCATGTGAATTTGATTTTTCTGTTCATATTTTTTCCTCTTTGTCTGGAGTTTGGATAACCTGGAATAAAAGAAAGACGGAACATCCTTGCCTTCCGAGACAAGCCTTTTCATTTCATCCTGAATTTCATTGATACCGTCACGGATGTCAGTAAGGTCAGTACAGTTTGAAGCAATTGTATAAGGTGAAAGTTTTGTTTTCATATCAATGTGATTTACAAGGTTAAACATTATATCTGTAGTTCTTATAGGTTGTTTTGTGTATATCAACTGCATCATATACATAATCAGTATGAGCCGATGCCATGATAATCTTAGCGCATTCAAGAATAAGATAGACTGTATATCTTGCAGTAATCTTATTATCTATAATAACGAACTCAACACTTTTGAAAAAGCCTTGAACGGATTTTCCATTTGCATCTGTGATTATAACAAGTTCACCCTTGAACTGGTCAAGTTCTGCAGCTCTCTTCTGTGCATTTTTAAGCAATATATTGGCACCTTTCAAGCCTTCTGAAATGATTTTTTCCGGTTTCATATAATAATAAATTAAAGAATTTACAATTAGGTTGATTACTCCCCATTCTTTATAAAAATCATACAAAGGATAGGGAAAAAGAGTCAGTCTATATCATAGCCTATCATGGTATTGTCATTGATAAGCAGATAATAAAAACCGTTCACAGTATGACGGTATTCCTTGGAAAATCCCGCTATCATGTCTCCGTCCTCACGCAGTTCACACCATAGCGTGCCATCATATCCGCAAAAGTCAAACCGGTAACTTGAATACTTCTCCTTTTTCTTAAAAGCTTCTTTGAAGCATTCCATTGTCATGCTGCCGCAATACTTCTCGATGGTGCTTAATCTGATACATTTACCGTCAATAGATGTTCCTGTTGTGATGCGGTTTTCATACAGTGATTTCTCCGGATCTGCGTCTGCAATCTGTCTTAGCCAGGCATTGGTATGTGAAGCCAGTCTCGCCAGCTTCTTATATTTCAAGACCTCTTTTCTGACGGTTTCTTTATCATCCTCACCGGTCGGATAATAAACAGCCTGAATGGATGCCCAATCATAAAACCTATAGCCTTTCCTTTTCTTCCTCTCTGCGATTATACCTATCACTCCTTCCTGACGATTTATAAAAATCCTTCTGCACTTACCGTTTATTTTTACGTACAGTGAAGATGGGTTGTTGGGGTTACGGAGATATGCTTCTGCCGGATGTATCGTTGTTGTGTTCATATCGGTAAATTTTGATGATTAATACTATTTTGATTCTGTGACAAAATCAGATTAAGAGAAAACCATATCTTCGGCAAACCTCTCTATCCAGTCAACGATACGGTTCATGTTGTATTCAGAAGTGATAATAGCTTCCGTTTCGCTTATCTGAGTGAACCTTGAAGATTCATATCCGTCTATGAACTCCTTTAAGCTCTCAACACCGAACATTTCCTTTTCTTCCTCGAACTCCTTGTCTATTTCAGCAAGCGGTTTATTAAATTTAATGCGCAAAGTTTCATAGTTCTTTTCCATAATACATTCATTTAGAGTTATTGATAATGATAATATTTCCGTACACTTTTCTGAATGCTTCTGATACATCATCAAAGTATCTGTTACCATACTCACAGGTAAGTTCCTTTGTCCAAAAGTCAAAGCTGAAAGATTCAGTACAGTCTATCGTTACACTAACATAGTCCTCCATACCGCTCTGGCACACAATGGTATGCCGTTGTACCTTAAACTGTCTGTTCAGGCTCATGTATCTTGCGGTCAGCTTTTTGACCATCATTTCAATCCACTTCATAATGTATGTCATTTAATTGTTTTGCTACTTTTTCTTGAAAAAGTAGTCACAACCTTTTTTAAAAGGTTGTGCTACTCGGCTCACTTAGATTCTGCCTTCATCTGCATAACTGTAATAAGAATCATTACAGATGATAACATGGTCAAGCATTCGGATATTGAGTGTCTTTGCTGCCGTTGCTGCCGATTGTGTCAGCTTATCATCTTCTATACTCGGTTTGGTGTTTCCGCTCGGATGATTGTGTGAAAGGATAAATGAGGTTGCCTCACAAAGAATAGCCTCTTTAAGCAGTACCCTTATATCAATCAGGCATGTATTCAGTCCACCAGAAGAAATGCGTATTCTCTTGATAACTCTTGCAGACGAGTTCATGAAGATAACCCAACACTCTTCTGTCTTGTTATCTCCCATAACGGGGTGCATATAGTCGAAAATATCTGTGCTCTGTCTGATAACCGGTCTTTGGTTCTTATGAGAGTTGCAGCGTTTGTAAAGCTCCACACCTGCCATAACGAGATTGCGCTTGCCTGGTGTCATTTTCGCCAGAACATCCTCAAAGCTGCATTCTTCACCATATACCACTTCCTTTTCCTGTACCTTGTTTACCATAACTGCACTGTTAGTAAGAATGTACACAAGTTCTGAACTGTCCATCAGTCTGTAGTCGCCGTTCACTTCAAATCCTTTTCTCATATCCGTATGCTTTAGAGTGTTAAAACTTGAATTATTCTTCAGCTAGATTTAGACCTTTTTTTGAAAACCTTTGTCTTGGTTTGGTCTTTTGTCCGCTGACTTTTTTTTTAGAGAATCATTCCCCATCTGAGTTTGAGCCTTTTTTTTACGGCTTATTGAGGTACGGGAGAGTGGAATTAGAAAAGTTTTGAACGAAAAAAATGTTGGGGCAGGCGCAGACAACATCGTTATTTTTTTCTGGGCAAAGGCTGTAAGCCGGAACTCTTTCATTTCCACAACACCCATATACCTTTGCCGTATAAAAAGAAAGGCTCTTAGATGGGGTGACACTAATAAATGAGGAAGCGGACAGCAGAAAAGACCAATCTAAGACAATCGGAAAAAGAGTTATACCGATTAAGAGATATGGGACAAAAGAACAAAGGTTCACTGTAAAGAGAGTAGACCAGTAACGGACAGGCTTTAGTCTTCCTGAAAGGTGTGACAAACAGCTTTTTGTTTATCATATTTACCTACACCAGGAAATAGTTTATTGCTCGTAGGGAAAGCTTAGAGTTACTTTTGTACAGAATGTTGGTGAGAGACAAAAAAGATGGCAAAATGTATAGTGTTGATAATTCGAGCATTAGGATTATAAGGCAACTGTAAGGGACATCCTTAGAGTTACTTTTGTAGTAAATGTTGGAGGTACCAGAAAGAATAATGTTTATATGGGATAGAAGGGAAAAGAAAGCAAAGGACATAAAAAAGGTATGCAAGGAACAACCAAGCATACCCTAATCTGATTTGATTGTGTTACAGATTCAAAAGCTATAATATCATTGATTTTCGTCACCAAAGAGTTTGAGCTGACGTTTGTTTTCCTCTTCCTCGGCAGCTCTTCTTCTACGTTCATATATCAGATGCTCTTCATATTTTAGTACACTCATCATATCCCTGATTGTGTTCAGCCTATCTTCTTCGTTTGTGAAATATGGAATGTTTTCTTCATCACCTTTGAAGTACTGAGTGTACATATCGATATAGCACTTGAAACTCTCTTTCAGGGTAGAAGGTATCCTTAAAGTTGTCGTTACATAACCAGTCTTCAGCTTGGGGCCCGCACCTACTCTTTTTCCGCCACGCTTGTCATTAATAATCTTCTCAATATCCCAGGCTGTAAGATTAGTTTTAGGAAGAAAGATTTCCTTTCCTTTTGAAGTCATCGCATAATATATATCAGAAAGCCATCTCTTCCAGACCTTTGTAATCTGTCCAGTAAAATACAGGCGAAGAAACTCTTTGGTAAGATGGTTGTCAGGGAGTTTTCCAACAGGAGTTACACCGTCTTCATCAATAAAGACATCCACATCAATATTATATTTTTCAACTAGTTCAAATTTATTTTCCATATAAGCTGATTTGTGTGGTTTGGGACAAAAATAGTGAATTTTGATTATGTCACAAAATCAAAATTAAATAATTTGAACGTATTGTGTTGTAAAATTTATTGTAAAAAAAGACTTGCCTATCCCATCAGGAATCAAGCAAGCCTACAGCATAAATGCGCAATGAATCAGTCTTTCAGAGAGTATGTCTTCACTATCTTCTTACCTACTTTTTCTGTAGAGAAGGAAAGTTTGTCTTCTTTAGACAACCAACCGATAGCAGCCCAGAACTCTGCGTCTGAAAGTTTAGATTCCTTTTTAAGGTGTGCAAGTTCAACACTCTTTTTACCATCGAGAATATGCCAGATAACGCCGGCATTCTGACCAATTAATACCTGTTCCATATTGAAATTGATTAAATAAATAATGAAAAGTAAAAAAATGAGGAAATGTCTATCACAACCTGGAAAGGATACGATAGACGTGCCGCAGATGCAGCTATAAACTTAAATTATAATGTGCTTTGATTTACTGTCAAGAATATAAGAGATGAAAAGGGAATAACAGTATTGGAGTGTTATAAGTGTCTTATAACGAGACAAAGATACAGAAATTTTCTATCATCAAAGAAAAATTGAAAAGAAAAAGCGGTTAAGTTGCCTTAACCGCCCAGAGCCATGCACGTCTTCCGTAATAGGCTATTACCAGAACCTCCACCTGAGTTTCATAAAATTACGAAGAACATCTGACAAAAGCAAATAATTGATGGATAACTTAAAAATATAACCATTTAAATTATCATCATCAGGAGAAAATATTAGTTTTGTAATTACGAAGTAAATCAGCTATTTTTCTTCTTCCTCCCTGGTCTGATTTCTCTGCTAATGTATATACTTCTTTACAATATTTGGTTATACCTGAAGGGAGAACCAATATTATTATAAAATAAGTTTTATAAACCCAAGATATAATTTATATGATACTGGACACAATGACAACAGAAGAGGTACTGAGAGAAATTAAATCAGACTCAAGGGAAGTAAAAGCCAGATGGAGAAAATTCTCTACTAAATTCAGGAAACTTATACTGAAAAGGCAGTCATTCCCATGGCTTTGGGAGACTACTATAAAAACAAAGAAATATAACGAATGGTACATATCATTTTATGCCGAATCAAAAAAAGAGGTTGGTATAATAAATGCAACATTCAATATGATATTCAAGTATAAAGGTCAACTGCTGACCGGTACGGTTAAAGGAGACGAAGCCTTTATTTTTTCTGGTCACTTCTTTGACAGATACAAGGAAAGGTTCTTCAAAATACATAAGGAAAACCGTCTTATTACTGACAAAGATATAATGAAGGTGTTCTTCATTTTCAACAGTAACTGCTGGTTCTGCGACAAAGAAAAAGAGGATAATATCAGGGGATTCTGCTATGACGGTATTCTCTTAGGAGACTGGTTTGGAGGAGAAGGAGGTATTGTTAAAACATTCATATCAAGACAGGAAATGAAGATAAACCAGTTTGCAGAGTATTTTGAAATCTTCAAGATGTGGATTATAGAGGACATGTTCAAAGCAAGAAAAGGGTTTGAGTTAGAAAAGGAACTGATAAAATACATACCAGACACATATTTTAAACATGAAGAGTGGGACAAGTTCTTGTTTGAGCGAGATAATCAAAGACTGATAAAGGCGGCAGAAGAATGTCAGGAGATATACATAAAGAACATGGATGAATACAATAGATGCCTTAAAATGATTGATACAACCTATCTCAATATGGCAGAAAAGAAATTATAAGGTTGGCAGGAGTAACCATACTAAATTCATTAACAATACAATAACATAGTGATAACTTACAGAGAAAGAGAACGAACATATCTTTACCGAAAAAGGAAAAGATATGAATGCCATAATGAAAGCCATAAAGAAGTACAAGATAAGAAGACTATATAGAAAGTTAAAGAACGAACCTGTATATCCGTCTTGCTGTATAGTCACGATAAATGAGAAAGGCAAAAAAGAAATCTACATGATGTTATAAATTTCTTTTCAGAAACTCGTAGGAAGATATTGCAAACACGTACATTTGTATCAGTTAAACAAAATAAGAGTACACAGCAAACTTTTCCAGCCGTGAGGTCCGAGTTTTTCAAATGATAACTCTAAAGAGCATCCACAGAAGGGTGCTCTTTAGTTTTTCAAATGGATTAATATGCTTTAAAACAGAGAATATTAAGTCTGATTTTCTTTTAAAATCACTATATTGGAGTTGTAATAAGACCATACACCTTTGAATAAATACATTAAAAATAGCTCTAATGATGCAAGATAACCGTGAGGTTAAAAGTGTCATGCAAGCCCTCCAATGAGGGCTTGTTTTATTTTTTAATATTGCGTATATTTGTGATGTAGGATAAAGACAGTATTCCTTTTAAACAATCCTTCTCGGGTGTGCTTGATATCCTATGCCCTCTGTCTGTCAGAGGGCTTTTTTATTTAACCGTGATGACATCATCGAGGTTGGTGGTGTACTGCTTGCTGATGTGTTCGCATTTGAGGTGCCACGATTTGTCTGTGGTGCCCTGGACTGCTACCTTTATTGTGTTGTGGCCGTTCTTGCGGTTGATGGCATCTATAGCAGCGGCCAAGCGTGACTGCTTCTCACGGTCAATGGTGTCGAAAAGGTTGGTCTGTATGGCAGAATCAGGAACTATGTTCCAGACAATGACACCGGCTTTCTTGTACTGGTAACCGCCTTCTTTGCGGAAATCCATGCGGAGTGCCCGGACTGCGGTACTTACAAGTTCCTGAAGGTCATTTGTAGGTACTTGCAGGTGAATGGTACGGTTGATGCAGTGTTGTGGAAGATCAAGACGGAAACGGCTGGTATAGGCGAAGACTGTTATCTCTGTACAGCAGCTGTGCTGCATACGGAGCTTACGGACACATTCGGAAGAAAAGTTGGCGACTGCTTCCTCTAAGCTGGAGAGTTCTGACAGACCAGAGTCAGGGAAACTGCGGCTGGTACAGATACTTTTCTTCTGAGGCAGTTCCTCGACATCGATACAAGATTCACCACGAAGCTCCTTCCAAGTGCGGACACCTGTTATTGTAAGTAATTTTCGCACAAAACTCTCGCTTTTCTGAGTGAAATCTAAGGCGGTATTTATACCATAATAGCGCAGCTTATCCAAGCTCCGATGGCCGATACCCCAGACTTCGCCAATTTCGAACCTTTGTAAAGCTTTGATTCGTTTATCTTCCGTATCAATGATACAAACACCTCCATAACCCTTGTACTTTTTCCCGTATCTGCTTGCCACCTTCGCCAGAGTCTTTGTCGGTGCAATGCCCATTGTAACCGGGATGCCTGTACCCTTTCCGATGGTCTTTACAATCTTCCGACCGTAGGAAACCAGTTTCTCCCCTTCTCCGAAGCCTGAGAGATCCAGGAACGCTTCATCAATCGAGTACTGTGTCAGTTCCGGCGTAAACTCGGACAGCAGCATCATAACCCGGCGGCTCATATCACCATACAGATTGTAGTTGGAACTGAAGACAGCCACATTGTTTGCCTCCAAGACTTCACGGATCTGATAGAGAGGTGTCCCCATCTTGATGCCCATTGCCTTGACTTCGTTGCTTCTGGCCACGACACAGCCGTCATTGTTCGAGAGAACAACGACAGGTTTGTCACGAAGCAGCGGATTGAACACGCGCTCGCATGAGCAGTAGAAGTTATTGCAATCAACAAGGGCTATCATCTGCCTTTTCTAAGCTGTCTTTTTATGTTGTAGGTAAGAACTCCCCATATCAGGAAGTTGTTCTCCTCTGTAATCTTAATCGGAGTGTATTCCTCGTTGGCCGGAACGAGCCAGATACATTTTTCATTATCGTCAAAGCGCACTGTCTTCAGCGTGAATTCTCCATCGATGAAAGCCACAACGATGTCACCGTCCTGAGGTTCCAGGGCCTTGTCTATGACCAGCAGGTCGCCGTCATCGATACCGCAGTCCTTCATGGAATCTCCGGAAGCACGGGCATAGAAGGTAGTAGCCGGATGGCGTATGAGTTCCCGATTCAGGTCTATGCTATCAGTCATGTAGTCTTGAGCAGGTGAAGGAAATCCAGCTCTCACACCCTGGTCTGCAAACGGTAATGACAGTTCGCTGCTCAGGTCAGCAGAATACATGGTAAGTTTTATACTCATCCAAGTAGTCCTTTCTCCAGCATTTCCTTACGAAGAAGTTCTTTCTCAACCTCAGTCATATCAGCCAGTTTTAATCTGTGGGGATTCTGTCTCTGATAAGCCTTAACATCTTCAATTACATTCTGGAAGTCATACAGAAACTCGCGAGAAGCGCCATGCCTTCTGTAGATTTCAATGGCTGCCTCCAGGACTTCTACCGTACAGGTATCGTCACCTTGAAATACAGTTGCCGGTATTTGATTTACGACGCATTTTCGTAATAAAGCAAGTTGATCTTTCATATTTTGATTATGTTACAAATTCAAAAATAACATAGAATAATTTAGTTGTGTAATTTTATCCTAATCATACACCCTCTACAGATAGTTGTTATACAGATAAATGGATAGTTGTGTAAAACTGTCCCTATTAAATATTTTTCAATTTACTTATTGAAGAAACAAACTCTTTGGCAGGCTTGAAAGCAGGAATATCATGTTCGGGTACAATTACTGTTGTGTTTCTGGAAATATTGCGAGCGGTTTTCTCTGCCCTATGCTTCAGGATAAAGCTGCCGAAGCCTCTTAAAAAGACAGGTTCCTGATTTGCCAATGAAGATTTTACTTCAGACATGAATGCCTCTACTACTGTTAATGCTGTTGCATAATCTATACCTGTAGAATAAGATATTTGTTTAACTAATTCAGATTTTGTCATATAGCTATTTATAAAGGTTGATAATAAATACATTAAAATGGGCACAAAGATAATAATTAGGAAGCATCAGATTTCAATAATGACAATTTTAAAGAGCCATCACACAACAAATCATAGTATAAGTAAAGCAACGGTTTTAAATAAGAACGGATAGCTGGAACCTGCAAATATATTTTCTTATTTACCATAACACACGAAAGCTTTTCATAACCGTTAGGGATATGCTTATTAAGCTGTGAGATAAAATTAATAATCTTTTGAGGAGTAGGCCAGTTCAAGAACTGAATGGTCACATTCATATCATCATAACAAACAGATAATTTATAAGAAAGATCTTGTGATGTAACGAAAGAAGAAATAAGAAGCAGAGCCTCTAAATAATTGTTACCAGCCATTACTATTATATCTCTTTCACAAGAAATTTTGGACAAAACATAATCAATCAGTAAAGTTGAAGATGAAGCAAGTAAATATCCTGTTGAGTTTGGATCACCGGATTTATCCAGACCAAAGAAAAAGACAGGATTCCAGCAGATATATACAGAACCAGACTTATCTGTGCGTATTGAAGCCAGGCACTGATTATCGTCAAACAAAAGTCTTGTAGTTCCCTTAACAGGATCAAATTGAAAAAGGTTGCGATAGGCATCCAGCCCTGATTTATCCTGATGTATAGATTTGAGCAAATAGCCATGCAGTCCAGATACATGCTTTAGTTTCACATTTGTTTCTTTTGCCGAAACATCAAACAAATAATCTATTATTTGTTGTCTGTTGCAACGAACAGGCAGGGAAAACTCTTCGCAATCTTCCAATTCTTCTAAATTAACCTTCAGTAATTCAGCCAGCATAATAACCGAAATATCCGTAAAACCGTATAATTCCATACAGCAAATTACGTTATTTTCATTACAGTAAATGACATAACCCCTGTTGTTGATTCTATAAAGGCGAAAAAAATCACCATACTCTACTGGAGTATATTCTTTGAAAAGCGACTGGAAATTCATATTTGATATTTTTAAAGTGACAAATCATTATTTTTATGTTTCTTTTTCCGTTTCAAAGGCGGAAGATCATCTTCTCTATTTTTCCTGCTACCGCCGGTAATATCAATATCCGGTATAAAAGGAAGAGCAGAATGTGACATATACTCATTATCGCGTTCTAAAGACTCTCGCCACTCCCCTACTCTGTGAATCGTGTTGTCATGCAACAACGGTTCATTGGAGAAATGACTCAGAATATTAGCATAGGTAAATTTGCGAGATATATCGGAAGCCTTAAATTCAAATGGAATATCTGTATCCATGACGGAATAAGTAAGTCCATATATGCCTTTACTATTCACATGTTCCTTTATACCTATACCAGATTCTTTCAATAAACGCTTAAATTCATCATAAGAATCTGATTTATCCAATATCAGATTCAGTTTATTGAACAAGTAATGTTTCTGTTCATCGTATGACATTGACTTTGCATCAAAGTTCATATATCCATATCTGAATTTCTGAGGCAAGGATGTATCCTTAATATAAAATGAATCTTCGGACAGACCATAAACATAATAGGACTTGTCTTTCTTACTTGTCAGACGCATATACACTCCTTCCTTCTGCAAATTGGCCCTGAACTCCTGAAAGGTGGTACTTGAAGCAAAAGCTTTATCAAGTCTGGATAAAAGATCATCCTTATATAAAGATTTCAGGAAGCCACCTTTTTTAAGGATAGAAAGAATTGAATCATATTCATGATTGCCAAGAACTGACATCCATTCTTCATTGCTCAGCTTTGATTTTTGTAATCTGTCGCCAAGCAGTTCAGCTGCACCTGAAGAAGATAAAATACTCATCACCCTTTCTTTAACAGCATAATTTCTGAGTGCTTTCTTCAAAGCATTATCAAAATAGTAGCGCTGTCCGGATATTGAGGATAATCGTTCTTTAGTTCTTTCGTTTGCTTTAAGGCTGACAAGATTATATTTCTTTTCAAGTTCCCGTGCTAACTTTTCAGAGCGTTTGTAATCCAAAGAATTTGATACGGATTTACCTTCTGAATCTATGCGACTGTGTAATATATGGACATGAGAGTGTTCCTTGTCTTTATTTAAAATAATGGAGTAACAACAGTTCCCATAACCCATCTTCTCCATATATTCCTTAGAGAGATTAATCCAATTAGCCTCAGACAATCTTTCACCTGGAGAAAGATTCAAGGTGATTTCAGAATAAGGTAATTTCACCCTGTCATTAAGCGAAGAGAAAAGAAACATATAATCAGAAAAAGAAGATAAAGAATCACCCGTAGAGTTGAATAATTCTTTTGCTTCACCAGAAGAAATCTTCTCCAACTGATAATCTATTTTTCTGCTTAATGTCGACATGGATGAAAAAGCTGGTTCAATTTTAGCAATCATATCAAACAAGTTTTTTTGTTATTACTGATAGCATAATTAAAATATCGTGTAGTTCTTGAAGATAAAGTTTAATATTATCTTCATGAGGAATCAGATTAATTTGTTTCGCTATCTGATTGATATTGTTCCCTATTCTCTTTAATTCTATAACGGTTTGAACATCAGTTTTAGTAACTAATTTATCATTAATAACTAATTCTCTTATAATTTGAGCAATAGTTTTACCTCTTTCTTGAGCCATTTTACTCAACTTTTCCTTCTCCTCAAAAGTTAGTCTTAACTCTAAACGAGCTGTTCTTTTCTCATTCATGAAATTATATTATTATAATGAACAAAGTGAGTTATATACATCAACTCGGTTGATGCAAGGTGTTTTTGTACGTACAAAAACATACCTTGCGTGTACAAAGTAATCAAGATAATTATGATAAGCAATAAACCCTGGGTATTTTGTTGATTTAATTAATCTGGATTAAAAAATCAAGGACATAATAAGTAATTATGCAACAAACGTAAATATATAACAGCTGTCTCTTATACACATCTCCGAGCCCACGAGACCTCTCTACATCTC
>ENA-OYXB01000914-OYXB01000914.1-human-gut-metagenome-genome-assembly--contig:-NODE-914-length-12563-cov-8.173569_pt1 | contig 12563 bp, 14 predicted proteins | sample MGYA00244176_ERZ653409 | MGnify/ENA primary metagenome ERZ653409 (study PRJEB26926, sample SAMN06164912) | human gut metagenome | biome: ENVO:00009003; feature: ENVO:2100002; material: ENVO:00002003... | reverse complement strand
AGACCGCTAAACCAAACCCGGAGACCGGCGCTGAGGACTTCGTAGGTCTGGCAGTTTCCCTGGCAGTTGTTTCTGTAGCTGCTGCTGGCGCTCTGGCTCTCAAGAAGTAATTTCGCTGACGCGAAATAACTTCCGCAAGTTCTTGACTCCCATCGGGTAGGGCCTGTGCTCTCCCGGGAAGAAAGAGAAATGCAATCCGGTGAAAACCGGCAGAATGGCATCGGGAAAACCCCGATGCCATTCTTTTATCAGGCGAGGCGGGGAAAAGCTCCGTTCAACCTGCCTAAAAAATTTCTTTGCCTCCTGCTCCACCAGGAGGCAGCGATGCATCTGCAAAAAGTCCGCTTTTTTAGCGGACTTTTTTTATAGGCAGATACTTGACCGACGGGGGCACAACGGGTAAAATAAATGTAATAGCTGTTGCAAAGGGAGGAAGCAAGATGGCAGAGCAGATGCGATGGTTGGCTTTGGGGTACAGCGTGCCGGTCAATCCGTCCAAAAACCGCGTGTATATCTGGCGAAAGCTCAAGGAATACGGCGCGGAATACTTTAAGCAGGGCGTGGCGGTTCTGCCCTATAACCGGCAGAGCTATACCCGCTTTAAGCACCTGTGTGCAAAAATTTTGGAGATGGGGGGAGAGGCCTCCATCGTCGAGATGAAGTTCATGGACCCCAAGGACGAAAAGGAGATGGTCGCGCGCTTTCGCACCCAGGCCTTTGAGGAATTTTCCCAGCTCAAGGACGACTGCGCCCAGGTGCTGCGGCAGCTGGCCAGTGGGGGATTCACCGAGGACCAGGGCGAGCAGGTCAAGCGGATGATCCGGCGCTACTCCAAGGCGCGCAGCCGAAACCACTTTGGCCTGAGCGCCGCGCAGGACGTGGAAAAGGGGCTGTATGCGATTATCTCGGTGGCGCGGCAGGCCTCGAGCGAGCTGTCGTCCCAGCTGGCAAAAGCGATGGATAAAGCCGTAAAATAAGGAGAATTGGCCTATGTACGAAAACAAGGAGCAGACCCAGACCGCTGTGTTGGCGGCGGTGGACACCGGAGAGTATGATGTACAGCGCTCAGTGGACGAGCTGGAGGAGCTGGCAAAATCCGCAGGCGCCACCGTATTGGGGCGGGTGATCCAGAAAAAGGAGCGCCCGGACCCGGCCACCCTGATGGGCGCCGGCCGTCTGGAGGAGCTGGCCGAGTTTGTGCGCAGCAGCGAGGCACAGCTGGTCATCTTTGACCACGAGCTGGCCCCCGCGCAGCAGAAAAATATCGAGAAGGTGGTGGACGTGCCGGTCATCGACCGCACCACCCTGATTTTGGACATCTTTGCCCAGCGGGCCAAGACCAGCGCGGGCCGCTTACAGGTGGAGCTGGCGCAGCTAAAATACCGCCTGCCGCGCCTGAGCGGCCTTGGCACCAGCCTGTCGCGTCTGGGCGGCGGCATCGGCACCCGCGGCCCAGGCGAAAGCAAGCTGGAAAGTGACCGCCGGCACATCCGGCGGCGCATCCATGCGCTGGAGCAGGAGCTGGATGCGCTGGAAAAGCACCGCGATCTGCTGCGGCAGCGGCGCAAGAAGGACGACGTCATCACGGTGGCGATTGTGGGCTACACCAACGTGGGCAAATCGACGCTGCTCAACACCCTGACCGACGCGGGGGTGCTGGCAAAGGACATGCTGTTTGCCACCCTGGACCCGACCTCCCGCGCGCTGAGCCTGCCGGACGGGCGCAAGGTGATGCTGATTGACACGGTTGGACTGGTCAGCCGCCTGCCGCACCAGCTGGTACAGGCGTTTCATTCGACGCTGGAGGAGGCGGTCAACGCAGATTTGATCCTCAACGTCTGCGACGTCTCCTCGCCCGAGTTTGACGAGCAGCTGCACATCACCATCGAGCTGCTCAAGGAGCTGGGCGCAGAGAATGTGCCGGTGGTGACGGTGCTCAACAAGTGCGACAAGCTGCCCGAGCTGCCGCTGACATTGGACAAAAAGACGGCGGCGATCTCCGCCAAAACCGGCGAGGGTCTGGACAAGCTGCTGGAAAAGGTCGCACTCAATCTGCCGCAGACCCACCGGCATCTACACCTTTTGATCCCATACGACAAGAGCGGCTTGATCGGGGAGATTCGCCAGACCGGCAAGGTCTATGCGGAGGATTACCGCGAGGACGGCACTTTTGTGGATGCGAACGTCGATCTCAAGCTATGCCACCGCGTGCAGGAGTATATTTTGCTCAACGAGGAATAAACTGCCTGTAAGGAAAAACGTGCCTCACGCGGGATGATGCCGTGTGGAGCATGGGGACTGATCGGACAAAAGGTGGAGGCGTCAGATGGATTTTGAGAATCGCAAGAGATCGAATGTACAGCGCCGCAGGCTACAGAGGTTAAAGGACAAGGAAGAAAGGCTGCTGGAACCAAAGCGGCCTTCTTTTATTGGGCAAAAGCTGCGCGAGAGGGCAGAGCCAGTTCGGCTGCAGGTGGAGCAGAAGGTTCCGCGCAAGGCGGTGGAAAAATCGGCTGCACTGCTACAGGCGGCGTTTGAAAAGAGCTTTGATGTGGTGCTGGAAAAGGGCAGCGGCCTGATTGCAAAGACGTGCAGCGAGCAAAAACTGTTGGAGCAGTATGAGCGCTTTTCTGGCAAGCCGCTTTCCAATTGGGAGCTCTCCAAACTTGCGGCAAAGGCTGCGGCGAGAGCCTCAGCCAACATGGTTTTTTCGACGGTGCAGGGTGGCCTGATGGGGGCGCTCGGCATTGGTTTGCCGGATGTTCCGATCTTTTTAGCGGCGGTATTCAAGACGCTGTTTGAGATTTCGTTGCGGTTTGGATTTCCCTGTGGCACCCGCGAGGAGCAGCTGTACCAAATGTTGGTGATCTGTGCGGCGGTCGGTGAAGAAGCCGACCGGCGTACAGCGGCGGCGGACCTAGATCTGTTGGCGCGGGAAATCCAGATTGGGGCGGGAGTATCGTTTGAGTGGCAGCAGGTGAAGAGCCGTGCAGCGAAGGCCCTGTGTGCGGCCGCACTGACTGGCAAAGTGGTGCAGGGTGTGCCGGTTGTGGGGGTATACGGCGGATTTCGCAACGGAGCCCTCTTGAGGCAGATCGGTGCGATGGCTGCTGTGAAGTATCAGCAGCGCATGCTTTCTTTATATTAGCAAAGAGGAGCAACAAGCATTTCACGCGGCAAAATAAGGAAGATTTGAAGGTGGGCAACCGGCCGGTTGCCCACCTTCTTTTTTGCAGAGTGCTGTAATTATATAGAATATATTTGTATACAATATATATTGTAATATAGAATAACAAGTGTTATGATATATACAACAAAGAAAGATAGAGAGGAGGAACGGTATGAACACACAGTTTAAAAAAGGCGCGCTGGAACTGTGCGTGCTATCTCAGCTGCGTGGAGAGGACAAATACGGGTACGAGTTGACCGAAACCATCTCGCAGGAGATGGAGCTGGCGACCGGAACGCTCTATCTTATCCTCAAGCGATTGAAGGATGAAGAGTATGTGGAAACCTATTCCGTCGAATCCCAGGGACGTCCTGCCAGAAAGTATTATCATCTCACACCAAAAGGTTTGGAGTATCAGCAGACCCTTTCGAAGGAATGGAAGGACTTTATTGCGGCAGTCAGCCGTCTGATTGACTAAGGAGGATTTTTTATGACAAAAGCAGAATATATGCGCCATGTAGAAGAAAAGCTGAAAAATTATGACCGCGATTTTGTCGATGAAATCTTAGAAAACTATGAGCAGCACTTTGAAGCAGGTCTAAAGAACGGCCAGACCGAGGAGGAGATCTGCGAGGAACTGGGAAACATCGAGAACCTGCTGGGCGACATCCAGGAGGTATTGGGAGACAAGGACCTCAAACCGCATGGCTTAGAGAAGTTTACCGCCATTCAGGAACAGAAGGAGCAGTACAACGGGATTGATGTTGTAGATTTGAGCCTGTTCTCTATCAATGTACAGATGACCCATTCCCAAGACGGTCTGCTGCATGTCTACATGAACGGGAACAAGGACAAGGCAAAATACCTGGAGGAGAGCATCTCCGGGAACGAATACTTTGCCCGGGAGAAAAACAAAAATCACAGCAAGAGTCTGTTGGGCTTTTGGATGAGCAAAGGTTGGGACGAAGAGCTCACCTTAGTTGTAGAGGTTCCACATCGGCTGACTAAGCTGAGCATCAAGACGATGAGCGGAGATGTGAAGGTACATGGGGTCGAGGCCAAGACATGGAAGTTGGAGACGATGAGCGGTGATGCCAGTGTGCACGGGATGAAGTCGGGTGCTGCCTCGATCAAGACGGGCAGTGGCGAGATCGAGATGCATAATTTTGGCGTCGACAATCTGGCTGTACACACTGCCAGCGGCGATATCCATCTGCTTGCAGGCAATGCAGGGGAAGCACAGATCATCTCGGTGAGCGGAGACATCCACCTCAAAGAGGTGGACACCCACATTATGAAGATGAAATCGACCAGCGGTGAAACAGGGCTGCACTCTTCCCAGTTCCATAATTTGAACGTCAACAGCGTCAGCGGAGATGTGGAAGGAAGTTTTTTTGCACAGAACAGCTATGTGCAGACGGTGAGCGGCGACATCGAGATCGCCCTGGAGCGCAGAGGCAAAGAGCTCTGCGCCCGAAGCAAGACTGTATCGGGCAGCAGCACCATCTATGGCAACACCAAATGTGATGAGCCGGATGCAGAACACTACCTGACCGGATTCTTCTCAAGTATATCCGGAGATATTGAAGTACGATAACCACGACCACAGGTTGATTCTCCCAGTGGGGCGAAGAGGAATTTCCTCTTCGCCCCACGTTGTTATGTGTGTTTTGCAGGGACAAGGAATGGCAGAAAATTCGGGGAGAGGATGCGGGTTTAAAAGGAAAGAGATTTCAGCAAATATACTAAATATAAAACGAAGTAAATCTGAAAAACAGTGCATTTTAATGACAAAATCATTTTATCTATGTAAATGATTTGCTTGGGAAATATAGAAATTATCTAAGAAATAAAGGAAATAAAAAGAAAAAATTATATATATTTTATAAATTAGCAGAAAAAGGATAGGGCGGCAAACAAGTTTTCTTTTTCTATGCGGAGAGGTACAATAGAAAACAGAATTTTTGTGTGGAGGGATGAAGATGGCAATCCCAAAGGTGGCGGCGATTCACGACCTTTCCGGATTGGGAAAGTGCTCGCTGGCGGCAGCGATTTCCATTTTATCGGTGTGTGGGGTACAGGCAGTGCCGTTGGCAACGGCGGTTTTGAGCAATCAGACTGCTTTTCCCAGCTACACCGGTGTGGACCTATCCGAGTACATGCCGATGATTGCGGATCAATGGAGCAAGATGGGGGTAAATTTTGAGGGAATCTTTACAGGATACCTGAGCAACGAGCGCCAGGTGGAGTGGGTCGGCAACTTTATCGACCGCTTTTCCAAAAAGGATGCGCTGGTATTGATTGACCCTGTATTGGGAGATGAAGGCGTATATTATCGGGGATTTGGCGAGCAGATGCGGTTGGCGATGCGCAACCTCTGTGCGAAGGCAGACGTCATCACTCCCAACCTGACCGAGGCCTTACTGCTGCTGGGAGAGGACGCCTCAAAGGCAAAGCAGGCCTTTTCGCACGAGAAGATCCGGCAGTTTGCCCAGCGCCTTTCCGAGTTAGGGCCACAGACAGTCATTGTGACCGGTTTGGAAGAGGAACAACAGATTTGGAACATTGGGTTTGACAGGCAAAGCGGGCACTTCTTTGAACAGGCGACCCGGCGGTGCGGCGCGGGCTATTCCGGAACGGGGGATATCCTTTCCTCCATTATTTGTGGCTGCATGATGCGCGGCGAAAGCGCACCGTCAGCGCTCAAGCGGGCAGCTCAGCTGCTGGAGGCCGCGATTGCAGAGGCGGTTGAGGATGGCACCGACCCCAATGAGGGGATTGCCTTTGAGCACCATCTGGGGCTCTTGATGGACTAAAGGAGGGATTGACATGAGAGAACATTCCCATGAAAAGATGAAAAATTTGACCTTGAGCGCCATGTTTGCCGCAGTGATCCTGCTGACGATTGTCTATCTGTTTCACATTCCGGTAGGAACTGCCGGTGGATATATCCATTTTGGAGACACCTTTATCTATTTGGCGGCCTGTTTCTTGCCGGTCCCCTATGCCTGCGGTGCTGCGGCCATTGGCGGCGGATTGGCCGACGTGATGTCCGGTGCGGCGATTTGGGCCATCCCCACGATGATCATCAAGCCGCTGACTGCGCTGTGCTTTACCAGCCGGCGCACACAGCTTCTCAACCGCCGCAATCTATTCGGCACGGTGCTGGCAGGCTTGATCTCGGTGGGCGGCTATTATCTGGCAGAGGCGGTGTTGGTGGGCAACTGGACTGCCCCTATACTGACAATCTGGGGCAATGTAGTGCAGGCAATCGGCAGCGGCATCCTCTTTATTGTGTTGGGACTGGCGGTCGATCGCACAGGGCTCAAGCGCAAATTACTGGAACAGGGTTAAATAGAGGAGGTAAACACAGATGGAAGATATTCTATACACCTATCACGGACAGCTGTATGTCAATCTGACCAACCGCTGTCCCTGTGCCTGCACCTTTTGTATTCGCACGCAGGCGAGTGGTGTCGGATCGGCCCAGGACCTGTGGTTGGACCACGATCCAAGCGTACAGGAGGTCAAGGATGCCTTAGACCAGTACAACCTGAGCGATTTTGATGAGGTGGTCTTTTGCGGCTATGGGGAGCCCATCTGTGCACTGGACACCCTCATTGCGGTGGCCGACTACATTCACAGCAAGGCCGCCGTACAGGTGCGGGTCAACACCAACGGGCTGGGCGACTTAATTCATCAAAAGAGAGTTGCACCGCTGCTGAAAGGGCATGTCGATGTGGTTTCTATCAGTTTAAATGCACCCAATGCGCAGGAATACAACCAGGTCACAAGGCCAAAGTTTGGCATTAAATCGTTTGAGGCACTGCTGAATTTTGCAAAGGACTGCAAGCAAGAGGGGCTGGATACCCGCCTGACAGTAGTAGATGTGATTGGAGAAAAGGCGGTGGAGGAGTCTCAGAAGGTAGCTGACAGCCTGGGGATTCCGCTGCGCGTGCGCGTATACGAAGAATAAAGAGGAAAAAATGCCGGGCAGAATCGCCCGGCATTTTTTGTACAGAAAGTCTGGAAAGGAATGGAATGAACCGATAAAATAAAAGGATAGAAAAAGGCACAGAGAAAGCGGTATAAAAACGAATCGAAAAGATAAAAGAAGTGTTCGGAACACATTTTCTATCGAAAGGGCGAGATCAAAATATAAAAAATATGTGAATAAACAAAGAAGAAAAAACGAACAAAATAAATAAAATTTATCAAGTTAAGATAAATAAATTTATATAAATTGCAACATTTCCAGAAATGCCCAAAATTTAGGGGATAATGCACATAATTTTTAAATAAAAAGGCCGTTTAAATAATAAAGTGCACAATATTTTACAGAAAGTTTTTTGAAAACTCATATTTCCGACAGAAAATTTGCAGGGGTAAATTTCTTGACACCCGCACAGTTCCTGAATATAATGACAACAATCCTGCTAAAATACAGGGTATGCGGGCAAAGCGGCGGAGGGGTCGCACCCGCAAATCAGAACAAAGGAGAACGTTATGCGAAACTTCAGAACAAAAGCACGCGGTCTGGCCGGCGTCCTTTCCGGCAAAAAGGCTGTGGCCTGTCTATTTTCTGTTGCGGTGGCAGCGGTCATCTTTGGGGGGATTACCCTTACAGGCAACATGGAACAACCAGTAGAAAAAATGACAGTAGCACAGGTACTGCGTGAGGCGGGTGACACCTTTACGGCAAATGCCGACCCCACCAAGTTTACAGGAAGTGTTTCTACCCGTGCAAAATTGATGGAGACAGATGAGCTTCCCGCAGTGGATGCACAGCAAGATGAGGAAGAAAAAGAGACTACCATCAAGGTAATTTCCAAAGAAGAGGCCTCCGATGCCCTTTCCGAGAGCGAGGAGATTCAGGCCCTTCTCAAAGAGGACGAGGAGATTGTAACCGAGTCGTTTTTGGGAGCGTCGATGCGGGCGGCCAGCAAGCTGGACACCCAGAGCATCACGACCGAAGAGGTGATTGCCTATCCGGTAGAGCGCAGAGAAAGTTCCCTGCTCAAGCCCGGTGAAGAACAGGTTATCCAAAACGGCGTGAACGGAAAGCGCGAGGTGACCTACCAGCTGCGCATTGTCAACGGCGAGCTGCGCAGCAAAAAGGTACTCGAAGAGAATGTATTGCAGTATCCAGTGCCGCAAATAGTGCTGGTGGGCACAAAGGGAAAGGCTGTATCCTCGCTGCAATTTGATGTAGCGTTGGATGAAAATGGTGTTCCCACCCAGTACAAAGAGGTGCTGACCAATCAGGTTGCTGCGGGCTACAATGCTGGCAGCAAAGCCACAGGAGCTTCTGGTCAGAAGCTTTCGGCGGGATATGTAGCAGTACACCCCGGAGAGATCCCCTATGGTACCAGACTGTACATTACCAGCGCCGACAACAGCTTTGTTTACGGTTTTGCCGTAGCGGCGGACACCGGACTGAGCCTGATGAACAACCAAATTGATGTCGATTTATATTACGACACCTATTTGGAGAGTTGCTTGAACGGCATCCGCAATGTCAATATCTATATTTTAGACTAAGCTCCTTGCAAAGCAGCGCGAGCCGCTTTTCTGCAAAATGCAGAAAGGCGGCTCTTTTTTTGTGTGTTCTTTGCAAAACGGCTTTCAGTGGGGTTCAGAAATTTATTATTGAATAGGATACAAAAACTTAATAAACAAATGTAGGAATATAATATGGAAAAAAACACCTGTATAGAAGGGAAAACAAAACACAACTATAATATTAGAAAAAACGAGGAAGCAGAAAAGCAAGAGAGGAAAAAGAATATCGGGGGGCAAAAAGGTGAATGTTTTGTGAAATTTTAAATTTTGGGATAAAAGTTGCACTTAGACGTGCAACTTTTATCCCAAAACGGGGTATAGGTGAAAGGCAGTGACAGGGCCTTACCAAATGCAGGGGGGATGAATGCGATTGATTTAAGCGAAGAGAAGGCGAGGGTTTTTGCCTACTGGTATCTGCTGTTGCAAGACCCACAGGAAGCTGCGCGCAGAGCGCAGGTAGAGGACGGCGTATTGCTGCTCTTTGACCGAAGGGTAAAGAAGGAATTGCGTCGAATGCAAAAGGCCTTTGCAAAGCAGGGCGCTGGAGAGCTTGCAAAATTGGCGCTGTACAGAATTCTGTTTGAAAGACCCAAACAAGACGCAGAAGGTGTTCCGGCTTTTGATGGATTTACGGCAGAGCGTTTTAGCGCCGGCAAGGAGATCGAATTTAAAGGCTGGGACAAGCTGAAGGCCTGCGAACTGATGATGAAGCTGGCAGAAAAGGAATCGGCGGAAGATTCGCGCTTTGGCGGCGTATTGGAGGCATTGCAGCAGGGTGCCCAAGAGCTGGAGGACTGGAAGGAAGAGGATGCCGGATGATTGAGCGCTTCAGCAAAAAGCAGATGGAGCTGCTCAGCTGGTGGTGTCCACAGAGCAGACATCACCGAAGTGACGGCATCATCTGCGACGGAGCGGTGCGCAGCGGGAAAACGCTGTGTATGGCACTTTCCTTTTTCAGTTGGAGCATGGCAAGCTTTTCGGGGGAAAACTTTGCTATCTGCGGCAAGACGATAGGTTCAGTCCAGCGCAACCTGCTGATACCGGTGAGAAAGCAGCTGGAAGAGATGGGCTTTCTGTACAGCGAGAAGCTTTCGAAAAATTATGTGGAACTCTCGGTGGAGGGCAGAAAGAACCGATATTATCTCTTTTCCGGCAGGGATGCAGGCAGTGCGTCCTTGATTCAAGGCATGACGTTGGCAGGTGTGCTGTTTGACGAGGTGGCCTTGCAGGACCGCAGCTTTGTCGAGCAGGCTGTGGCAAGATGTTCGGTGGAGGGCAGCCGATTTTGGTTTAACTGCAATCCCGAATACCCCGGGCACTGGTTTTACACCGACTGGATCGAAAAGAGAAGGGAGAAGAATCTATATTATCTACATTTTCGCATGGAGGACAACCCTTCCCTTTCCAAGGCGATGCGAAAGCGGTATGAGAGCTTATACAGCGGCGGTTTTTACCGGCGGTTTGTGCTGGGAGAGTGGGCCGATGTACAGGGGCTGATCTATCCGATGTTTTCACCGGAGCTACACGTCATCGAAACACCGCCCGCCTGCACACAGTTTTGGGTTTCCTGCGATTACGGTACCCGCAATCCCTGTTCAATGGGACTTTGGGGAGAGAGCGGCGGGCGCTGGTACCGGATAAAGGAGTATTACTATGACTCCCGCAAAGAGGGACGTTGCCGCACCGACGAGGAGCACTATGCGGCTTTGGAGAAGCTGTGTGGAGGGCGAGAGCCGGTCTGTGTCATAGTCGATCCAAGTGCGGCGAGCTTTATCGAGTGCATCCGCCGCCACGGAAAGTATCGAGTTGTTCCGGCGAAGAACCAGGTATTGGAGGGAATCCAGAAGGTGGCGGCACTACTCCAGCAACAGCGGCTTTTTTTCTGCAAATGCTGCACCGACAGCATACGAGAGTTTGCGCTATATCGCTGGAGTGAGGGCGCGGGACAGGAAAAACCGCTCAAAGAGAATGACCACGCGATGGATGAGATCCGCTATTTTGTGATGCAGGTGTGCAGGGAACAGCAGGGCTTTTGGGCGATTGCCCAGCAGAGGGGCAGGTAGAGAATTCTATCTGCGCAGAAAGGAGGAAAAGCAATGCCAATGTGGCATAGAAAACGAAAGCAGGAGTCCGTCCCACCTGCCTTTTGTGTGCAGAGTGTACAGACCGGGCAGGCTCAGAATGCGCTGTACAGCCGCACGCAATATGGAGGGCTAATAGATGAAAATGCAAACCGGCTATTTGAACAGATTCGCCAGGCGGTGCCGATTGTCGATGCAGCGATTGGGAAGATCATTCGGTTAGTCGGCGGATTCACGGTAGAGAGCGGCGATCCGGCGGCCCAACGCGAGCTTGACGAATTTTGCAACCGGGTTCAGGTTGGGGCATCCAGTATGGGGTTACCACAATTTTTATACGGATATTTGGACGACCTTTTGACCTACGGCAATGCAGCGGGTGAAATGGTTCCGTTGCGTTCAGGGGACGGAATCGGCGCGTTATACAATGTGCCGCTGCACGATCTTTTAGTACAGCGGGGGGAAACGCCCCTACAGCTGCAATTTTCCAGCTATCCGGACGCAATGACCCCGCAGCCGCTGGAACATCCAGAGCGAATTCTGTTCAGTGCCCTGAACCCGGGAGCAGGAGAAATTCGAGGACGTTCGCTTCTGAGTGGGCTGCCGTTTGTCTCGTCGATTTTGTTGAGCATCTATCAGGCCACCGGACAAAATTTCGACAGAATGGGCAATCTGCGTTTTGCAGTGACCTATCAGCCACAGGGCGGTGTGGACGGCAGTTATGCCCGAGAGATTGCGCAGGACATGGCGCGGCAGTGGGCCGACACGATGCGGGACAACGGGCAGGTTAAAGACTTTATTGCGGTGGGCGACGTCAACATCCGGGTGATCGGCGCAGACAATCAGGTTTTGGACACCCAGGTTCCGGTGCGGCAGATGTTGGAACAGATTGTGGCGAAACTGGGATTGCCTCCCTTTATTCTGGGATTGAGCTGGTCCACAACCGAGCGAATGAGCCAGCAGCAGGCGGAGATTTTGGCCAGCGAGCTGGAAAGCTACCGCGAACTATTGAACACGGTGATTCTGCGCATCTGCCGGTACCACCTCAACCTCAAGGGGCTTGGTGGAACCCTCAGCGTTATCTGGAAGCATGTCAGCATGAGCGACGAGGTAGAGCAGGCGCGTGCGGAGCTGCTGCGCATGCAGGCAAAGCAGATTGAACAGAGTTTAAAGGACGAGGACGAGCAGGAGGAGGAAAAGCAAAATGAAGTATAGCAAGGCGGGGAGCCTGATCTGCAAAGGGCTGGAGATTGGGCAGGAGGACCTGCAAAAAATCAACGCCCTGACAAGGCGAGAGTTTTCCCCAGAGGAGTTATACTGCTTTCGAGTGGTGTTGTGTGACAACGAAGTAGACCGGGACTATGAGCAGTTTGACCGGGAGACGCTGGAACAGCTGGCGCAGCTATTTGTTGGCAAGACCGGAATCTGCGATCACAATCCCAGTGCGCAGAACCAGCAAGCCAGAATTTATACAGCGTCGGTGGAAGCTTTTCCAGGGAAATACAATTCGCTTGGAGAAGAATACTTTGCAGTGGTGGCGAGGGCGTACATGGTGCGCACCGAATCCAATCGCGACCTGATTTTGGAGATCGAAGCTGGCATCAAAAAGGAGGTCAGTGTCGGTTGCAGTGTGCGTGAGAGCACCTGTTCGATTTGTGGAGAAAACCGAAACCTCATCGATTGTGGACACCGAAAGGGCGAGTATTACGACGGCAAACTGTGCTACTGCATTCTGCACGATGCCCAGGATGCCT
>ENA-OYXB01000912-OYXB01000912.1-human-gut-metagenome-genome-assembly--contig:-NODE-912-length-12571-cov-6.384947_pt1 | contig 12571 bp, 9 predicted proteins | sample MGYA00244176_ERZ653409 | MGnify/ENA primary metagenome ERZ653409 (study PRJEB26926, sample SAMN06164912) | human gut metagenome | biome: ENVO:00009003; feature: ENVO:2100002; material: ENVO:00002003... | reverse complement strand
GTCTCGTGGGCTCGGAGATGTGTATAAGAGACAGAGACTCACGGAAAAGGGCGATGCGCCGCATCTGCTCGTCATGTCCGCCACGCCCATCCCGCGCACGCTGGCCCTCATCGCCTACGGCGATCTGGACGTGTCCGTGATCGCCGAGCTGCCGCCGGGCAGGCGGCCGGTCGAGACATTTCTGGTCAGCGAGGCTCTGCGTGAGCGCCTGAACGGCTTTATCCGGAAGCAGTGCGCCGGGGGCCATCAGGTCTATGTCGTCTGCCCGGCTGTGGAGGACGGCGAGGAGAACGCCATGAAATCCGCCGAGGGCTGGGCGCAGACGCTGCGGGACGAGACGTTCCCGGAGCTTCGCGTCGGATTGGTGCACGGACGGATGAAAAGCGCGGAAAAGGACGCGGCGCTGAGCGCGTTCCGCGCGGGAGACTACGATATTCTCGTCGCCACAACGGTCGTGGAGGTCGGCGTGGATGTGCCGAACGCGACGCTGATGGTCATTGAGAATGCCGAGCGCTTCGGCCTCAGTCAGCTGCATCAGCTGCGCGGACGCGTCGGGCGCGGCAGCGCGCAGTCCTACTGCGTGCTGGTCAGCGGGACGAAAAACGAGGAGACAAAAAAGCGCTTGCAGGCGCTCTGCAAGACGACGGACGGCTTTAAGATCGCCGAGCAGGATCTGGCCCTGCGCGGGCCGGGCGATTTCTTCGGCAACCGCCAGCACGGACTTCCGCTTTTAAAGGTCGCAAGCCTGCAGATGGATTTGGAGACGCTACAGGACGCACAGCAGGCCGCAGCCGCTGTGATTCAAACCGCAGACAGCCTGAACGCCCCGGAGCTTGCCCCACTCAAGGCAAGAGTCGAGGCTCTGTTCACCCGTCAGGAGGTCAGTCTGAACTGAGCGGTTCCTGTCAAAAAAGAAAACGGCGGCTTGAATGTAAAACAGTTCAAGACCGCCGTTTTGCGCTGCGGGGCGAAAAAGGGGAACGCATACGCCGCGTGAGCCGCTGTTATTTGAGAAGCTGCTTCAGATCTGCCTCCGGCGTGGTGATGGGCGCAATACCGAAGTTGTCTACAAGATAGTTCAGTACGTTGGGCGAAAGGAACGCCGGGAGCGTGGGGCCGAGACGAATGTTCCGGATGCCCAGATGCAGCAGCGTCAGCAGGATGCAGACCGCCTTCTGCTCATACCACGAAAGCACCATGGAAAGCGGCAGCTCGTTCACGCCGCAGCCGAACGCGTTCGCAAGCGCAAGCGCGATCTGAATGGCACTGTAGGCGTCGTTGCACTGGCCGACGTCCATCAGGCGCGGCAGTCCGCCGATCGTGCCGAGATCGAGGTCGTTGAAGCGGTACTTGCCGCAGGCAAGCGTCAGAACGACGGTGTCGGCAGGCGTCTGCTTGACAAATTCCGTATAGTAGTTACGGCCGGGGCGTGCTCCGTCGCAGCCTGCGACAAGGAAGAAGTGCCGGATGGCCCCGGACTTGACGGCCTCGATGACCGTGTCTGCCGCACTGAGCACCGCGCCGCGTGCAAAGCCAGTCATGACCGTGCTGCCGCCGTTGATGCCGGTGAAGGGCCTGTCCACGGCGTAGCCGCCCAGCTCCAGCGCCTTTTCAATGACAGGCGTGAAGTCCTTTTCTTCGCCGATGTGGACGAGTTCCGGGTAAGATACGACTGACGTGGTAAATACGCGGTCCGCGTAGCTGGCCTTCGGCGGCATCAGACAGTTGGTGGTGAAGAGCACCGGCGCAGGAAGCGCCGCGAATTCCTTCTGCTGGTTCTGCCATGCCGTGCCGAAATTGCCCTTGAGGTGGGCATACTTTTTAAGTGCCGGATAGCCGTGCGCGGGGAGCATTTCACCGTGGGTGTAGATGTTGATGCCCCTGCCCTCGGTCTGCTCCAGCAGCAGCTTCAGATCGTGCAGATCGTGGCCGGAGATGACGATGAACGGACCTTTTTCCACGGTCAGCGGAACCGTGACCGGCGTGGGCGTGCCATAGCTTTCGGTGTTGGCCCTGTCCAGAAGCGCCATGCACCGGAGGTTCTTCTCGCCGACCTCCATCACAATGGGCAGCAGCTGCTCCATGTCCCAATCCTCGCCCACGGCAAAGAGCGCCTTGGCAAAGAACCGGTTTACCGTCTCATCGGCATAGCCCAGCACCATGGCGTGGTGCGCATACGCGGCCATGCCGCGCACGCCGAAGAGAATGAGCGATTTGAGACTGCGGATATCCTCCTGCGCGTCCCAGAGCTGCGCCATGTCATAATCGCCGGTTCGTCCGCACGCGGCAGCGCAGGCCGCGCAGCCCGGCACGAGCCGCGATTTTTCCGCGTGCACGCGGCTGATCATCGCGCGGATGGTCTCATCGTGAAAGCTCACGTTCGTAACGGTCGTGAACAGACCCTCGATGAGAAGCTGCCATGTGCCTGCATTCACGCCGGGCGCATGGTCCGTCGCGCGGGCAAGGCCAATGAGCGCGCCCGTCAGCTCGTCCTGCAGCTTCGCCGTACCGGCGCTCTTGCCGCACGCGCCCGCCTTTCCCGTGCAGCCGGTGCAGCCCGCCGTCTGTTCGCACTGAAAACAAAACATCGTGTGTTCCATTTTGAGATCCTCACTTTCATGATTCGGGTTCTTGCGTTTGTGGCTATATTATAATAGAATAAAATCAACAGGTCAGTTGAATTTTCAACGAAAGAGGAAAATATGCAGGAATTTTTATCCGTGATCCGGTCTTCCACGCTCTTCTCCGGTATTTCCGAACAGGAGCTTACGGCCATGCTCGCCTGTCTTGGCACGAAAGCATCGCGTTTCCCGAAGGATGCGCTGCTGCTGCTGCGTGCCGGCGATACGGCGGAATCGATCGGTCTGGTGCTGTCCGGGAGCGTTCTGGTCGAGCAGGAGGACGTCTGGGGCAACCGCAATATTCTGTCCAAGGCAGGGCCGGGACAGACCTTCGCCGCCGCCTATGCCTGCGCACCCGGTTCGGTGCTGAAGGTGAGCGTCGCGGCGGAAACACCCGCGACTGTGCTGTTTCTGAACGTCAAACGCGTGCTGACCATGTGCCCGTCCGCCTGCGCCCGGCACAGCCGCATCATCCGCAATCTTCTCGCCGAGCTTGCCGAAAAGAACCTGCGGTTCGGTGAAAAGCTCACACACATGGGCCAGCGCACCACGCGCGCAAAGATCATGTCCTACCTTTCCGCAGAGGCGCAGCGGCTTGGGACCTGCGAATTTGACATTCCGTTTTCAAGACAGCAGCTTGCGGATTATCTTGGCGTCGAGCGCAGCGGCCTGTCGCTGGAGCTTGGACGGATGAAAAAGGACGGCGTCCTCGAGTATCGCAGGAGCCACTTCCTCCTGCGGATATGACGGAGAAGCGCGGACTTATGGAGCCGGAGAAAAAATAATTGCAGCACTTCTTGCTTTTTTGACTGGACCGTCGTATTATTTTCAGTAAGAAATGGCCTGACACCCGGAGTGTCCATGGATGAGTCTGAAAGGAAAAGAGGCATTGCATATGTATCAGATCGGCATTGACATCGGCGGAACCAACGTCAAGATCGGCCTGCTGGACGAGGCGCTGGAGCTGACCGCCGAGACGTCTGTCCCGTTCCCGCACACGACGGCGGCGGATCTGGCGAAAAAGATCCGCGCGGCAGTCCTTGCGCTGCTGGAAGAGAAGAACGCGGCGCTTTGCGACGTCGGCTCGCTCGGCGCGGTCGTCCCTGGCAGCATCGACGCGAGCGGCGAGACGGTTCTTGACGCGCACAATCTGGATTTCCACAATGTACCCCTGCGGAAGCTGCTGCAGGAGCAGTTCCCCGGCATTCCCGTCTATATTGCGAACGACGCAAACGGCGCGGCGCTGGCCGAGCTTTATAAGGGCGCGTTCACCGGCTGCAAAACGGGCGTTCTGCTGACGCTCGGCACGGGGCTTGGCGGCGGCATCATTCTGAACGGCAAAATGTTCAACGGCGGCATGAACCACGGCGTTGAGCTGGGCCACGCGTATCTGGTCGACGGCGGCGAGCCGTGTACCTGCGGCAATCACGGCTGCATGGAGGCCTACTGCGCCGCGTCCGCGCTCACGCGGGAGGGCCGCCGAGCCATGCAGGCCCATCCGGAGAGTATGCTGGCCGAGAAGACCGGCAGCGACCCGGCGAAGATCACGCCCAAGCTCGTCACCGACTGCGCCAAGGCAGGCGACCCCGCCGCGACCGCCGTTTTCGACGACTATATCGAGCACCTGAGCTCCGCCTGCGCGTCGATCTATAATATTCTCGACCCGGAGGTACTTGCCCTCGGCGGGGGCCTCAGCGCGGCAGGCCCGTTCCTGTTTGACCCCCTGCAGGACAAGGTCAGCAAAAAGTGCTTCTATTCCACGCGCGGCAAGCTCGTCCCCGCCGTGCTCGGCAACGAGGCCGGAATGATCGGCGCGGCGCTTCTCGCGCGCGACGCGGAAGCTTAACGCCGCGCATCGGTTTTTGTTATTTTCTCATCATAAAAGGAGCGATCAATATGGTAAGCATCAATTTTGAAGGCGCGAAGCAGTTTTATGCCAGCCAGCCGGACAAGGCCGCGGCACAGGCTGCGTTTGACACACTGGTAAACGGCACCGGCGCAGGCAATGACTTCATCGGCTGGGTCGACCTGCCGGTAAATTACGACAGGGAAGAGTTCGCCCGCATTCAGGCTGCGGCAAAGAAGATCCAGTCTGACTCCAAGGCGCTTGTCGTCATTGGCATCGGCGGCAGCTATCTCGGCGCGCGCGCCGTGGTCGAGCTTCTGAAAAGCCCGAACTACAACGCTCTGCCCAAGAACACCCCGGACATTTATTTCGCCGGCAACGGCATTTCCTCCGACGCTGTGACGGAGATCCTCGCCATGATCGGCGACCGCGATTTTTCCGTGAACGTCATTTCCAAATCCGGCACGACGACCGAGCCTGCCATCGCGTTCCGCATTTTTAAGGCTGCGCTCGAGAAGAAATACGGCGTGGAGGGTGCAAAGAGCCGCATTTACGCCACGACAGACAAGGCGCGCGGCGCGCTGAAGACGCTTGCGTCCCGTGAGGGCTATGAAAGCTTTGTTGTGCCCGATAATGTCGGCGGCCGCTATTCCGTTCTGACGGCTGTGGGCCTGCTTCCCATCGCCTGCTGCGGCATCGACATTGAAGCGCTCATGCACGGTGCACAGGCCGAGCGTGAGGATACGCTGAAGCGCGGTGTGGAAAGCGCTGCCGTGCAGTACGCCATGAGCCGTCAGGCTCTGTACGCGGACGGCAAAAACATTGAAATCCTGGCGGCCTACGAGCCCGCGTTCCGCTTCATGGCCGAATGGTGGAAGCAGCTTTACGGCGAGTCCGAGGGCAAGGACGGCAAGGGTATTTTCCCGGCCTCCGTTGATCTGACCCCCGATTTGCACTCCATGGGCCAGTATATCCAGGATGGCATCCGCATGCTGCAGGAAACGGTTGTCTTCTTCGACAACTCCAGAACATCTGTTACTGTTCCGTCCGACGAGGAAAATCTGGACGGCCTGAACTATCTGGCGGGCCGCGAGATGAGCTATATCAATGAAAAGGCCATGCAGGCGACCAAGGCCGCGCACATTTCCGGCGGCGTGCCCGTCACCGAGATCCGCCTGCCGGAGATCGGCGAGGAAGCGCTGGGTGCGCTCATCTACTTCTTCGAGTTTGCCTGCGGCGTGTCCGGCTACATGGAGGGCGTCAACCCCTTCAACCAGCCCGGCGTTGAGGCCTATAAGAAGAATATGTTCCACCTGCTCGGCAAGCCCGGCTATTAAGAAACCCAAAACGCCGGAGGATTTCCCTCCGGCGTTTTTTCTATATTAGAGAGGGGGATTGTAATGCAGCTTCCGGATTCGCTTGCCGGGCGGCTGCTCGGGTGGTACGCGGCGGGACACCGCGCGCTGCCGTGGCGGGAGGACCATGAGCCGTATCACGTCTGGCTGTCGGAGATCATGCTCCAGCAGACGCGCGTGGAGGCCGTAAAGGGCTATTACGCGCGCTTTTTATCGGAGCTGCCCGATATCGCCGCGCTTGCAGCCTGCGAAGAAAACCGCCTGACGAAGCTTTGGGAGGGCCTGGGCTATTATTCCCGCGTGCGCAATCTGCAGAAGGCCGCCCGCGTCATTATGACGCAGCACGGCGGCGAGTTCCCGCGGGACTACGCTGCCATCCGGGCGCTGCCCGGCGTGGGGGATTATACGGCGGGCGCGGTCGCGTCCATCTGCTTTGACGCGCCGGAGCCTGCGGTCGACGGGAACGTGCTGCGCGTGCTCTCCCGCGTAACGCAGGACGAAGCACCGGTCACGCGGCCCGCCGTCAAAAAGGCGTATGAAGCCGCGCTGCGGCCAGCTTATGAGAAAAATCCGGGAAAAAGAAGCGAGCTGACGCAATCGCTCATGGAGCTTGGGGCCTGCGTGTGCGTCCCGAACGGCGCGCCGAAGTGCGCTGCCTGTCCGCTGCGGGAGATCTGCTGCGCCGGAGAAAGCGGCGTATGGTCGCGTCTTCCCGTTAAGGAGGCAAAAAAACCCCGCCGCGTTGAGGAGAAGACGGTGTTCTTTCTCCAATGCGGCGGGCAGTATGCCGTGCGCAGGCGGCCGGAGACGGGGCTGCTTGCCGGACTCTGGGAGCTTCCGAATGTGGAAGGAACGCTGAGCGCGCAGCAGGCGCTTGCGCTGCTCGACAGCTGGGGCCTCGTCCCGGAGGAGCTGACGCGCACGCGCGACCGGACGCACATCTTTACGCACGTCGAGTGGCATATGCGCTGCTATGACATCCGCGTCTCGGCCCCGGTCGGCAGCTTCACATGGGTCAGCGGCGAACGGTTTCGGCAGGACATCGCGCTTCCCAGCGCCTTCCGCATCTTCTGGCAGCCGGAGGAACCGGCCTGAGCCGTCCGTTCATAAAATGATCCCTCTGCCGCAGTTAGCGGCAGAGGGATTTTTCAGTTTACGCCTTCTGCGGCTCCATTGCGTCTGCGAGGGTGTCGGTGATGGCGGCGCGGAAGAGGCTGCCTGCGTTGTCGTGGACGATGTTCAGGGCGGGGGCCGTATGGTTCAGCTCGATCTTGCTGTCCATGTAGAGATCGAGGTCGAGCATGAACACGCGCTCCTCCGTCGTCTCGCGGGTGCGGTTGTTGACCTTGCGCAGCAGGCCCGGGCCGGATTTGACGTTGGCCTTCGCGCCGCCGGGCATCTGGACGGTCGCGGTCAGCTCGTTCTTCATGAACGCCTGCTCCTGCGCGTCCTCGTCGCCCATGAGGCCCAGGAAGCCCGGCGTGATGAGTTCTTTCCAGAGGCAGTCCTCCAGACCGAGCGGCGCACGGCGGAAGGCGTTGACATACCGCAGGCCCACGCGGGTGAACCACGAGGGATGATATGTCTCGATAAATACCGCGAGAATGCGGTCGAGCCGCTGGGCAAATTCCTCCCAGCGGGTATAGCCGTAGGTCGAAAGGGCGATAAAGCCCTTGGTGAGACTGATTTTCCACTGCCCCTCGGCAGAGACGAACTGGTAGTTGTTGACCGTTCCCTGCGGAACAGGCTTGCCGTTTACCATCTGCGGCGGCAGCTGCTCGATCTTCTTTTCATACTGCGGATATTCCCGGCGGATGCGGTCCTGAAACGCGGCAGGCTCGCTTGCGTCGATGGACAGGATCTCCGGGAAACGAAGCTGACAGATCACCTCGACCAGCTGGCGCTTGGCGTAGATCATTCGTTCTTCATTGGAAAACATGGTTCGCACACCTTTCGTTGCTTTTCTTATATCATACTATATTTATCTGAAAATGCAAGATGCTTGGCAAATCCGGCGTTTGGTGGTATACTGATTCTGTATCTCAATTCAGGAGGTTCCGGTATGGTTTTTTTGCGGCTTCTCGCGGCGGGACGCTGCGGAGCGCTGGACACGTTTTTCTCGGGTCTGACCTATTTTGGCTCGGAGATCGCGTTCATGGCGGCGGCGCTGCTGATCTTCTGGTGCGTTGACAAGCGGCAGGGCTATTATGTCTTTCTGGTCGGTGCGCTCGGCACGGTCTGCAACCAGTTTCTGAAGCTGGCCTTCCGCATTCCGCGCCCGTGGGTGCTCGATCCGGACTTTCAGATCGTCGAAGCCGCCCGCGCGGACGCGACGGGCTATTCCTTCCCCTCCGGCCACACGCAGAATATCGTCGGCACGACGGCCTCGATCTTCGCGAGCCGGAAGGAAACGTGGGTGCGTATTGTCTGTATCGTGTTGATGGTTCTGGTGCCGTTTTCGCGGATGTACCTGGGCGTTCACACGCCGCTGGACGTCGGCGTGGCCTTCCTGACGGCGCTGGCGCTGGCTGCGGCGCTCTATCCGGCGTTCCGGACAGAATCTGCCGCAAAAAAGACAGTGCCGTGGCTTTTACTTGGCGTGGCGGTGCTGTGCGGCGGATATCTGATCTACGCCTCGTCCCTCGCCCGGTGCGACTGGCCGGCGGGCAGCGAAGACCTTTCCAATATCACGCACGGCCTCAAAAACGCGTACACCATGCTGGGCGCGCTGCTGGGCTTTCTGATCGTGTACATTGCCGACGAGAAAAAGCTGCATTTTGACGTGCGCGCGCCGTTCTGGGGACAGGTCTTGAAGCTGGTGCTGGGCCTTGCGCTGATCGTCGGCATCAAGGCGGGGCTGAAGCCTCTGCTGGTGTCCCTCTTTGCCGGGTCGCAGGCGGAAAGCTTTGTGCGGTATTTCCTGCTTGTCCTGTTTGCGGGCATTGTCTGGCCGCTTACGTTCCCGTTCTTCGCGAAGCTCGGAAGGAAGGGCAGCGCGGCATGACGGCGGCTTTGATCGTTCTGGCCATCCTGCTTGCGGTCGTTCTGCTGGCGCTGGGCCTGTTTCTGTTCGCCTGCCGCCGCAGCCCCGTCCCGGATTTTACAAAGCCCGCGGTCATCGCCCAATGGGGCCGGGAAGACCAGACGGAGGAAATTCTCGCGGGTATCACGCTGATGCAGGACGCGGAGGATATCTTTCTGCCATCCCATGACGGCCTGCGTCTGCACGGGCAGCTATTGCAGCAGCCCGGCGCGAAGGGCACGATTCTTCTGTTCCACGGCTACCGGTCGAGCTGGATCATCGATTTTTCCATGGTCCTTCCCTATTACTATTCGCTCGGATATAATTTACTCGCCGTCGACGAGCGTGCACACGGGCAGTCGGAGGGGGTATATATCACCTTCGGCATTCACGAGCGCCGGGACGCGGCGACGTGGGCACAGTACGCGGCCATGCACTTTGGCCCGGATCACCCGCTGTTTCTGGGCGGGCTCTCGATGGGCGCGACGACGGTTCTGCTGGCCTCCGCGCTGGAGCTTCCGCCGTCCGTGCGGGGCGTGATCGCCGACTGCGGCTTCTCCTCGCCGGAGGCGATCATGCGAAGCGTTCTGCGGGCGCACGTAAAATGGCTCCCGGCGGGGCCGCTGTTGGCGCTGATGGACGTCTGCACGCGTGTGTTCGCGGGCTTTTCCATCAAAGAAGCGTCCACGCTGGACGCGGTATCGAAAACGAAGCGCCCTATTCTGTTCATCCACGGCACGGCGGACACCTTCGTCCCCTGCGCCATGTCGCAGGCCGCCTATGACGTCTGTGCGTCTGAAAAGCAACTAATCCTCGTCGACGGGGCAAGGCACGGCTACAGCTATCTGGTCGACCGCCCGCGCGTGCAGGCGGCGCTGGCAGCGTTTCTGGAAAAATATACATCACAGGAGGCTATCCAATGAGACAGCAGCATGAGATCACCACTTCCGGCCCGCTGCTCGGCAGCGACGGCAATCTGCTCGAACCCGGCTGGGCGCGTTCCCTGCTCCCGGTCTACCGGCGCGCGGACATCAAAGCCGGCGCGATGCGCGTCAAGGAATGGGATTACTATCTCATCACCGACGGCCATATCGGTCTGGCGCTGACCATCGCGGACAACGGCTATATGGGCCTCGACTCCGTTTCCTTCCTCGACTTTGACGGCAAATGGGAAAAAACGACCAGCCGGATGCGTGCGCTGCCGCTGGGCCGGACGCAGCTGCCGGAATCGAGCGCGGAGGGCGCGTCGGAAATTTCAAGGGGCGGCTATGCCCTGGCCTTTTACCACGAGGACGGGGCGCGGATGCTCTCGTTCCACATGGACAAATTTCTGGACAAGGAGCCGATCGAGGGAATTGTCAAGCTCACCGACGAGCCGGCCGAGAGCATGGTCATCGCCACGCCCTTTGACAAGCCCGGACATTTCTATTACAACCAGAAGATCAACTGTATGCGCGCCGAGGGCTGGATCGAGCTGGGCAGCCGCCGGTACGAGCTGACGAAGGACAAATTCTTCGCTGTGCTCGACTGGGGCCGCGGCGTGTGGACGTATCACAACACGTGGTACTGGGGCAGCGCCTCGGGTGAGCTGGATGGCGCACCCTTCGGCTGGAACATCGGCTACGGCTTCGGCAACACCAGCGCCGCGACGGAGAACGTGCTGTTCTACGACGGAAAAATCCACAAGCTGGGCGAGGTCAAGTTTGAAATTCCCATGGATGAAGACGGCTTTGAGGACTTCATGAAGCCCTGGGTCTTCACGAGCGACGACAACCGGTTCTATATGAATTTTACACCGGTGCTCGACCGCAGCGCGTTCATGAGCGCAGGCGTTGTGCTGTCCGATCAGCATCAGGTCTTTGGTCATTTTACGGGCCGCATCACGCTTGACGACGGAACGGTCCTGCCCGTGCGCGACTTCTTCGGCTTTGCCGAGAAGGTCGAAAACAAATGGTAAGCGTATGCTGACCTACGATCTGCAAGCGGGCGATCAGCCGAAATATTACCGGCTCTATACCTGCATCCGCGAGGATATCCTGCGGGCCGAGCTCTTGCCGGGGCAGAAGCTGCCGTCGAAGCGGGCGCTGGCGGAGCATCTGCATATCAGCCTCGCGACCGTCTCCGGCGCGTATGAGCAGCTCGTGGACGAGGGCTATCTCACAGCGAAGCCGCGCAGCGGCTATTATGTCAGCGCCATCTCCCGCCTGCCGCAGAACACGCAGCCGCAGACGCGCCTGCGTATGCTCCCCGCGGACGCGCCTGCCGCGCAGGAGCCTGCGGGCTACGGCTTCCGGTATTCCGCGCTGACCCGGCTCATGCGCGAGGTCATCGCCGACTGCGGTACGCGGCTGCTGGAAAAGCCGCCGCATTACGGCTGTGCGGAACTGCGCAACGCGATCGCGGAATATCTGCTGCGCTACCGCGGGATGCTGGCCCAGCCGGACTGCATCGTCATCGGCTCCGGCGCGGAATATCTCTACGGTCTGATCGTGCAGCTGCTGGGCCGGGAGCGCGTATATGGGCTGGAAGACCCCGGCTATGAAAAGGTCCGGCAGGTCTACGCGGCCAACGGCGCGGTCTGTGAGCTGCTGCCCATGGGCGAAGACGGCATCCGCGCCGGCGCGCTGCAAAACGCACGCGCGTCCGTCCTGCACATCACGCCGTTTCACAGCTTCCCCACCGGCATCACCACGTCAGCGGCCAAGCGCAGCGACTATCTTTCCTGGGCGGCGGAGCGGAACGCGATTTTGATCGAGGACGATTTCGATTCGGAGTTTTCCGAAAACAAAAAGCCGCTGCAGACACTCTATTCCATGGACCGGCGTGGATGCGTGATCTACGTGAACACGTTTTCGCATTCGCTGGCCCCATCCATGCGTATGGGCTATATGGTGCTGCCGGAGCGCCTGATGGAGCAGTACCGGCAGACGCTCGGCTTTTATTCCTGCTCTGTACCGCTGTTCGACCAGTACGTTCTGGCCCGCTTTATCTCGCAGGGCTATTTTGAGCGCCACCTGAACCGTCTGCGGCGGCAGAACAAGGGAAAATAATCGCGGAAACCTCGCAAATTCCGCTGGATTTTTTGCGCGTCCTGTGTTATTGTGATAATGGAAATTATTATTATATTTGAAAGGAATCCGATTTATGTACTGTGTCAAGAAAATGACCGAGGATCTCTACTGGGTCGGCGCGAGCGAGCGGCGGCTGAATCTGTTTGAAAACGCCTACCCGCTCACGAACGGCGTGAGCTACAACTCCTATCTGCTGCTGGACGAGAAGACCGTCCTGATCGACACTGTGGATAAGTCTGTCAGCGGCCTGTTCTTTGAAAACGTCGACCATGTGCTCGCGGGCCGGAAGCTCGACTACCTCATCGTGCAGCATATGGAGCCGGACCACGCCGCGACCATCGGCGAGCTTGTCCTGCGTCACCCGGAAGTAACCATCGTCTGCAACGCCAAGACGCGCACGATGATGCAGAACTTCTTCACGTTCGATCTGGACAGCCGCGTGCAGCTCGTCAAGGAGATGGACACGCTCACGACCGGCAGACACACCTTTGCCTTCGTCATGGCCCCGATGGTCCACTGGCCGGAGGTCATGGTGTCCTATGACACGGCCACGAAAACGCTCTACTCTGCCGATGCCTTCGGCACCTTCGGCGCGCTGAACGGCAATCTGTATGCGGATGAGGTGAATTTCCGCACGGAATGGCTCGCCGACGCCC
>ENA-OYXB01000911-OYXB01000911.1-human-gut-metagenome-genome-assembly--contig:-NODE-911-length-12573-cov-6.790142_pt1 | contig 12573 bp, 11 predicted proteins | sample MGYA00244176_ERZ653409 | MGnify/ENA primary metagenome ERZ653409 (study PRJEB26926, sample SAMN06164912) | human gut metagenome | biome: ENVO:00009003; feature: ENVO:2100002; material: ENVO:00002003... | reverse complement strand
CGCTGCGCGCGGTGATGAGCCGCTCGCCCACGCCGAAGCTGTCGACCTGCGCGCCCTGACGCAGCAGCCCCGCGATCAGGCGCTCATCGAGCGCGTTGGACACGGTGATCTTGCAGTCGGGCCAGCCGGCATCGTCGAGCATTTTGCGCGCCTTCTTCGTCAGATAGGCGATGTCGCCGGAGTCAAAGCGGATGCCGCAGTGCGTGATGCCCTTCGGCCGCAGCACCTCATTGAATGCGCGGATGGCGTTCGGCACGCCGGACTGCAGGCTGTTGTAGGTGTCCACGAGCAGGGTGGCGTTGTCGGGATACGTCTCACAGTAGGCGCGGAAGGCGTCGAGCTCGGAGTCAAACATCTGCACCCAGGAGTGCGCCATTGTGCCGCCAGCGTACACGCCGTACAGCTCGTCCGAGATCGTGCAGGCAGTCCCGGCGCAGCCGCCGATGTAGGCAGCGCGCGCGCCGAGAATCGCGCCGTCAGCGCCCTGCGCGCGGCGGGAGCCGAACTCGAGCACTGTGCGGCCATTCGCCGCGCGGCAGATGCGGCTGGCCTTCGTGGCGATCAGGCTCTGGTGATTGATCTGCAGCAGAAGGTAGGTTTCCACGAGCTGCGCCTGAATGGCGGGCGCGCGCACCGTGATGAGCGGCTCGCGCGGGAACACGGGTGTGCCCTCCGGAACGGCCCAGATGTCGCCCGTGAACCGGAAATCCTTCAGATAGTCCAGAAAAGCCTCGCTGAACAGCTTCCGGCTGCGCAGATAGGCAATGTCCTCGTCGGAGAAATGCAGATTTTCGATGTAGTCGATGATCTGCTCGAGACCGGCAGCGATGGCGTAGCCGCCGTCATCCGGTACGCTGCGGAAGAACACATCGAAATACGTGATGCGGTCCTGCATATCGTGCTCCAGATAACCATTGCCCATCGTCAGCTCATAGAAGTCGCAGAGCATGGTCATGTTCAGCGCTTTGTTGGGGTCCATTGACCTCGCCTCCTGAATGGGTCTGCGGGGGTGCAGACAACAAAATATATTCCCATTGATTATAACGTTTGTCACCCGGTAAAGCAACGATTATAAAATTAACAAGGGAAAACGCGCGAAAATTCGTTTCGTGCCGTTGACATCAAAAAACGGGCGTTGTATCTTTATTATGTAACACAAAACAGGAGGACAAACCACCATGTCTTTGACACCGGAACGCACGGCCGAGCTTCAGGAGCTCTGCCGTCAGTATCGGATCGACGTACTCACCGCCATCCACGGCGCGCAGTCCGGCCACCCGGGCGGCAGCCTGTCCGTTTGTGAGATCCTCACGCTGCTGTACCAGCAGCGTATGCATGTGGACGCCGCGCACCCCGATGATCCGAACCGTGACCGGCTCGTGCTCTGCAAGGGCCACGCCGCGCCCATGCTCTACCGCAACCTGATCGGCAAGGGCTTTCTGCCCCCCGAGAGCATGAACACCCTGCGTCAGACCGGCAGCCCCCTGCAGGGCCACCCGTGCATGCGCACGCCGGGCGTGGACATGCCGTCCGGCCCGCTGGGCATCGGCCTGGCCGCCGCGCAGGGCATGGCCCTCGGCCTGAAGCTGAACCATTCCGATGCGCGCGTGTACGCCGTGCTCGGCGACGGCGAGCTCGATGAGGGCGCCGTCTGGGAGGCGGCCGCCTCGGCCGTGAAGTTCGGGCTCGATAATCTCACTGCCATCGTGGACTGGAACAAGGTCCAGCTCGACGGCACGACCGATGAGATCATGCCGCTGCGTGACCTGCCCGGCAAGTGGAAAGCCTTCGGCTGGAACGTGCTGCGCTGCGACGGGCACGATCTCGCGGCGCTCGATGCCGCGCTCGATGCGGCTGTGGCCTGCAAGGGCGTACCGACTGTGATCCTCGCCGACACGGTCAAGGGCAAGGGCGTGTCCTTCATGGAGGGTAAGTCCGCCTGGCACGGCAAGGCCATTCCGGACGCGGAATTCGCGCAGGCAATGCAGGAACTGGGAGGTAACGTCTGATGGGAAAGTCGATTCGTGAAGTTTACGGCACCGTGCTCGCCGAGCTCGGCGACACCAATGAGAACATCGTCGTGCTCGACGCAGACCTGTCCGGTTCCACAAAGAGCGGCATCTTCGGCAAGGCGCACCCCGAGCGCCACTTCAACATGGGCATTGCCGAGTCGGACATGGTCGCCACGGCGGCAGGCCTCGCCACGACCGGCAAGATCCCGTTCGTGAACACATTCACCGTTTTTCTGACCACGCTGGGCCTCATCTCCGCACGCGCGCAGGTGTGCTACGGCAACCTGAACGTGAAGTTCGGCGGCGCTTACTGCGGTATGTCCGACGCGCTCGACGGCGCGACGCACCACGCCACGGAAGACATCGCCGTCATGCGCGCACTGCCGAACATGACCGTGCTCGTCCCGTCGGACGCGACCAGCACCCGCTGGGCCACAAAGTACGCTGTGGACACCTACGGCCCGATGTACCTGCGCCTGTCGCGCGACGTGTACCCGGATCTGTATGATGAAAACACGAAGTTTGAGTGCGGCAAGGGCGCCATCGTGCGCGACGGCACGGACGTGACCGTCATTGCCTGCGGCATCCTCGTGCACAAGGCGCTCGAGGCGGCTGAGCAGATGGCTGCGCGCGGCGTGTCCGTGCGCGTGGTGGACATGTACTCCATCAAGCCCATCGACCGTGAGCTCATCCTGCGCTGCGCGCAGGAGACGGGCGCCATCGTCACCGCCGAGGAGCACAACATCTACGGCGGTCTCGGCAGCGCCGTGGCGGAAGTGCTCGCCTGGGGCGGCGCGGCCGCGCCGACGGAGTTTGTCGGCATCCCCGACACGTTCACCGAAACCGGCAAATATACCGACCTCCTTGCCAAGTACGGCGTGGACGCAGCCGGTGTCGTGCGCGGCATCGAGCGGGTGCTCGCGCGCAAGCACTGAGTTTTTTGCACTGGAGCCGGCAGGCAGAACGCCTGCCGGCTTTTTTCGGAGGAAGATCATGCAGCGATTCTTTGCCCCCGGCCGCACGGAACTGGCCGGGAACCATACCGATCATCAGCTCGGCCGCGTGCTGGCGGCGTCCGTGGACGTGGGCATTACTGCGCGCGCGACGCGCCGGCGCGACCGCCGCGTGTGCATCCACTCGAAGGGGTTCCGGCCCTTTACGGTCGTGCTCGACGATCTGGCCGTGGATCCGCGCGCATACGGCAAGCCATGGGCGCTCGTGCGCGGCATGGCGGCGGCCATTCTGGACGCCGGCGGAGAGATTGGCGGCTTTGAGGCGTGGGCGTCCTCCGCGCTCAAGCCGGGCGGCGGCTTGTCGTCCTCGGCCGCGTTTGAGATCCTTGTCGGCCGCATTTTCAATGCGCTCTACAACGGCGGCACGTTCTCGCCCGAGCAGCTCGCGCGTTTCGGCCAGCAGGCGGAAAACCGCCACTTCGGCAAGCCGTCCGGCCTCATGGATCAGCTCGCATGCGCGCTCGACGGCGCGGTATATATCGACTTTGCCGCCGGGGAGATCGCCCCGGTCGCGGCGCCGTTTGCCGATATGGGTCTCACGCTCAGCCTGACGGATACCGGCGGCAGTCACGCGGGGCTCACGGCGGCGTATGCAGCATTGCCGGCCGATATGCGCAGCGTGGCGCGTCGCTTCGGCGCCGAGACGCTCTCAGAGGTGAATCCGGCGGACTTTTATGCCCACCGGCAGCCGGGCCTCGCCGACGACCGCGCGGCGCATTTTTTTGAGGAGAATGCGCGCGTACCGCAGATGCGCGACGCGCTCGTGCACCGGGACGCTGCGGCCTACCTGCGCCTGATGAATGCTTCCGGCCGCTCGTCGGAGCAGCTGCTGCGCAACATCCGCGCCCCGGGCGGTGACGACCGGCTCGAGCGCGGTCTGGCGCGCGCAGCCGAGCTGCTCGACGGCGTGGGCGCATGGCGCGTGCACGGCGGCGGCTTTGCCGGGTGCGTGCAGGCACTTATGCCGTGCGATGCCTTCCCTGCGTACAAAAAGGGAATGGAGGCGCTCTTCGGCCCCGGCTCCTGCCGGGAGCTGCACATCACCGGCGCAAAATAAAAATCAGCCCGCTTCCGATCGGAAGCGGGCTTTGCTGTCTGCATTATTTGAGCCGGATATTCAGCAGCACGGGGTTGTGGTCGGAAAACCGGAACCCGTCGTCCTGCGTCTGCACGCTCGTGAGCTCCACGTTCGGCGAGAGGATGAAGCCGTCGATCACGTAGTGCTGCGTGGCGTCGCTCCCGGCGTCATAGGGCTGGTTGTCGAGGCGGCAGGTCGGCGCGGACGTGTCGTAGGCAAAGCGCCAGCCGTCGGGCAGCATGCTGTCGTCGAGTGTGCCGGGCGTCCAGAGGTCGTCGTTCTTGATCGGGTACTTGTCCAGCCCGCCGGGGAACGTCTGGTTGAAGTCGCCGCCGGCGATGACGTAGTTGCCCTTGGCGTATTCCTGCTCGAGGAACGACTTGAGCGCGGCGGTCTGTGCGGCCTTGCCCTCGCCGTCGTCATACGCCTCCAGATGGAGGTTGACGAGCACGAGCTGCGCGTCCGTGCCCTCGAGGTCGATATACACCGGCATCAGGCAGCGCTTGAGGTTGGCCACCGACACCGGCCACTTAAACGGACTCGGCAGGGCAATGCGCTCGGCCGAGGCGATGGGCGCGGTCGAGAGCGTCATGATGCCTGAGCTCACCTTGCCGATCGGCGGGATGGGGTAAGGCACGAAGGCACATTTATAGTTGCGCGCGTGCGCAGTGTCGAGTCCGGTCTCGGTGCGCATGCGTTCGGCCTCTTCGATGCCGTAGGAGCGGGTCGAGGGGTCGGCCTCGATCTCCTGCAGGAACGTGAAGTCGGCATTGAGATCTTTCACGGTGCTGACGATGCCGTCCATATTCTTTTCCACGACGGCCTTGCTCGGTGCGCGAACCTGTTTGCCGCCGTCCATGAAGAAATCGGACTCCTCGCCCAGTCCGGCGTAGCCGACGTTCCACGTCAGGATGGACACGCTGTCGCCCGGGGCGAATGCAGCGGTGCTGTTCTCGCCGTGGGTCACGACGGCAGTCTCGGTTTTGACATTCAGCTGCGTGGCGGTCAGCCAGATGAGCAGTGCGGCAATCAGGCCGACGATGACGGCCAGAATGATCAGAATGATCTTGAGCGGTTTTTTCATGGGACAGTTCCCTCCTCGGGGGCAGTGTATCACAATCTCCTGCACCATGCAAACACAATCTTGACGTGTTTTTTTACCCAAGCCTTACCGATTGAGCAGCCAGATGCCGAGGTTCAGATAACCCGCGAACAGCAGCCAGAGCAGATACGGCGCGCTCAGCCATGCGGCTGTGGCATTGCGGCGGGAAAAATCCGCGATCATAAACAGCACGAGCACGATCAGCCCTACGAGCCAGAAAAACGCCGGGCCATGGGCTTTGAGCAGGAAAAACAGCACCGGCCACAGACCGTTGACGGCCAGCTGGATGCTCCACAGGGCGGTGGCCTCCTTGCGCGCGCGTCCGGAGCTGCTGCGCCAGACGAGCCCCATGGCGATGCCCATGAGCAGGTACAGGATCGTCCACGCGATGGGAAACAGCCAGTCCGGCGGCGCGGCCGGCGGCTTCACCAGCAGGTCAAAGTCGGCCATGCCCGCGCGGGTGGCGAAGCTCGATGCGCCGCCGACGGCCAGCGCGATCGCGCAGAAGGCGACATATGGGCGGATGCGCTTCCATTTGTTCAACTTGCATCACCTCGGACAGGATCAGGATGCTTTAGTTTATGTGCCGCCCTCTTGTAAAATACGTGCCAATCGTGGTAAACTGTTTGCGCTATTTTGATGCAAACGGAGGTTGCCGATATGAATTACGAACACCTGATGCAGGCAGACCCGGAGCTGTACGCCTCCATGGAGCGGGAGCTTGGGCGCCAGCGCGACCATCTGGAGCTGATCGCGTCCGAGAATTTCACGAGCCCGGCCGTCATGGAGGCCGTGGGCAGCCACCTGACGAACAAATACGCCGAGGGCTATCCCGGCGCGCGCTATTACGGCGGCTGCGACTACGTCGATGAGGTCGAGCGTCTGGCGATCGACCGTGTGACGCGGCTCTTTGGCGCCGACCATGCCAACGTCCAGCCGCACTCCGGCTCGCAGGCGAACATGGCCGTGTATGCGGCGCTGCTGCAGCCGGGCGACCGCATCCTCGGTATGAATCTCTCCCACGGCGGGCATTTGACGCACGGCAGCAAGGCGTCTTTGTCCGGGAAATATTTCGAGGCGCATTTTTACGGTGTCGATCCCGAGACCGAAACCATTGACTACGACGCGCTTGCGCGTGTGGCTGAGGAGGTTCGCCCGAAGATCATCATCGCCGGGGCGAGCGCCTATCCGCGCGTGATCGACTTTGCACGCTTTCGTCAGGTCGCCGATTCCGTCGGCGCGTACCTGATGGTTGACATGGCGCACATCGGCGGCCTCGTCGCCGCGGGTGTGCACCCGAGCCCGGTGCCGTATGCCGATGTCGTCACCTGCACAACGCACAAGACCCTGCGCGGCCCGCGCGGTGCGATCATCCTCTGCCGGGACGAGCTCGCCAAAAAGATCGACAGCGCCGTTTTCCCCGGCACGCAGGGCGGCCCGCTCATGCACGTCATCGCCGGCAAGGCGGTCTGCTTCGGCGAGGCGCTGCAGCCGGCCTTCCGCGCCTATCAGCAGCAGGTGGTCAAAAATGCCGCCGTGCTTGCCGAGACGCTGCAGCAGGGCGGCGTGCGCCTTGTCTCCGGCGGCACGGACAACCACCTCATGCTGGCCGATGTCTACAGCCGCGGCCGCACTGGCGCGCAGATGCAGGATCTGCTCGACGCGGCGAACATCACTGCCAATAAAAACACCATCCCGTTCGACACGCAGTCCGTGCGCGTTACGAGCGGTGTGCGTCTCGGCACGCCGGCCGTCACGACCCGCGGCATGGGCGAGGGCGAGATGCGCGAGATCGGCGCGCTCATCTGCCGCCTGATCGACGAGGGCGAGGCCGCCGTGCCCGCCGTGCGTGCACAGGTGCTCGATCTGTGTGCGCGCTTCCCGCTGTATCCGGATCTGCACATGTAACGTCTCATAGCAAAACCGCGCTCCCGTGTATTGGGAGCGCGGTTTTGCTTATGGCTTGCACGCGCCGCAGGGCGCGTAGCCCGCGGCCTGCGCCTGCGCGGCGCTGTCAAAGGTCACGTGGTTCTCGTCCTTGATCTTGGCGGCGTACTGGCACGACGGCCGGTGGTATTTTTTCGCCTTGCGGCTGGCGACACAGGTTGCTTCCGCCGTGTCGGGTGCGGACGTCGGTTCCGGGGCGGCGGTCGGTTCCGGTGTTTCGGTTTCCGGCACCGGCGTGGCCTGAGGCGCGTCGCGCTCCGTCGTGATGACGACGGCGGATGCCGGCGCCTGCGCCGTGCGCACGGCGGCAAAGCCGGCGTACCCCACGGTGGCGGCGAGCACGAGCACCAGCTCCACGAACCACCACGTTTTCCACAGCCGTGCCGCGCGCGGCGCGTATTGCAGCGCGAGCAGCAGCACGGCCGCCTCCAGCGCCGCGATGCCCCAGCCGACCAGCCCGCAGGCGAGCAGGGCAATGCTCCCGACCGCGCAGGCACAGCCGAGCAGTACCTTCCAGATGCGGCTCCACCCAATATGCATCCCAATTTCCCCCTCAAAGTAGCAAATGCGGATTTTCTTTCCTGCATTTTCTCTCTATAAATTGTTTATTCTATCCGTTTCCGCAAAAAAATCAAGCCCTAAATGAAAAAAGTCTTACCTTTTTGCAAATTTTGTGTTAAACTATCTATCAGGGGGCAGGGTTGCGGCCGCAGTGCGGCTGCAATGCCGCCCTGCTTTGTTTGTTTTTGGTTTTGTTTGGCTGAGGAAAGGATATTCAGATGTACGAAATTGGTCAGTTGATCGTGTATGGCAACGAGGGTGTCTGCCGCGTGGAGGAGATCGGCACGCCGAAGATCTCCGGCGTAGATAAGCACCGGGACTACTATACGCTTGCCCCCATTTACCGCGAGGGCAAGGTGTTCACGCCTGTGGACAGCAAGGTGTTCATGCGGCCCGTGATCACGCGCGAGGAAGCGCTCGCGCTCATCGACCGCATTCCGCAGATGACTGCGGAAGTCTATGAAAACTCCAACCTCCGCTTTCTCAACGAGCACTATCAGCAGTGCATCCAGAACTACACCTGCGCCGACCTCCTGCAGCTGATCAAGGATGTGCGCGCCAAGCGCCGCCAGATGACCGAGCGCGGCAAAAAGCTCGGCCTCGTCGATGAGCGCTATATGAAGCGCGCCGAGGAGATGCTCCACGGGGAGCTGGCCGTCGCGCTGAACATGACGCGCGAGCAGGTGCCGCAGTTCATTGCCGACGAACTCGGCGGCGCGGACGAGTCCGAGGCTGCCCTCGCCTGAATCTAAATCCAAAGTCCCGCCGGACACAATGTCCGGCGGGATTTTTGCATTTTGCTCTTGACAGCCGGGCAAACTGCGTGTATGCTACGGCTTGAATTCGGGATTCGTTCCCGATTTGGAGGCGAAACCATGCGAAACAGTTATCACACGCAGCAGCGCTGTGCGCTGCTGGCGTTTTTGTCTGCGCACGCGGACGAGCAGTTCACGGTCGAGCAGCTGCTAGCGGCCATGGGCGACGAGGCCCCTGGCCGCAGCACGGTCTACCGTGCGCTCGACCGATTGGTCGAGGAGGGCACCGTGCGCCGCTTCGCGCCCGAGAGCGGCGGCAGCGCGGCCTATCAGGCCATGGACCCCGGCCATTGCGACGCGCACCTGCACCTCAAGTGCGTGGACTGCGGGCGGCTGATCCATCTGGACGAGGGCGTGTCCGATGCGTTGCAGTCGGACCTGCTGCGCGCGGCCGGCTTCACCGTCGACGGCCGCAGCACGACGATCTACGGCACGTGCGCCGCCTGCGGCAGAAAGCGTGACGGCCATGCGTAAGCTCCTGTGTGTGCTGCTGGCAATGGTGCTGGCTGTGTCGGCGTTTTCGGGCTGCACCGTGCAGCGAAACCCGGCCTCGGACGACGGCAAGCTCCACGTCGTCACGACGATCTTCGCACCCTATGATTTTGCGCGTCAGGTCGGCGGGGACGATGTGTCGGTCACGATGCTGCTGCGCCCCGGCTGCGAGGTGCACGCCTATGAGCCCACGCCGAAGGACATCATTGCCATCCGCAATGCCGATGTGTTCATCTACGTCGGCGGCGAGTCGGACGCGTGGGTCAAGACCGTGCTTGACGGCGTCGATAACCCGAACCTGCGCGTTGTGACGCTTATGGACTGCGTGGAGCTGCTCGACGAGGAGACCGTTGAGGGCATGCAGACGGAAAAGCATGACCATGACCATGCGGCCGATGACGCGGAGCCGGACGAGCACGTCTGGACGTCCCCGCGCAACGCGGCGCGCATCTGCCAGAAGCTTGCCGATACGTTCGCTGCGGCAGACAGCGCGCATGCGGCGGCGTATGCGCAGCGGTGTGGGGACTATGTGGAGAAATTAAACCAGTTAGATGCGGAATTTCAGGATGTAGTGGAGCATGCAGCGCGAAAAACCGTGATTTTTGCTGACAGGTTCCCACTGCGGTACTTTGCCGACGCCTATGGACTGGACTATTACGCCGCCTATCCCGGCTGCGCGGACGCGGCCGAGCCCTCGGTGGCCACGGTGGCGTTTCTGATCGACAAGGTGCGCGCGGAGGGCATCCCGGTCGTGTTCACGATCGAGCTCTCGAACGGCAAGCTCGCCGACACGATCTGCGAGGCCACGGGCGCGAAAAAACTGGAGTTTGCGACTTGTCACAATGTGACGGCGCAGGCATTTGCAGACGGCGCGACGTACCTGCAGCTTATGGAGCGCAACGTGCAGGCGCTGCGGGAGGCATTGAATTAACGATGGCACTTATTACTTGTGAACACGTCTGCCTCGGCTACGACGGGCAGACGGTGCTGCGCGACGTGAACTTCACGGTCTCGCGCGGCGATCTGTTGTGTGTGGTGGGCGAAAACGGCTCCGGCAAGTCCACGCTCATCAAGGGCCTGCTCGGGCTCAAGGCGCCGGAGCAGGGCAGCATCACGCTCGGCGACGGGCTCGTGCGCAACGAGATCGGCTATCTGCCGCAGCAGACGCAGCTCCAGCGCGACTTTCCCGCGAGTGTGGCGGAGGTCGTGCGCTCGGGCTGCATCAACCAGATGCACGGCCGCCCGTTTTATTCGCGGGCCGACCGCGCCCGTGCGCAGGAGAACATGGAGCGCATGGGCATCGAGGATCTGGCGCACCACAGCTATCAGGCGCTCTCCGGCGGCCAGCAGCAGCGCGTGCTGCTTGCGCGCGCCCTGTGCGCCACGCGCAAGCTCCTGCTGCTCGATGAGCCGGTCACGGGGCTTGACCCCGTGGCGACGGGAGAGCTGTATAACCTCATCAAGCTCGTGAACCTCTGCAGCGGCATCACGGTCATCATGGTCACGCACGACATCGACGCCGCGCTGCGCTACGCCACGCACGTGCTGCATCTGGGGCACCAGCAGCTCTTTTTCGGCACGGCGGCGGCCTATAAGCAGAGCGACGCCGCGCGCCGTTTCCTGGGAGGGCGGAAGCTATGAAAGTCATTCTCGAAATGCTGTCGTATCCGTTTCTCGTGCGCGCGCTCGTCGTGGGTGTGCTCGTGTCGCTGTGCGCGTCTCTGCTCGGCGTGTCGCTCGTGCTCAAGCGCTATTCCATGATCGGCGACGGACTGAGCCATGTCGGTTTCGGCGCGCTCGCGATCGCCACGGCGCTCAATCTCGCGCCGCTGGCCGTGGCGGTGCCGGTCGTGGTCGTGGCGGCGTTTTTGCTGCTGCGCCTGTCGCAAAACGGTAAGCTCAAGGGCGACGCCGCGATCGCGCTGCTCTCAAGCAGCGCGCTGGCCATCGGTGTGATGACCGTGTCCATGACCAGCGGCATGAACACCGATGTGAATAACTACATGTTTGGCAGCATCCTGTCGCTGTCGTCGGCCGACCTGCGCCTGAGCCTGATTTTGTCGGCGGCGGTGCTGGCGCTGTTCGTGCTGTGCTATCCGCGCATTTTCGCCGTTACGTTCGACGAGACGTTTTCGCGCGCGACCGGCGTGCACACGCAGGCGTACAATATGCTTCTGGCGGTGCTCACGGCGGTCACGATCGTGCTGGGCATGCGCATGATGGGCGCGCTGCTCATCTCGAGCCTCATCATCTTCCCGGCGCTGACGGCCATGCGCGTGTGCGGCACGTTCCGTTCGGTCACGATCTGCGCGGCCGTTGTGTCGGTGGTGAATTTCCTGCTCGGCATGGTGCTGTCCTACGTGCTCGAGACGCCGTCCGGCGCGAGCGTTGTGGTGGTCGATCTTGTGGTGTTCCTGCTCTTTTGCGGGGTGCAGCGCATTCAGTGCCGCGTGAAAAAATGAGAAACGAAGCGGCGGCTCCGACCGGAGCCGCCGCTTTTGCGTATTCCATGTTCAGCACTGCATCTGCTTGAGCATCTCCTGACGCAGGTGCGCGATAATGCGCTTTTCGAGCCGGCTGATGTAGCTCTGCGAGATGCCCAGCAGGTCTGCAACCTCTTTTTGCGTCGCCTCGCGCGCGCCGCCGATGCCGAAGCGCAGCAGAATGATCTGCCGGTCGCGCTCGCCGAGCGTCTCAATGGCGCGCAGGAGCATGGCGCGCTCCGCGTCGTCCTCGAGCGGGCGGCTCACGGCGTCGGCGTCCGTGCCGAGAATGTCCGAGAGCAGCAGCTCGTTGCCGTCCCAGTCGGTGTTGAGCGGCTCGTCGATGCTCACCTCCGTTTTCTGTGCGCTGCACTTGCGCAGGTACATGAGGATCTCGTTTTCGATGCAGCGCGAGGCGTAGGTCGCGAGCTTGATGTTCTTGTCCGGCTTGAAGGTGTGGATGGCCTTGATGAGGCCAATTGTGCCGATCGAGATCAGGTCCTCGATGTGGATGCCCGTGTTTTCAAACCGGCGCGCGATGTACACCACCAGCCGCAGGTTGTGCTCGATGAGCAGGGAGGCGGCTTCCTCGCTCCCGGCGGCGAGCGCCCGGATGGTCTGCTGCTCTGCCTCGCGGTCGAGCGGGGCGGGCATGGTGTCGCTCCCGCCGATGTAAAACAGCCCCGGCGCGCCGCCGCGCAGCCGCAGCCGCAGCGCCGCCCAGAGCGTATGCAGTCTTTCCAGTAGTCTTGGCACGAAAAACCCCTCCTCAGCTTTTTGGCGGCAGCACCATGGTAAATGCGCCGTCAGATGTGAGCGCCTGCGCGCTCAGGGCCAGCAGCATCGGCTCCGGCATGCCGTCGATCATCACGCTGTCCGGCCGGAATGCCGGCAGCAGCGCGCCGGCCACGCCCACCGCGCGGTACGGCAGCAGCACGATCCGGCCGGTGCACTCCGGCAGCGCACTGAGCGCCTCCAGTGTCTGCACCGCGTCGTCCGGCAGCGCGTGCAGCGCTGGAAACCTGTCTCTTATACACATCTCCGAGCCCACGAGACCTCTCTACATCTCG